>Ga0247725_1000464_pt1 | contig 30018 bp, 31 predicted proteins | sample OKSTACKMCFT3sol_FD_183021 | JGI IMG/M metagenome (GOLD analysis project Ga0247725, IMG submission 183021) | Subsurface sediment microbial communities from gas well in Oklahoma, United States - OK STACK MC-FT3-sol | ecosystem: Environmental > Terrestrial > Deep subsurface > Rock core/Sediment...
ATAACATCGCCAAACAGGGGCTACAACCTGATGCTTTTGAGAAACCCATTCAAGAGAGCCTCAAATATGCAGCAAGGAAGAAGAATAACATAAAATCGATAAAATAATGTCGATTAAAATTGACATATGTCAATCATTGTCTACAATCTTAGTGAGGTGACCTGCCAAGAGACCTCAGACCCAATAGCATTGAACGCCATGGATGGCCCCACTAGGAGCGCCATTCATGAGACCCAGAGCCCCCCCACATCAAATCAACCATCTGCATTTGTGACGAAATGCCGGCATCCGCGACCACTTTGAATAGTATGGTTTTCGCAGGAGCCAGGGATACTGTCACGTGATGCGGCGTACGTGTTTATCAAGGTATTGCATTTGTAAAAGGCTCTGAGGGGAGCAGCCAAATGACAGAAATCACGACCATGAGCATGTTCATCAACATGCAAGAACGTCAAAAACTCTCGCGGCGTATTCAGAACGTTGTCGAGTCACTGTTAGCTGCACTGAACATTGACCCGTGTGGGCGGCAGCTGATTATGGCCTGCGGCACAGGTGAAGAGCGCACTAACCGCGAGGCCCTGATTGCCTGGATGAGGAAATCCATTTGTTGTGAACAGCGATTGGATTCGTTTTCAACGGAGCAGATCGCTCACGAGCTGCGGCATCACTTGGAGCGCTGTATTGGTTCTTGGTGTGATTAATGGTCCTGCTCGGATGGAACATGCTCCATCAGCTGCTGGACTGTAACGTCGAAAAATGTGCACAGCCGGTCGATGACATCTGTCGTCAGGTTACTGCCACGCTCGTGCAACATTTTTGACAGAGTGGCTCTGTGGATCCCTGTCGCCTCTGCCAGTTGGATGATCGTGAGTGTTGTGTCGTTTTTGAACTCGTAATCGTCCATGCAGCGACGTAGGTAGTAACGGATCATATTGTTCTCCTGTGATGAACGGATGATACACAAAACTACAGAGTAGGAAAATCGAACAAAGTACGATGTGGTGGATAGAATCATGGAATTAAACACGCAGCTATGCTGGCTCGGAAATCTGGTGTCAGAAGACCAGTTGAACGAAATCGCTCGGGGGATTAAACAAGATCGGTCCCACAACCGGTTTCTGTACCCATATACAAAACAAGGTGAGATCGGTTTTTTCCCACTCGAAACCGTTGAACAGCAGGCATTCTGTCAGCATTTGGCTCACCTTGGGTGTATTCCGTCCATGCTATTGGTCGGGTACTCGCTGTCGCTCGATTACATAGGAACGCCTAGGGTCATCTGCCCACTCGCAAGCGCGGAATATTTGTTTGCTGGGATCAGTGCGTTTTTAATACATCACCGTGATCCTGGGTTCGAACGCGAATTTAAATACTTTTGGGGCAACTATTGGTTCCATGAGATCTGCCGGCATGTGTTGGCGTGGTTTTTGGTGAATGCGCCGGACGACTATACGCACCCAGTGCGTGAGTTTTGCGAGTGGTGGGTAGCTAATACCGGTGGCACAATTCATCGCTTGGATTCGTGAGGACTTCACATGGATACCTACACAGCGGTTCCTGCGCATGAACGTAGGGGGTTAAACGGACTGGTGTTGATTGATATCAGCCGACTGGCATATTCATATGGTGTGGCAAACGATCGACCTGTGGTAGTGGCCAAAACGTCATTGCGCGGTGATTTCTCCGACGGATGGTGTTGCTACCTGGAGGAGTTCGGGACTAGAACCATTCTCCTTAAATCAGCAGACTCCGACATTTCGCCAGAGTCAGAAAACATTGACCTTATTGAATTACTTGGTCACGGACTGACGGTTATGCCGCAGCAGAAGTTGATTTTTGTGTGTCCCAGGTGCTGCGCGGGACTTACGTATGTTGACTTGAAATTGGCCTCTTCTTGTAGTTAATCCGTTTATCAATAAGCTGACCACGATTCATGGCGTTATCGGATCTATTAGTGGTGAGTTCGATAAATGAACGAAAAGCGATAGCAGTTATATCCTGCAACAGCTTTAAACCAGCGCAAGAAGCGGTCCTTACCAGTAGGCTAAGCAATCTTACCGTCAGCCCACCATAGGCGGCTAAGTGCCAATCGCTGACGATGGTAATAGAGATGGTCGAATCGCAGCTTTTCACTGAAAGTGGACATGACTTAGTCTGAATGTGAACTGCAACCTTCGAAAAATTTGAGAGATCAGCGTATTACCAGAACGTTAAAACAGCGAGCATCTTGTATTTATAAAGTCAGACATGAAAAAAAGGCCTGAATTAGTAGACCACTACACTCCCACCACTCGTCAACTAAACGACATTTTCAGGGATTTCTAACACAACGCTGAAGCAATTATCATCACTGATATGCCATGCCAAATGCATTCGATGGAGTTCTACTACTTTTCGTACTATAGATAACCCAAGGCCAGACCCAGCGATATCCTGATGAGCTGCATGCCGGAAAAAACGCTCTCCCAATCTCTTGATTTCCGGCTTCGAATTATCGAGGAACTGATTTGTAATGGTCAGTCTGTTTTGTGTGATCATTGCAGAATATACCACCCGGACCACGCTATTTGGACGGGCATATTTTGCTGCATTGTCCAGCAAATTACGTAAGACGCACTGAAATAGGGCGGGTTCAACAAACAACATGACTTCCGAGCCGACGTTAATATCCCAGCAGACATTATCCAGATGTTTGCCCTCGATTTGCGCCATCGCATCGGAAATCAATCCTAACAATGGTATATGTCTTTTTTCCAGATGATTGAAATGTTCTAGTTTATGCATTTCCATTAGTTGAAAAACCAAATGGGAGAGTCGTTTTGTGCTTTTTTGGATGGCTTCGTTTGCTAGCAGGATCTCGTCACTGGATTGCGCTTTGGCTAAGTTATCGGTGTGTAGCTGAAGGATACTTAGAGGCGTCCTCAGTTCATGGGATGCATCGGCGATAAACCGTTTTTCTTGAGTTATGTAAGATTTGAGTTCACCGAGCAAAGTATTCACCGCATTCTGAAAAGGCTGCAGCTCTCTGGGTAGCTCCATTAGTAAGGGTTTTAGGTCGGCAGGGTCGCTGCCTGCAAGTCTTGCTGACAATTCGCTGATAGGCCTGGTACCCCAATAGACTGTCAGCCATACCAATACAAAAATGGGAATTACAGCAAAACTAAGTGGTACTAACTGATCGACTGTGAGATGAAAGCTTAGCTCGTCGCGTACATCCTCACGTTGCGCAGTGAATATCCAGACCTTCAAATCCTTCGCAAATAAGCTAAAGCCAATCCACTCATAACCATCAAAATTCACGACATGGTAGCCGGCTTCCATCGGTTGCAGCGGGTGTGTGCCTGCGTTCGCAGAACGCAGCAGTAACTGCCCATCCTGGCTCCACACCTGTACGGCAATTTTACTCTCATATTTGTGACCTTCTGGATGGCGTTCTTGTGCGGAAGTACGTTCGACGCCATCTTCAATAATCCGCGGCACTTCAATCACGGTATCTAACGTGGTTCTTTCCGATGTCCTCTCGAACAACAGGTGCCGCACAAGTCGGCCGTACTGGGCGAGTTGCGCATCAAATAACTCATCTAATTCATGATGAGTACTATAAAAGGTACTGATACCAGTCACGCTCATCAACAGCAAAATGACCCCATTAATACTGAGAAGTAGCATGCGCCGTAGACTTTTAATTTTCATCGTGGCTCTTCAGTGTATAACCAAAACCACGGATAGTTTTTATCACATAAGTAGCTGTTTTTTTTCGAATATTATGAATATGCACTTCCAGGGAATTCCCCTCATTATCACCATTCCAGCCGGTGTTAATTTCCTCAAGACGCTGTTTGGAGAGAATTTTCCCGGGATGCAACATCAATTCTTTCAGTAGTAAAAACTCACGGCTGGTCAGATGAACCGATTTATTTTGATAGTTGCAAGTATGCTGTTGGAGGTCCAAAACGAGTTCATTACTGATCAGAACGTCTTGCTGTCGCTGTTGATGCCTTCTGAGAATGACTCGCAGACGCGCTTCAATTTCCCTGACATCGCAAGGTTTGAGCACATAATCATCAGCTCCGGCATCCAGTGCTTCTATTTTGGTGTCCAGGTGGTCCCAGGCGGTCAGCACCAGCACAGGAAGTGCCTGTTGTGAAGCCCTGAGAGTTCTAATCACTGGTAATGCCACACCATCAGGTAAACCAAGATCGAGGATCATCACATCAAATGTGCTGCTTTGAGCAGCCTGTAATGCCTGTTTACCTGATACACAATGCTCTACGCGGTAGTGCAAACGCTCAAGCGCAACGATCAGTCCTTGCGCCAGCAACTGATCATCTTCCACCAACAAAATACGCATAAAGCAGACTCCGATTTAAAACAGGACAATGACCCAAACCGATGCCGCGGCCACAAGCATGGTAAGTACAGCAGCCGAACCTATATCCTTTGCCTTGCCACTAAGCTCGTGATACTCAGAACCGATCCGGTCAACAACGGTTTCTATCCCAGTGTTCAGGAGTTCAACAACCAACACTAATAGCAGACTCAAAATTAATAATGCTCTTTCAGCTTTGCTGACATCAACCCAAAGAGCCAATGGTAATAACACAAGCAGCGCCATCAACTCTTGTCTGATTGCAGCCTCAGAATGCCAACTGCTGACAAAACCCTGCTTTGAATAATTCGCGGCACTGATGAGTCTGCGCCAGCCTTGGTGATGATTCTTCATGTAACCTCCTTAAAGTGAATCATCATAAACAGTGAGTCTTAAGGGAATCTTAAGTTTGTCTGTTTAGGCTGCATTTAGTTTTTACAAAAGGACGAAATGAATGCAGCATGGTGTTTTCGAAAAACTGATGGCGGCTTCGGTCTGGGGACCTTATGTGCACCTGGTCAGAATGTTATGGATTGGACTGCTCACGCTAAGTCTGAGCCGGCTGGCCCTGTGTCTGTGGCAATATGAACGGGTGGAGCCGACACAGTCATTCGGTATGATCATGTTACAAGGGGTGCGTGCAGACTTTATTCTGCTTTGCTTATTTGCCGCCATTCCGGTGCTACTGTCCTTATTCCTTGCCTGGCCACCTTTCAAACGCGGCTGGTTCCGTTTTACCTATAGCTGGAGTTTGCTGGCATTAATTGCCATCGTCTTTCTTGAACTTTCAACCCCGTCTTTTTTACTGCAATACGATATCCGGCCCAATCGGCTGTATGTGGAGTACCTGAAATACCCCAAAGAAGTCTTCTCGACCTTATGGTATGGCTTTAGGTTGCAATTAGTGCTTGGGATTGTATTCACTGCGGGCCTCGCATTGCTGTTTCGGCGATTACTGCAGGTTGCTGATGAAGAGCTACAACTATGGTCAGTCAAGCTGCATAGTTTAGTGTGGCCGTTGGCTGTCTTTATCGTGTTTGCTGGGATCCGTTCGACCACCCAACATCGTCCTGCCAATCCAGCATTGTTTGCCATTACCGCTGATGCGATGGTGAATTCACTTGTGATCAATTCAGGCTATTCGGTTCTATACGCCATCTATAGCCTGAAGCATGAAGCAAGAAGTACTGAAGTGTACGGTAAGCTGGCAGATCCAGTGATGATTGCACATACCCGTGACTGGCCTTGGTTAAAATCCTATCAATATACCAATCCAGATTTTCCGACATTGCACTGGCAACAAGCACCGATCACCCGTACAAAACCACTGAATATTGTGATTGTGCTGCAAGAAAGCTTAGGTGCGACTTTTGTTCAGTCGTTGGGCGGAGCCCCAGTGACGCCAAATCTTGAAAAACTGAAAACGGAAGGGATTTGGTTTAACAATTTATACGCCACCGGCACCCGCTCAGTCAGAGGGATTGAAGCCGTGCTGGCAGGCTTTATGCCAACACCGGCGCAGAGTGTTGTGAAACTATCCAATAGTCAACAGGGCTTTACCACGCTGGCATCGATTTTACAGCAACAAGGTTACCAGACTCAGTTCGTCTATGGTGGGGAGGCGCATTTTGACAATATGCGCAGTTTCTTTACCGGGAATGGATTTGCCGATGTCGTTGACTTGCCTCGAATCAAAGCGCCGCAGTTTGTCGGAAGTTGGGGCGCCAGTGACGAAGATTTATTCAATACGGCACACCAACAGTTAATGCAGATGCATGCCAAAGGCCAACCCTTTTTCAGTCTGATCTTTACCTCAACCAACCATGAACCTTTTGAGTTTCCGGATGGACGTATTGTATTGCACGAGGAACCCAAATCAACTGCAAACAACGCCGTCAAATACGCAGATTGGGCGATGGGGCAATTTTTTGACCAAGCCAAAGCAAGCGATTATTGGCAGGATACGGTATTTTTGATCGTTGCCGACCATGACAACAGAGTCTATGGCAGTAATTTGATCCCGGTAGAAAAATTTCATATTCCGGGGCTAATCCTCGGCGGCCAAGTGAGCCCGGGGGTTATAGAACCACTTGCCAGTCAAGTCGATTTGGCGCCCACTTTGCTGAGTTTGGCTGGTGTTTCTGCTTGCCACTCCATGGATGGCAGAGACTTTATCGCTGACCCAGTCAGCCCCGGACGTGCCTTAATCCAGTTTGATAATTTATTTGCGCTGATGACCGAGCAGGAATTAACCATTTTGCGGCCGAACGACACTGCGCTAAGTGCTCAATACAGCAAGACGACACGTCAGTTAAACCTTAAAGAAGGTGTGGCGCCTGAGGCTCAGCAACAAAAAGCTTTGGCCCATGTACAACTGCCGTCTTATTTGTATCGGGAGCGCAAGTACAGCAGCGCGGCTAAGTGTAAGCCCGCTCAGTGGTAAACCCGGACATTATTTTGTTTGCGATAGAAAGAAGCAAAAATAATGTTCAACTTAAGTTGTTCTTAAGTATCAATGATTAGGCTGCATGTATCTGGTCACCATCAATTGTCAGGATATGCAGCAAATACACTCTCAGGACTTGTTAAAACTCGTGCTCATTCCGACGGCTCTGTTCGTGATCGGATTTGGAATTTTTTACGGCGCTGAACTCGATTTCGTTGTGGCTACAACCATCTTCGAGTTGGAAGGCGGACAGTGGCGATTGACCAACCATTGGCTATTCAGTGACGTCCTGCACAGTGGTAGTCGGCTACTGAACAACATCATGCTTGCGAACTTGTTGGGTTACTGGCTCTATCAAAAATTCACGGGCAAAGGAAACATTGAGCGCACAACGGCGCTGACAAAGTTGGTAATTAGTCTTCTACTAAGTTTTGCTGTTGTCGCGCTGTTAAAACGCGTTTTACCTGCTGAGTGTCCGTGGGATCTTCAGCAATTTGGCGGCGATCTGCCATTTATCGGCATTTTCTCACAGCGGCCAGCAACGATGCCTGCAACTCAATGTTTTCCGGCTGGACACGCCAGTGTCGGCTACGCTTGGGTCGCGTTGTACTTTTACTTTTTGCCTCTGTGCTTTAGGAAAGCCCGTATTGGTTTGGCTGTCGGTTTGTTGCTGGGCTTATTACTCGGTATCACACAGCAACTGCGGGGGGCTCATTTTTTCTCACACGACCTGACCACGCTCTGGCTTTGCTGGGTCGTCAGTAGCTTGGTGTATCTGACTTACCCCAATCGCTTGAACTCATCGCCCAAACCCACTGTGGAACAGTATTATGTTTAAATACGTGCGTCGTTATTACCCGCTTTTGCTGGTGCCAGATGTACAACGCCCTGCACACAGCTGGCATCCATTTCTACTTATGTTGATAGCTGCTGCCAGCATGACATTAATGCTTAATGGGCCTTTTTATGCCGCATTGCAGACACAAATCCCTGGTCAAACAGGTTTGCAACTGACATTGATTCTGCTGGTGTTTATACTCAATCTAACCTTATTGCTGCTGTTTGCGCATGGCCGCATGCTAAAGCCGATAGTCTTGTTGCTGTTTCTGGCGGGTAGTCTGAGCCTTTATTTCAACCAGACATTTGGCGTCCTGATCGACAAAGATATGCTGCAAAATGCCATAGAGACAGATCCGGCGGAAGCACGTGGTCTGATGAGCGGCGGATTGACCCTTCATCTATTGCAGTGGATGTTGTTTCCCTTGCTGCTGGTCACCTTGGTGCGTGTGCAACGTTTATCCCGCAAGTTGTATTGGCAACAACTGCTGGCTGCCTTCACACTCGTCCTCATCACGCTGTCGGCGGTTGGCTTCACCCAGTACGCTGAGCTGGCTTCTTTTTTCCGTAACTTCAAGTCGGTGAAACATCTAGCCTTGCCAGTCAGCCCTGTGATTGCCGGTATGACGCTTGCGGCCAAATCAGTCAAAGCACAGGTGCCACGGGAGTTCCATGTATTGGCCACTGATGCGAGTCGTCCTCAATCTTCGGGGCGGCCTAAGTTATTAGTTTTGGTTGTTGGTGAGACAGCTAGGGCCGATCATTTTCAGCTCAATGGTTATCCGCGTCCAACCAACCCATTACTGAGTAAACTCCCTGTAGTAAGTTTCAGCCAGGTAAGTTCTTGCGGTACCGCAACAGCGCATTCTTTGCCTTGTATGTTTTCAGCAATGACCCGCGATAACTACGACGAGGCGACAGCAAAAACCAGCAGCAATATATTAGATATCTTACAAGCTACCGGTGTTGATACCCGCTGGTTTGATAACAATTCAGGCTGCAAAGGTGTATGTGACCGGGTTCAGTCTGAGTTTTTATTTCAACAACCTGACGCCCGCTGTAAAGAGGGTCAATGTCTTGATGATGTTTTGCTCGACGGGCTTGCTCGCGCTCTAAAAACTAAAACGGACACAGACCGCATCATTGTTTTGCATCAGTTGGGGAGTCATGGCCCCGAATACTTCAAACGTAGTGCTGGTCCAGATAAAGTTTTTGGCCCGGAATGTCAGGACAAACAACTCCAACTGTGTGACCGTTCAGGAATCATCAACGCCTACGATAACAGCATTGTTGCAACCGACCGTTTGCTGGCGTCCATCATTGCACAACTTCAGCAGCAGGAAGATTACAACGCCGCCATGCTTTACATGTCCGATCACGGTGAATCCTTGGGTGAAAATGGGGTGTATTTGCATGGGCTCCCTTATTTCATGGCGCCTCAGGCACAAACCCACATCCCGCTGATTTTGTGGATGAGCAGTAGCTATGAGGCTATTGCAAAATTGAGCACTGGCTGTTTAGCGCAATCCCAGGATAAACCATTAAGTCACGATCATTTGTTCCACAGCTTGTTGGGAGCTTTTGATGTGCGGACCAGCATTTATCAGCAATCACTTGACATGTTCAACGGCTGTAAAGTCGCCGATTAGCACACACAGATGGCAGGCCTCTATACAATCAACAGCGGTGGAACATGACAAACAGACAGACAACAACAGCAATAACAAAAACCAATAGCCAATCACACCGGGCAATGGTGGTTTGTCTGATATTGAGTCTACCAAGCGCTGTTTTGGGCGCAGAGCCAACGGATGTTCTTGTACCTGTTGATGTTGTTGACGACAGCGCTCAACCTGGCAAAGGCCAACAGGAAGTGACTCTGGAAGACTTGTGCGGGATGGCCGCGCCATCCGCTGATGCAGATGATGAAGTCGCTTCTCGCCCCGACTGGCCTCAGACACTGCAGGTGGGACAAATTTACTTTCGGGTCAATCCGATTTTTGACGAGACCGACCCTGACACTTTTTGGCTGCACCGCTTTGCCAACTGGATACATATCAATTCAAAACCTTGGGCGCTGGCTCGGGAATTATCTTTTACCAGCGGCGAGCAAGTCAGTGCAACTGATCTACTCGAAGCAGAGCGGTTATTGCGACATAAAAGCTATCTGCGCGATAGCCGGATCAAGGTTCTGCCGGAATGTAATGCCGATGGCAGTCGCAATGTGCAGGTTGAGACCTGGGACACCTGGAGCTTGTTGCCGACCTTAGGATTTGGTCGAAGTGGTGGTAGCAATAAATACTCTTTCGGTTTTAAAGAAGAAAATCTGTTGGGCCTTGGCGTCAGAACCAGCTTGAAGTATCAGTCAAATTACCTACGTACCGGCTATGAGTTCAGGAATGAAATTCCATTGTCTTTATTTGAGATCAACGGCCTTGAACATAGTTATGCCTGGCTTGAATGGGTGGATAATGATGATGGTTCAAAACAGGCGTTCCAGCTTGAACATCCGTTTTATAAGGATGACACCGAACTGATGTGGCGTTTAGGCTGGATGCGTGACGACCGGCTTGAACAAATTTTTCATAATAATGCACTGGAAAATCAGTTCCGCACGGAGCAAAAACAAACCGAGTTGTCTTACGGCCGGCTGCTGTCCTTTAACGATGAGACCAGCTGGCGTTTATTGCTCGGGTATACCGAAGATAGTCATCGTTTTATGGAAGATCCTTTGCATCAGAGTGCGGCATTACCGCAAAACCGGATCTATCAATATCCATGGGTTGGCTTTGAATACATGGAGCATCAATACAAAACGCTGTCGGATGTATTCCTGATTAATCACACTGAAGATATTCATCTGGGTTGGCGCCATCAGATTCGTTTGGGTGTACAAGGCTCTGACCTTGCACCTGAAAAGCAACTTGGTTACCACTTTGAGTGGCAGAGCAGTAAAGGTTTTGGCGATCAGGAGCACCTGACTTTATTCAGTAGCCGGCTGTCGCTGCAAACTGGTGCGAGCATTGGTGATCAGACCGAGGTCCGTCTGGAAATGGAGGATGTTTATCGCTTGACCCAACGCTGGGCACTATACAGTCACCTAAGATATGACCAGCGCAAGCAGAACTATTTTGACGACCCATTGGCCCTCGGTAGTGAAGATGGTGTACGCACCGATGGCGGCATTCGGGGCTATCCGGTGCAGTACCAGCATGGCTTACGCAGAGCGTTGGCCACCGCCGAACTGCGCTGGTATCCGCAAATAACTCTTTATCAACTGGTAGATGTTGGCTTTGTGGCTTTTGCCGATGCTGGACGGATTTCAGGAGGCAAAGTCAGTAACCCATTTGTCCCGATTGATACAACCATTGCACAACATCGTTTTGATTTAATAACCCCAAACAGTCAGCAATCCTGGTTGGGCTCTATTGGTTTGGGGGCTCGTTTTTATTCCGTGCGCTCTGCTAATGACAACGTAATCCACCTGGATTTGGCCAAACCCATTGGTGCTGCTAATGATGTCAACTCATACGAATTGCAGCTAAAAGTGGAGCAACGATTCTGATACATTACATCAAGTGATGGCAGCTTGCTTGTTCGATAGTGATGGTGACTGCTTCGAGTTTAAATCAGCGGTATCCTGAAAGTAAAATCTAACGACCAAGAGGGTCCATTATGTGGTGGCTACTTACAAAATATGCAATCACCGCATTGTTGGTGATTGTTATCTCAGAAGTCGCCAAGCGTAGTGACCGGCTCGGGAGCCTGGTCGCTGCGTTACCTATAGTCACTGTATTGACGCTTATTTGGTTGCATCTGGAAAAACAATCACCGGAGAAAATCAATAACCACGCTTGGTTCACCTTTTGGTATGTGCTCCCAACATTACCGATGTTCTTGGTTTTTCCTTGGCTTAATCGGCAATTTGGTTTCTGGATGGCTTTGTTATTTAGTTGTCTGATAACCATAGCGCTGTTCGCCGCTCTGGTTTGGGTGTTAAACAAATTCGGTGTGAGGCTTTGGTAAAATCGCAACTTTGAGGCAAATACAAATTGTTGTCATCAAGCTGCTAAAGCTTTAAACTATAAATGTCTGATTATGTTTGGTGTTTGCATTTGACTCGTCTCCTGCTCATTTTAGTATTCTTATGCCAGCATATTGCTATGGCATCAGAGCCTATTGTGTTGCATTTACCGGATGAGTCGCATGAAATGCTGGTGTCGGTGGCACAACCGCACAGCCATGGATCTCATGAACACCACGACGATGACGAAGGCCATGGCTCTGAAACTGAAAACAAAGTCTCACTTACGCCAAGCTCCATTGAATCACATGACGCATCCTCTCATGATCATGCAAAGCATCTTCATGGCCATGCTGATGTACCATCACAACAATTCATGTTTGTCACCGTGTTGGCGGGCAATGAATGTTATCTGCATCAAAGCCAGCTGACTGGCATTACTCACACCCCCCCAGTCCCACCGCCAAACGCCTGATCCTGTTTAATTTATTTTAATTTTTTGAATATTAATCAGGAGCATACCTATGCGTATGAACAAAACCGCGCCTTTGAGCGTGGTATTGCTGTGCTTTGCATCTGTGGCAGTTGCACAAACAACCACACTAAGCTTGGCACAAGCACTTGAAAAAACCGTTAAACAAAGCCCTGTGCTACAGGAATATCCTTATCAGCTTCGAATGATTGATGCACAGCGATTACAGGCTGGTGTCCGGCCCAATCCAGAGATAGGTGTAGATCTGGAAAATATTGCCGGAACCGGCAGTAGTCAGGGATTAGAGAATGCCGAACTGACGCTGACGTTAAGCCAACTGATTGAAATGGGCGATAAGCGTACTTATCGGTTGGAAAAAACACAGTGGCAACAGCAACTGTTGCAGCAGCAATTTGAAATCAGCAGAGTTGATGTGTTAGCCGCAACCGCGCGAAGCTATATCCGGCAGGTCGAATTACAACAACTGTCCCTGCTGGTTCAGCAGCGCATCGTTCGCGAGCAGCGTTTACTCGATATCGCCAGGCAACGCGCAGCGGCCAGCAGCTTAAGTGATGCCGATGTAACCAGATTGGAACTCAGATTGGTGCGCAGTCAGCTTGAACTGACCGCTGCGCAAAATGCAATTGCGCTTGGCAAAGCGCAATTGTCAGCACATTGGGCGTCTGAGCCTGATTTTTCTGGCGTCCAAGGCGGTTTAGCACAGCTCCCGTTGTTACCGACGTTGCCTGAATTACAAACCAGTTTGATGCAATCTCCTCAGCTCACCCGATTTGTGACTCAAACGCGGTTACATGAGACTGAGTTGCAACTGGCTAAGGCGGAACAATCGGCTGATATTCGCCTCAGTGCAGGTGTACGTCGTATTGAAAGTCAAAATGACAATGCGCTGGTGTTGGGATTCTCAATGCCATGGCAACTCAATGACCCAAGCGCAGGCCAAAGGCTGGCTGCGCAAACCCAGATTGAACTGAGTAGTGTGCAGCAACAACAACTGCACACGACTTTGCGTTTGTTGGTGCAGCAGACGTATCTGGAACTGGAGCAACTTCGCCAATACAGCAAGGTGTTGCAATCTACCTTATTGCCTAAAACCCTCCAATTGCAGCAACAAAGTGAACAAGGTTATCAGCAAGGCCAAGTGGATTTGTTCAGCCTGCTTGCCGCTGAGCAAGAGCTGCGTCAGGCCGAAGTGGATCTCGTCAGCGCACGAAGCCGTTTTCATTTGCAATTACTTGAACTTGAACGACTGACCGGCCATGCCCTGACCCTAATGGGCCCGGTTCGTTTATCGACAATGGAGCCATAACATGACTATTTTTTCCCGGATTATTCAGCTTAGTCTGATACTGATGAGTTTAACTAACCCTCTGGTTTACGCAGCTTCCGAAGCCCCAGAAGTGGCAGAGCCCGCAAAAGGTCCGCATGGCGGACGTCTGCTGGAGCAAGATGGTTTTGCTGTGGAAATCAGCATTTTCGAATCAGGGATACCGCCGGAGATGCGGGTATTTACTTATTTAGGTAACCAACCGCTTGCGGCAAAAGATGTCCAAGTAAACGTTACTCTGTCTCGCCTTGATGGGGAGCAAAATCAGCTGGTGTTTGCGCCGGAAGCTGATTATTTGCTGGGTAATGCCACTATTGTCGAACCCCATTCTTATGCGGTTGCGGTAAAAGCGGTTCATCAAGGAAAAACATATCAGTGGCAATACGATTCCTTTGAAGGCCGCGTCGAACTCAATGACCGGATGCTTGCTCTGACAGGTGTCAAAACTGAACGTGCCAGCAAGAGAATATTGACGCAAAAGTTGCACTTATTCGGTGTGATTGCGGTCGATCCAAGCCGCTCTTTCCTTATTCAGTCACCTTATAACGCTGAGGTTCAACAAGTGTTGGTCGAACCTGGCCAACAAGTGAGCGCTGGCCAACCAATGGCAAAATTGATGAATACCAACACATTAAAAACCTTTGTGGTGAAATCGCCTGCCAGTGGCGTGGTCACCCGCCGTTTGATCAATCAAGGCCAGGTAGTGTCAAGTGATCCGATGTTTGAAGTGGTGGATTACAGTCAGGTTTTTGTTGAATTGTCAGCTTTCCCAAATGCCGTCAAACAGTTAAAAACCGGTCAGCGTGTTGACGTGTTTGACATGCATCAGTCAGAGCAAACCCAAAGCAGTATCAGCTTTATCGCGCCAGCGATGACGGATGGTCATATCGCAAGAGCCCGAGCGGTGATTGACAATAAAAACGGCTATTGGCGACCAGGCATGCATGTGAATGCCGACATCGTGGTGGCTGAGCGTGAAGTGGCGATTGCCGTGCGTAAAAACGCCGTGCAATCGTTCCGCGATATGGCCGTGGTGTTTGCTAAATATGGCAACACCTTTGAGGTGCGCATGCTGGAATTTGGGGTGGAGGATGATGAATACCTTGAAGTGCTCAGCGGCTTAAAACCCGATACTGAATATGCCACTGAAAACAGCTTCTTGTTAAAAGCCGATGTTGAAAAAGACGGTGCTAGCCATGACCACTAAGCATCATTACTTGGCCTTGAGCCGCAGGAGTTGCCGTCATGATTGATTTTATTCTGAAATTAGCCCTATCCAGGCGATATCTGGTGATAGGACTGACACTGTTAATGGCGGCTGCGGGTATTTGGAACGCACAGCGACTGCCGATGGATGCCGTACCGGATATCACCAATGTTCAGGTACAAATTAACACTGAAGCACCGGGCTATTCACCGCTGGAAACTGAGCAGCGTTTAACTTTGCTGATTGAAAACGCCATGGCAGGTTTACCTAAGCTCGAATACACCCGCTCAGTATCACGTTATGCAATATCGCAAGTCACCGTGGTATTCAAAGATGGCACTGACATTTTTTGGGCAAGACAACTGGTGAGTGAGCGCCTGCAAGGCGTGCGGGCGCAATTGCCACTTGATGCAAATGCATCATTGGGCCCTATTGCGACCGGACTTGGTGAAATTTTTATGTACACCGTGAGCGCCAGCGCGGATGCACGCAAGGATGATGGCACGCCTTATAACGCAGAAGACTTGCGCACGCTACAGGATTTTACTATCAAACCTCAGCTGGTGAAGGTATCTGGTGTGACAGAAGTGAACTCGATCGGCGGTTATGTGCGCCAGTATCAGGTGGCACCAAACCCCGGCAAGTTACTTGCATTTAAGCTGACCATGGACGACCTTGCCAGTGCATTAAGCCGCAATAATAGTAATGTCGGCGCGGGTTATATCGAACGTTTTGGTGCACAGTGGTTAGTGCGCTCGCCAGGCCAGCTCAGTGGTCTTGAGGATATCGCCAGCCTGGTAGTTGCCAAGCGTGACGATGCGCCTGTGCGGTTAAGCGATGTTGCGGATGTTTTTATTGGTAAAGAGTTGCGTACCGGTGCGTCGTTGCAAAACGGCGAAGAAACGGTGCTAGGTACAGTATTTATGCTGGTTGGCGAAAACAGCAGAACCGTAGCCAAACGGGTGAGTGAACGGTTGGCTCAAATTAACCAAACTTTACCGGACGGTGTGCAGGCTACTGCAGTCTATAACCGCAGCACTTTGGTAGACAAAACCATTGAAACCGTGCAAAAAAATCTGTTTGAAGGCGCTGTGCTGGTTATCGTGGTGTTGTTTGTATTTTTGGGCAATTTGCGCGCGGCTTTTATTACGGCGCTGGTCATTCCACTTAGTATGCTGTTTGCCATCAGCGGCATGGCGATGAACCGAGTTAGTGGCAACCTGATGAGTCTTGGAGCAATTGACTTTGGTTTGATGGTCGATGGCGCTGTGATTGTTGTGGAAAATTGCCTGCGACGTTTAGGCATGGCACAACATCACCATCAGCGTTTACTGTCCACGACTGAGCGACTTGAAGTTGTCTATCAGGCGACTCGTGAAGTGTTTACGCCGGCAGTATTTGGTGTGCTTATCATCATGCTGGTGTTTATGCCAATTTTTGCGCTCTCAGGGGTCGAAGGCAAAATGTTCCACCCCATGGCTTTTACAGTCATCGCTGCTTTGCTTGGCGCTTTAATTCTGGCGGTTACCTTTGTACCAGCGGCTATTGCCTTAATGGTCAGGGGGAAGGTTTCAGAACAGGACACCCGCCTGATGCGTGTGTTGAAATCGGGTTATCAACGGGTACTGCAATTGGGTTTACGTTATGCCGCCCTTGCGGTCGTCATTGCGTTTTCACTGGTGGGCTTAAGTGCTTATCAGGCAACAAAGATGGGTAGCGAGTTTATGCCACAACTTGATGAAGGCGATGTGGCGCTCCATGCTTTGCGGGTGCCGGGGACTGGTCTTGAGCAATCGATACGGATGCAAAGTCTTTTGGAAAAAGAAATAGCCACTTTGCCTCAGGTAGAACGGGTGTTTTCAAAAATTGGCACTGCTGAAATCGCTACAGACCCGATGCCACCGAGTGTCGCAGACACCTTTCTCATCATCAAACCACAAACGCAGTGGCCGGATCCATCGATGTCCAAAGCTGAGTTTGTCGAACAGTTGCGGCAAAAAGTGGCGTCGGTACCTGGCAATAAATATGAGTTCACCCAGCCTATCGAAATGCGTTTTAACGAGTTAATTGCTGGAGTGCGCACTGATGTTGCCGTCCGTATTTATGGTGATGATTTGGAAGTGCTGAATACGCTTGGCGACAAAGCTGCGACTATTCTGTCGCAAGTGCCTGGTGCCGTGGATGTGCGTATGGAGCAGGCAACCGGCTTGCCATTGTTATCGGTAGAGCCGGAGCGTGACCATCTGGCGCTATTAGGAATTGATGTCGCGACCATTCAGCAAACAGTACAAACCGCTGTGGGTGGCCAGCAACTGGGGCTGATTTTTGAGGGCGACAAACGGTTCCCACTGGTCATGCGGCTGAAAGAATCGCAGCGTACCGACTTGGCTGCGTTGGCACGTCTGCCGGTGGCACTGCCGACCGATTCGTTTAATGAAATGACCTACGTTCCTCTTGGCGAAGTCGCTGAACTGGTGCAACTGACTGGCCCCAATCAAATCAACCGCGAAAGTGGCAAACGCAACGTAGTGGTAACTGCGAACGTGGCCGAAAGGGATTTAGGCAGTTTTATCCTGGACGCACAAAATGCACTTAATGCCGAACTTACATTGCCGACCGGTTATTGGCTTGGTTATGGCGGCACCTTTGAGCAGTTGCAATCTGCCAGCAACCGGTTGCAATGGCTGGTGCCGCTGACACTCTTGTTGATTTTTGGTTTGTTGTTCAGTGCGCTCAATTCCGCCAAAGATGCCTTCATTGTATTCAGCGGTGTGCCGCTGGCGCTAACCGGCGGTATCGCCGCTTTGCTGCTGCGTGATATGCCGTTGTCGATTTCCGCTGCGGTGGGGTTTATCGCGTTATCTGGTATTGCCGTATTAAACGGCGTGGTGATGATGGCGATGATTAAGCAATTGCGCGAGCAAGGCATGTCGCTGCTGACGGCCATTGAGCAAGGTGCCGTACAGCGGTTACGACCTGTGCTGATGACCGCGTTGGTGGCTAGTCTTGGTTTTGTGCCGATGGCGATCAACACCGGAACCGGTGCTGAAATTCAACGACCATTGGCGACCGTAGTCATTGGTGGCATTTTGACTTCGACGTTACTAACACTCGTGATCTTACCGGCGCTATATCGTCTGGTGCACGGTCGCAAGAACACAAACCAACTGGCGCATAGTTAAGCAACTGATTTGAACAATAAGCCCTTGCAATGGCAGGGGTTTTTACAAGGAAAACAACATGTGTTTTAGAATTTCAACTTTCAAGAACAGAACGTTGTGGCTTTTAGGCATTTTGTGGCTTGGTATATTTGCCACTTCTGCCTACGCTCACGGCGTGGCGGCTGGAGATCAGGCTTTTATTGAGCAAGCCAAAGGTGTACAGCTGTTACCGTTTATTTACCTGGGGGCGAAACACATGGTCACCGGCTACGACCACCTGCTATTTTTGGCTGGCGTGATCTTCTTTTTATACCGGATGAAAGATATCGCAGTGTATGTGACTTTGTTTGCTGTTGGTCACAGCGTGACGCTGCTTGGCGGTGTGTTGAGTGGTTTTCACGTCAATCCGTATCTGGTTGATGCACTGATTGGCCTGTCAATTGTGTACAAAGCGCTGGATAACATGCAGGCGTTTGACAGCTGGTTTGGCAAAAGGCCGGATCCAAAATTAATGGTGGCTTTATTTGGCCTTATCCATGGTTTTGGCCTTGCCAGTAAAGTGCAGGATTTTGCTCTGGATCCAGATGGGTTGGTTGGCAACATGCTGGCCTTTAACATCGGTGTTGAATTGGGGCAATTGCTGGCACTGGGGCTTATTTTAATCCTGATGAATTTCTGGCGTTTGAGCCCTTCATTTCATCGTCATGCTTTTCGTTCAAATCAAGTGCTGATGGGCGCTGGTTTTGTTTTCTTTTTTTATCAGTTAACTGGCCTGTTTGTGGTTGTATAAGGAACTGTTATGAACTCATTGATTGAAAAAAACACACCAAGTAAAAGATCATTGTTTAAAGCGACTGCTTTGGCAGCTATGGTTGCTGCGGTACTCACTGTCAGCTTTATTCTGCCAGCCGAATACGGCATCGATCCAACAGGTATCGGTAAACTAACAGGTCTGACAATAATTGCCGAAGCAGGCAATACTGAAGCTGATGTACAAGAAGTGCAACCCGAGCAAGCGACCGAAGGCAATCTGCTTGCCGGTGCTGGTGTTAGCCCGGTCAGCAAACAAAAGACTGAGCTGAAAAGTAAAACCATGGAGTTAACTTTAGCGCCTGGCAAAGGTGCAGAGCTCAAAGCCAAAATGCTAAAAGGTCAGACGATAGTGTTCAGCTGGACATCGCAAGCACAACCTCTATTGGTAGATATGCATGGCGAAGAAGTGAATGCGAAAGCCGATGAATACACCAGTTACTGGCTGGAACGCGCGCAAAGCGCTGGTAGTGGCAGTTTTGTCGCTCCATTTGAGGGCACCCATGGCTGGTACTGGAAAAACAAAGGTACCGAGCCTGTCACTGTGACCGTCACAATCCATGGCTTTTTTGCCGATTTTTATAAACCTTAACCCTCCATAAAGAGACAATGAAGATGAAAAAACTCACTGCTTTAATTCTTGGTTTTGGCCTGACTCTGGCATCACAACAAGTGCTGGCGCACAGTAACCATGCGGATGTAGAACCTATTGACCACGCTGAAGCCTCGGCAAAAGCACATCAGGTACTGGAAAAACTAGTTGTCGGTAAAAAACTTGGTGATAGCTGGAAAACTGCAAAATCCACAGACGTCAGCCCGAAAAAATCGCATCACGGCGATACCGTCTGGGTGGTCAGCTACCTGAATGGCGAAGAAAAAGACACGAACAAACAGAAGCTTTATATCGTGCTCGATGAAGTCGGAAATGTTTTATCAGCTGAGCACAGCGAAAAACTGTAAGTAGCACAAGCGATCTGGAAGAGAGGCTGACTTACTAGTTCGCCTCTCATTTTATTGGGTATCCGGAATATCTGGTTGATCTCTGGGCATCATGGGGAGGTAACAACTCCCCACTTCATCGGATTTCTTGGTTGATATCTCACTCAGGCCATTAAGGTGCCTACAAAGCCTGGAACGTTTATAGACAATGGCAATTACATGGCTTGGAGAGAGTGCGAGACCAAGCTAAATGCATAGCTACTTTCTCGCCCGTACCAAAACCGACTATTTCGGCCCAGCCCGCTCAATCGGCTAATCTTATACTGGAGTCAGTATTCTCCGGACCAGTGCGACAGCGCTGTGGCTCGACTGTAATGTGTACCAAGGTCGGACACTGAGCCTGAATACGCTGCTTATAGAAGGCTGGCGACTCGGGAGCATGCGAAACGATCGAGACAATGGCGGCGTGAATATTTGGACCAATGGCCCAGAGGTGCAGATCGCTGATTCGTGCATCGTCATTCTCGATGGATTGCCTGACGTCGTGCTCCAAGTCGCTGCACTGTTGATCAAGCAGCACGCGAGAGGTGTCTTTCAATAGATGCCATGACCAGCGAGTGATGAGTAACGCACCGACGATCCCCATGATCGGATCCATCCAGTTCCAGCCTGCATACTTTCCGGCCAGCAAGGCAGCAATCGCCAACACCGAGGTTAAGGCATCGGCGAGTACGTGGAAGTAGGCCGCTCGACGGTTATGGTCATGATGCTCATGCTCATGCTCATGCCCATGGGCGTCGCCGTGGTCGTGGTCTTCCCCACCTAGTATCCATGCCGATACTCCATTGACGATCAAGCCGATGACGGCGACAAAAATAGCTCCATTGAACGAAATGTCGACCGGGTGGATAAATCGGTCAATACTTTCGATCACCATATACAGGGCGAAACCTGCCAGTAGGACCGCGCCAGTGAAACCGCCTAGCGCATTGACCTTACCAGTGCCAAATGAGAATTGTGTATTGCCTGCATTGCGGCGAGCGTATGCATAGGCGAAGGCTGCAATACATAGAGCCACAGCATGAGATCCCATGTGAAGGCCATCGGCCAAGAGGGCCATCGAACCGTATAGGAGGCCGGCCAGAATTTCCCACGCCATCATAACGACAGTTAGAGCGACGACGATCAGTGAGCGCATTTCACCGGATTTTTTAAGATCTTGACCAAAAACATGATTGTGTTGCCATTCTTCGAGTCTGTGACCATGCATTCTAAACTACTCCTAGTTAATAAAAATTAAGGTCAGCAAGACCAATGAAATGAGAACGGTTGATGACGAAGCCCTACCACGAGCACCCTATGCTTTAGTTCGGGACGGCTAACCATATTCACACAAGCAACCTGACCAAGAGGGCAGCAGAGAGGATCCAGATGGTGATAAATACGCCTGCCGCCATACGGCTTACTGGATATTCGGTTGCATTAGCGGCAGTTTTTCGGAGCTCGTTCATTACCTCTGGAGGGATAAGCTTCACGACCAGCATGATTCCCAGCGGCACAATGATGATGTCATCCAAGTAGCCAAGCACGGGAATGAAGTCAGGGATCAGATCGATGGGCGAGACCGCGTAAGCCGCCACAACCAGCGCCAGGGCTTTTGCAATCCATGGAGTGCGCGGGTCACGTGCGGCTAACCAGACTGCGTGCACGTCTCGTTTGATCGCTCTTGCCCAGTGCTTGGTACTCGAAAGATTAGTCTTCATAGTGATCACTTCCTAACTCTACTCGTTCCCGACGCAGATCAAGGCCAACGTCCTGTCATCATCAGCAAAGCCGCCAAGCCAACCCCGAGCGCTGGTATCTTCTTTATTTCCTTTCATTTGTTATCAGCTTCTACGTGAAAAGCTTCGCTATGACCTACTTGAGGTAGGATTTGATTACCTGCAATACCGCTTCCAAGTCTTGTTGCCGCTGCTCCAACTCGGGTTCCCTGACGACGTGATCAGTCAAGTGCCCCTCAATGATCGCTGCCATCAGTCCATTCACCGCCCCACGAATCGCGGCAATCTGTTGCAGAACAGCCGTGCAATCGCCTTCCTCGTCGAGCTGCCTTTCCAATGCCGCTGCCTGCCCCTGAATACGACGAACGCGGGTTAATAGCTTCGCTTTGTCTTTGATCGTATGCATGCGGCTTTCCCTCTAAGTAGCTTGAACTATACTGGTGTATAGTATCAACCTATGATAGGGGATAGTATTCTTGTTTGCAAGAGAGGAGAGGTGGATGAAGCTCGCCAATGTGACACTCGGCAGCCGTAAGGAGTGTGCCGCATGACCGAAATGCCCGACAACATCCTACACCTGCCTGAGTACCAGGTGCTGGGCAGCAAATACACCGACGACGAAATGCACTTCCAGGTGTAGACGCGCCCGATCCCATCGCCTGCAAGGAATGCGGCGCTCAAGGTAAGTTCGTGCGGTTCGGCAAGCGTGACGTTCCCTATCGTGATCTGCCCATCCACGGCAAGCGGGTTACCCTCTGGGTGGCACGGCGCCGGTACACCTGCCGGGCCTGCAAGACGACCTTCAGGCCCCAGCTATCTGAAATGGTGGACGGCTTCCGTATGACGCTGCGGCTGCATGAATACGTGAAGAAGGAATCCTTCAACCACCCCTACACCTTCGTGGCGGCCCAGACCGGCCTGGACGAGAAGGCGGTGCGCGACAACTTCAACGCCCGCGCCGAATTCCTGAGGCGCTGCCACCGCTTCGAGATGCCCCGCATTCTGGGCATCGACGAGCTGTACTTGAACAAGCGTCTTGACCAACATTCAGGAGCGAACCCTGCTCGACCTGCTGCCCACCCGCCGTCAGGACGTAGTGACTGCAATCAATATCAGTCACTTCCCCAATTAATTGTCTATTAATTCATAAATTAGTAGACACTTTAAAATCCACCTCTTATACTGTCTATTAAATCGTCAATCATGTAGTTAGTAGACAGTTTGTCTACTATTCGATTTAGGAGACACTCAGATGCGACTTTTTGGTTATGCTCGCGTTTCAACCAGTCAGCAGTCCCTCGATATTCAACTGAAGGCTTTGGCTGAGCATGGTGTTGAACCATATAGGATCTTCAGCGATAAAGAATCTGGCAGTCACCTCAAACGAGAGGGGTTGCAAACGCTGTTAATGAAGGTGGAGAAAGGCGATCAGGTACTTGTCAAAAAACTCGACCGGTTGGGTCGTGACACCGCAGACATGATCAATCTCATCAAGGAATTCGACAACATGGGGGTAGGTGTTCGTTTCATTGATGACGGGATCAACACAGAAGGCGAAATGGGCAGAATGGTTGTCACGATTCTGTCAGCTGTTGCCCAGGCAGAGCGGCATCGTATTTTGGAGCGGACCAATGAAGGACGGCAGGAAGCAAAAGCCCGGGGCGTTAAGTTTGGTCGGAAGCCAAAAATCGATAAAGCCAAAGTTATTGATATGAGGGCTGCAGGCAAATCTGCGACGGAAATATCACGCGAGCTTTCTATTGGTCGATCCACCGTTTACAAAATTTGCGGATGATTATGAATGATCCGAAAATGGAAGCGTGGTTCCAATAGTCTGCTATCACCGGTAGAGTATGAAAACAGTAACCAAAAGTAGCTGGGTAGTGTCTAGTCTGTTGATGGCGAACGACGGCTTAGTGTTTTTTATCGTGATTGCTTGCTCAACAAGATACAATAACCTCATAGCGAGGAGGACTACATTATGGCAAGTGCTGACCAATTAAAAGCGCTGCTCCAGTCACATTTGGAGGGCGACGAAAATCGTTTTTATTCCGTTGCCATGCAAGTGGCGGCTCATGAAGCAAAGCGCGGCCACGGTAAGCTTGCCGAAGAGTTGCGTTTGTTAGTTGATCAGGCAAAATCCCGCCGTGCTGTAACCTCGGATAATAAAGCCGTACCTATCAGTAGGCCAAAAGGCGAGCTGGCTAATCTGTTATCTGTGAGTTATCCCAAATCACGGTTGGGCGATATGGTACTGAATGGCGAACTGACCCAACAGTTGGAGCGGATTATTCGTGAGCAGCGTCATGCTGCGGAAATCTTATCGCATGGTTTGTCCCCTAGACGTAAACTGTTGTTAGTAGGCCCTCCTGGCACAGGCAAGACGATGACTGCATCCGTGCTTGCTGGTGAGCTTGGTTTACCTTTGTTTCAGGTTCGTTTGGATGGGTTAATCACCAAATTTATGGGCGAGACAGCTGCAAAGCTGCGACAGATTTTTGAATCCACCCATCATGCCCGTGGTGTCTACTTTTTCGATGAATTTGATGCTATTGGTTCTCAACGTGGTTTGGCAAATGACGTTGGTGAAGTACGGCGTATACTCAACAGCTTTCTGCAAATGATAGAGCAGGATGACTCACACAGTCTGATCATCGGCGCTACTAACCATCCGGACATTTTGGATAGTGCGCTGTTCCGTCGTTTCGATGATTTGTTGCATTACGAACTACCTGATGAGGCTCGTATTGCCAGCGTGCTTAAGTCCCGTTTATGTCGCATGGCAATCAAAAATACCTCTTGGAAACGTTTGGCTGACAAGGCTTTAGGGTTGAGCTATGCAGAGTTGACTCGGGCAGCTGATGAGGTGCTTAAAACTGCTCTGATTGAACGGGTCGAAACGATTTCAGAAAAAGATGTTGCTCAGGCCATTGAAGAGCGCAGGAAACTATCCAATCGACTAAATAAAATCGGTTAATAAAAACGAAAAGGACATTCCATGGCGGAAAGGGAACAGAACAACCACCCGCATTTTATATTCCAAAATAGTGCTCGCGTAGAAAGTTTCAAATCGCCACCCACAGGAGGCGGCGGCTCTGATATCCCAGCCAAAGACAGAAACTCGCACGGTGGAGGCTTGCTTGAAAAGCTCCATCAACTGACTCCCGTACTGGCCGAAGCGGCTGCTCTACAGCGAGAGGCGGGTGTTGGAGAAGGCATCGGTCTGCAAATTGAGTTTGAAAGCTTTCCTGATGTTGAGTTGGCCTTTGAATCTCTTGCCAGAGAGCGCTCTGGCATAGAACTGCGGAATGTCAGACAAGACAACAACAAAACTTTCGCTACTGTGTTTGTTCCAGATGGAAAGTTGGAGTTTTTCGAGAAACTTATCACCGATTATTTGGACGAAAATAACGATAAAAAGAGCGGTCCTGCTCATAGCAAATTGATCAATGCTATTTCTGAAATTCGTGCTGCGACATTACAGGCCCTATGGACTGATACTCCAGATTCTATGCCGACGAGAGATGATGAGCATCTATGGTGGGAAGTTTGGTTGCCAACCAGAGGTGACAGGCAAGGGATAGTAGATCAATTTAAAGGTATGGCGGCCGGACTAGGTTTTCGCAATGCGCCTGGAGTGCTTCACTTTCCAGAGCGTTCCGTATTGTTGGTATATGGCTCTGTCGGCCAGATGAAGCGCTCAATGATGACTTTAAACAGCATCGCTGAGTTACGTCGTGCTAAGGAAACCGCAGAGTTCTTTGATCAACTGACTCCGCAAGAGCAACCCGAATGGGCGGCTGAACTCAATGGACGTTTAACACTTCCTGCAGATGGCGCCGATGCTCCACATGTCTGTTTGTTTGATACCGGTGTTAACAATGGACATCCACTACTACAACATGCTTTATCCAACGACGATAGGCACACTGTGGAGCCGGCTTGGGGAGTGGATGATGCGGAAGGGCATGGTACTGAAATGGCAGGACTTGCCCTATTCGGAAATTTGACGGATGTGCTATCAGAGCACGGGCCGGTTTCTATCCCATATCGTTTGGAGTCCGTTAAACTACTACATGAAAACGGCGCCAACGGTGGAGACGCGCATCTTCATGGTTACTTGACTTCCGAAGCGGTAGATCGCCCAGCTATCACTGCACCACATCGAAAGCGAGTATTCAGCATGGCGATTACAGCCAGAGATAACCGTGATCGTGGGCGCCCTTCGGCCTGGTCAGCAACTATTGATCGACTTGCTTATGATGGTGATGCACAAGGTGAGACTCCAAAACTGTTTGTTGTGTCGGCAGGCAATATCAGAGACCCAAATGCGTGGATAACATATCCTGATAGTAATACAACTGACGGTATTCATGACCCTGCACAAGCCTGGAATGCACTAACTGTCGGTGCGATGACCAACCTCGTAAGGATCACTGAAGCAGATGCGCTGCATTATTCCTCTATTGCAGAAATAGGTGGTTTAAGTCCTTTCAGCACGACTTCCCAGACATGGGAACCTCATTGGCCGTTAAAGCCTGATGTGATGTTCGAAGGAGGTAACGCGGCAAAAGATGCTTTAGGCGCTTTTTGGATGAGCAGCTTAAGCCTCCTGACGACTCATGCAAACCCAACAGAACGTCTGTTCACAACGAGCAATGCAACAAGCGCGGCTTCTGCTCTTTGCGCACGCATGGCCGCACAATTAATGGCCCGGTACCCAGAGCTATGGACTGAGAGTATTCGGGGCTTAATTGTGCATTCTGCCAAGTGGACCGATGCGATGAAACGTATGTTTCTTCCTCCTCGGGGTGAACCCACGAAAGCACAAACAACACAATTGGTAAGGCATTGCGGCTTTGGAGAGCCTAGCATCGACAGGGCCATGTGGAGCGCTGATAGCTCGTTGACAATGATTTGTCAGGAGTTTTTGCAGCCATTTAGGCGGGAAAAGGGAGAAGAACCCAAGCTGCGCGATATGAATTTGCATCGTTTGCCATGGCCATTAGCCGAATTGGAGGCGCTTGGAGAAACGCAAGTCGAAATGAGGGTGACACTGTCTTATTTTATTGAGCCCAACCCGTCTGCTAGAGGTGTTACCTCTCGATACAGATATGAATCACATGGCCTTCGTTTCGATGTGAAGCGGCCGACCGAGAGCGAGGACGCATTTCGCTCCCGGATAAATGCAGCAGCCAGAGATGATGAAGATCGAATTGTTAGTAACGATACAGACGCTAACTGGTTAATAGGAAAGAAGAACAGACATAAAGGCTCATTGCATTCAGATATTTGGGTGGGCAGCGCGGCAGAGTTGGCGAGTCGGGGCGTTTTAGCTGTTTATCCTTCACTTGGTTGGTGGAAAACAAGGCCTGCACTTGAAAGATATGGTCAGCGGGTAAGGTACTCTCTGATTATTTCTATTCATGCGCCTGATGTCGATGTAGATTTATACACGCCTATTGCGAACATGATTGGTGTGGAAGTTGTTATCGAGTAGGCCTTCGGCGATATCAGTCTGCTCGTAGCCAGGCTACCAGAGGTTTATGGGGGAATTCATGATGAAATATATAACATTGTTCCTGACGTTGATTCTAAAGGTTTTCTTTTGGCTACTTACATCTGCACAAGCAAATTCGGACGACAAGAAACAGATTGATTGGTTAGATAACCCTAGATCTGACCCTCTCCATTATGGCGATTGGGAGGATTACAATGGCAATACTTACTCCAAAAACATCGATGGCAACCATTATGATCAAGCGGGCAAAAAGTGGAATGAATAAGTACCAGTCATCGTACTCGGCTCACTTTAGGTGCCAGTAGAAAGACGACTCAGTAATTTTTAGTCATCGTCGCAAATGAATCAGGAATAGCTCAAGTGTATTTACGCGCACAGGGTGAGGACTACGAGTCCTGCTTTTTCCCTACAAGCGTTAATATTTCTCTGAGCTCTTCCGGTATGGCCATCGGCTTAAAGGCACTGACGTTCGAACGCCCAGTATTGCCAAGCGGCAATCGATTAAACAGGTGACCAAAAGGTGTTAACAACAACCGATAGCTTTGGCCTGCCAGTTCGCGCCAGTCTGCGGTACAAAGGGCCAACCAGAGCATCTGCAAACGCACATGCAAATGACACAAAACGTCTTGTTGACCAAGGATGTGGGCGTACTCCAGGTACGTAAAACTTCTCTCATAGTCCTTTGACTTGCGCGCTTGGTCGGCCAGCGCCAGGTATTCAAAATAGGCGAGCAATACCTTTGGTTCCATCACTATCCCTGGTCAATTAAAATGCAGTTTCTGCTGGCTGCATTATGATACATTTAATGCTTAAAGTAACTTTAGAGTTGGTGAAAGGCAATGAAAATTGGTGAACTGGCGGCACTGGCCGGATGTGAAACGGAAACCATCCGATTTTATGAAAAGCAGGGATTGTTAGCCGCTCCTGCAAGAACCGCCTCCGGATATCGGACTTATCAGCAGCGCCATCTCGAAGATTTACAATTTATCCGGCATTGCCGGGCCTTTGATATGAGTCTGTCGTTGGTCCGGCAACTCCTGAAGTTTCGTGAAGCTCCCAGCCAACCTTGTGGGCAGGTCAATACGCTGATCGATGAGCAATTGGGGCATTTAGACACGCAATTAACCCAACTTCATCAATTAAAAGCGGATTTACAGGCATTACGGGCGCTTTGCCAGGATGACCATCAGGCCAAAGACTGCGAGATCCTGAAAAATCTGGTGCATCCATGTGCCAGTGATTGTGTGCAACATCGGTGAAAAAACTGTTGACCTTAAAGTGGCTTTATAGTTTTTAATAGCGGTATCTTGTTCAAAGTGAGGCCTCTATGTCAGATTGCCAATGTAAAGCCCAGGTGCAAGCCTCTGAAAATGCTCCGTTGCCTGAGTGTTCTGTATCAGATTTGCACCACAAAACCCGCTACCACATTCGCAAGATGGACTGCCCCTCAGAAGAAAATCTTATTCGGATGGCGCTTGGCGCTTTGCCACAGGTGCAACAATTGCAGTTTTCCCTGCAAGACCGGCAGCTTGATGTAGTGCATCAAGGCGCTACGGACGCCATCACCCAACGTCTGGACGCATTAAATTTAGGTGCAGTACTGCAAAGCTCAGCGCCGTTTCAAGCCGACCCTACAGCGTCAGCTGAAAACAGCAAAGCCGATGCTGACGAGCGTAAGTTATTACTGCGATTATTGACGATTAATGCCGTGATGTTCGTTACAGAACTTATTGTCGGAGTCTGGGCACAATCCACCGGCCTTATCGCCGATTCGTTAGATATGCTGGCCGATGCCGCCGTCTACAGCGTTGCCTTGCTGGCTGTTGGCCTTAGCGCCGCTAAAAAAGTTAGGGCTGCCCATCTTTCAGGTTGGTTGCAGGCGTTGCTTGCCGCCGGTGTGTTGTTCGAAGTAGCACGGCGGTTTTGGGCTGGCACTGAACCCATGTCGACTCTGATGATTGTGATGGCGAGCGTGGCACTTATAGCTAACACTTTATGTCTTTATCTCATCTCACAGTCACGCAGTGATGGTGCGCACATGAAAGCGACCAAAATATTCTCGACCAATGATGTTCTGGCGAACATCGGGGTGATTGTTGCCGGTGGATTAGTCGCCTGGACGGGATCGGGCTATCCGGATTTAGTGATTGGCGGTATCATTGGGATAATTGTCCTTGATGGTGCAAGACGTATATTAGCGCTACGCGCTTAACATAAAGGTTTGTTGTGTCTAAATATTCCCGATGGATATTGTGGTTTATGTTTACGATTATGCTTAATCATGCTTTTGTAGCCTGTGACAGCATCGTCGTGCATTTGCCTACAGAACATCACAATCTGATTTCTTTCGGAGATAATGCTGCTCACCAACACAATGAACATCAAACGTCCCACGCCAATGAAGCCGTCAATGATGTTGACGACCCACATGAGCCCCATGCACATGTGCTGTGTTTTGTCGCTTATATGACAAGCGCAGCGGCAGAGTCCGTTGTTCAGACCATCGTCCCGTTTTCCCGTGCTGAAGCCTTCAGCATGACGTATGCCCCTGCTGTGCCCCCGCCAAATGCCTGAGATCATCGTTTTTAGTTAACAACGTAATTTTACATTTGACGGAGAATTTCTATGTCTCGCCCTTATTGCAAAGGCGCTGTTGCCTTGGCATTGCTGTGTGTCGCATCTTTTTCGGTGACGGCGCAAGAGCTTGCGATTACTACAGCGTTAGAAAGAACTTTAACGAGCAGTCCACAACTGCAACTTTATCCCTATCAGCTTCGGATTGATGAAGCTAAAACCTTACAGGCTGGTCTTAAACCAAACCCTGAGCTTGGTGTTTCTGTGGAGAACGTCCTTGGAAATGGCAGCCTTAGCGGCGTTAAAAGCGCAGAGCTCACGCTGACATTGAGTCAGCTTATTGAACTTGGCGACAAGCGTCAGCGTCGTCTGGAGAGCGCCAGTCTGGGTAAAGCACTGACACAAGCCCAATACGAACTCGACCGGGTGGATGTTCTGGCCAAAACCATGACCGACTATCTGGATGTGTTGGAATTGCAGACGGTACGCAGCTGGACCGCTGAACGCCTGGTGATGGAACAAAACGCACTAC
>Ga0247725_1000465_pt1 | contig 30014 bp, 21 predicted proteins | sample OKSTACKMCFT3sol_FD_183021 | JGI IMG/M metagenome (GOLD analysis project Ga0247725, IMG submission 183021) | Subsurface sediment microbial communities from gas well in Oklahoma, United States - OK STACK MC-FT3-sol | ecosystem: Environmental > Terrestrial > Deep subsurface > Rock core/Sediment...
GATGTATTCTTCCATCTCGCGGCGGGATCCAACACCGGATCGCGCCAGCACTTTCTGTAGTTTTTCACTCATGATTTAATGTATCTCTTCAGTCATCACGACTGGGTTAAAAAAATCCGGCGTTGCTTGAAACTCGGCCAGAGCAGGTAAATCGCTTAAATCCTTTAAGCCAAAATAATCTAAAAATGTCGGCGTCGTGGCATACAAACCAGGACGACCAGGTACTTCTTTATGCCCTACCACTTTGACCCAACCCCGGTCGAGCAAAGTACGCATAATCTGACTACTGACCGTCACACCCCGAACTTCTTCAATTTCACCGCGGGTAATAGGCTGACGATAGGCAATAAGCGCCAAAGTCTCCAGTACAGCACGGGAATAACGGGGTGAACGTTCTGGCCAGAGTAAAGCCAGATATTCACTTAAATCAGCGCGGGTCTGAAACCGAAAACCAGAGGCGGTTTCAATCAACTGAATACCCCGGCCTAAATAATCTTGTTGCAACTGCGCTAATGCCTGCTGCAAACGCTTGCGGCTTAGATCAAAACTTTCCAGCACAGTGCTTTGCAAGTCATTGACAGACAAAGGTTTATCAGAGGCAAAAATAGCGGCTTCGACTAACTGCAGCAGTTGTTGCTCGTTAATTTTTTTCGCCATGCCCTTCCCTTTTTTTCTATCAGACTGTTACCGAAACCAATAATCAAGTAGTTGATGATACAGCAAGGCGACCAATTATTGAGTCCCCATGAGCATAGACCACTATGTGATTAGGGCGAGCAAAGGCGCTCAACAAAGCTGCGGCTTCAATTACGAAGGGCATATTATGCCAATTTGACATGGATCTGACCATAAGCTTCTACTTGTATCACTTGGATCAGCTTTTCTTTCACCAGCTCCAAAATAGCCAAAAAGCTGACAACTACACCCTGTCGCCCTTCTGATAACTCAAAACACTCGGCAAACTCAAGGTAGTCGGTGCGGCCTTTGAGCAACTCCAGAATTTTGCTCATACGCTCACGGGTGGATAAATGCTCTTTTTTAATCTGGTGATGCTGAAAATCTTTGGCGCGTTTGGCTATATCTTTCAGTGCCAGCAAAATCTCCTGCAACGACACTTCGGGCAAAATCACATAAGGTTCGAAGTGATCATCTAAGCCTGCTTTGGCAGGAAAATAATCCCGTTCCTGGCGTGGTAACAAATCCATATCAGTAGCCGCTTTGCGGATAATTTCATATTCCTGCAAGCGCCGCACTAAATCTGCTCTGGGGTCGGTTTCGTCATCTGATTTATGGTCGTGCTGCGGCAGTAATAAACGTGATTTAATCTCTGCCAGCATAGCCGCCATTAACAAATACTCTGCTGCCAGTTCAAAGTTCATATCCTGCATTAAATCAATGTATTCCATATACTGCAGGGTGATTTCGTTGATGGGCAAATCGACAATATCAAAGCGGTGACGACGAATTAAATACAACAGAAAATCGAGCGGGCCTTCAAAACTTTCCAATAACACCGACAAAGCTTCAGGCGGAATATACAAATCTTCCGGCTTATCCAGCACAGCCTCGCCGCGAACAAAAGCCAGCGGCAAAGGCTGCTGTATCGTCAGGCTGGCAAAGCTGTCGGCGAGTGGCTCAGACATTATCTAAGCATCCAAACTCTAACCCGAAGTTATATGAAGGCACTGCTATCGCCTGCGCCCTGACGGATCACTACGGGGTTATCCTCTGATAAATCAATCACTGTGGTGTGGTTTTCAGCTATCACGCCACCGTGAATAATTAAATCCACCTGACGTTCTAATTGGTCGCGCATTTCTTCCGGGTCCGACTCAGCAAAGTCATTGCCTGGCAACACTAAGGAACTCGACATCAAAGGTTCACCCAGCTCTTCGAGTAGCGCCAGCGCAATTTTGTTTTGCGGAATACGTAAGCCTACGGTCTTTTTCTTTTCATTGAGCAAACGCTTAGGGACTTCTTTAGTGCCTTTTAAAATAAAGGTATAAGCACCAGGCGTGTGGTTTTTGATTAAGCGAAAGGCGCTGTTTTCGACCTTGGCGTACACAGACAACTCAGAAAAGTCGCGGCACATCAAGGTAAAGTGATGCTCTGTGCTCATCTGACGGATTTGTAAAATACGCTCAAGTGCCGCTTTATCACCTATATGACAACCCAACGCATAACCTGAATCTGTAGGGTAAATTACCACCCCACCTTGCTGAATAATATGCACAGCCTGTTTAATTAAACGTTGCTGTGGATTCTCAGGATGAACATAAAAAAACTGGCTCATAAAACTCTTCTTATTCTCTGCACTTCTAACTAAAGTATGTTTAAGAAATAGCAATAAATTTGTTAAAAATCAAGATGAAAGCTGTGCTGATTCAGGCTGGGGCAACTGCCAGTCATGCCATACGGGAGTGACATCGTCAGTAAAATACAATTGACGCCCCAGCTCATTCCATGGTGTTTCCTGATGAAAATCAGAACCAGCAGACGCCGTTAAACCAAACTTCTGGCACAGCATCCAGACCTGACGTTTTTGTACTGGTGTCATTTGGGCAGATGCCACTTCCATGGCTTTGCCACCCGCAGCGGAAAACTCTTCAGCTAAACGGGTCAGCCAACGGCCATTTAGTTTGTATTTAAGTGGATGCGCCAGCACCGGAGTACCACCTGCGGCTAAAATCCACTGCACAGCCTCCTGCATGGGTACCCAGTTGTTCGGCACATAACCCGTATTGCCGCGGCTTAAGTACTTTTTAAATACTGTATTCATTGAGCTGGCTTTGCCAATCTGCACCAGATAACGGGCAAAGTGAGTGCGGGTTAAGGCTGCGCCATTGGCAATTTTTAATACATTTTCCAGCACGTCCGGTATTTTGTTTTTCTCAAGACGACGCGCCATCTCTTCGGCACGTTCTACCCTGCGCTGCTGCTGAGCGGCTAAATGCTGTAAAAACACCGGACAATCGGCATTGATATGTAAACCAACAATATGAATTTCAAACTCGTACCAACTGGTCGAGATTTCCACACCTGGGATCAAAGTCAAAGGCAGCTTTTTTTCAGCAATAGCGGCACGGGCTTCACAGAGGCCTGCAATAGTGTCGTGATCGGTAATAGCAAGCACATCCACGCCTTTGCTAACGGCTCGCTCAACCAGTTCAGTTGGGCTTAATACGCCATCTGAGCAATAAGTGTGGCTGTGTAAATCAATTTTCATGGGAAGGGCTGCCTGACTAAACGGCCGTCATTGTGCCATACAATGCCCTCTGCGACCAGAAAGACTCTGACAGCAGCCTTTAGCTTTTACTATCAAAGCAAAAGCTAAAGGACTTTTCTAAGCTTAAAGCAGCAGACTTAAGACTGTGCGGGGTGGCAACTGCACAGAATAAGGCTGTAACGCGCCTTTTAATTGCAGGTTAAAACCTTTGGCATCCTGCGTTATGTTTTGCAGGATCAGCGCATAACGGCCATCAGGGCGCAGATAAGCCACATGACGAATATCCTGTGTTGATGCTGACTCAATACGGACTGAGCCGGGTGGTACGATTTTAGTGGCGTGAGCGATAATGTAATAGGCCACATTGCGCTTCACTTTCTGACCATCAATAGTCAAAGCCCCCAGACACAAACTGCAGCCACCTTTGGTATGAGGTTGCAGCTTGGCGTCAGAACTTAAGTTCCATTGCAGTACATTGCGGGCCCAATGCCGCGGTGCACCAATCATTAAATGCTCGATATGCCACATCAGTGAGTCATCAAAATCTGAATTGGCACCCACCCACTGCTCGGTAAAATAAATATTTTTATCCGGGTGCGCTTGTTTGAGCTGGTCCAGTGCTGCAATAGGGCCGTTATACAAATGAAAAGCCGCACCATCAATATAAGCTCTGGCCTCCTTATCATTCAGCACCGAAATGGGGTATTCCATGTGGTCAGTATTGTGATCATAAATAATAATTTTGGTGCTCAGCCCGGCTTTTCTAAAAGCTGGCCCCAAATGGTTTTTTATAAACTCGGCCTGGTCCTCAGCGCGCATCAATAAGCTTGGGTTATTGCCAGGATGCAGCGGCTCGTTTTGTACAGTCACAGCATCCAAACGAATACCCTGCTGCTGCATCGCCTGAATATACTTGACGAAATACAGCGCATAACTGCCGAAATGCTGCTCCAGCAGCTCGCCGCCTATAGTGGAGTTATTGCTTTTCATCCAGGCTGGGGGTGACCAGGGACTGCCAAGCAATTTAATATTCGGATTAATCGCCAGTATTTGTTTTAATACAGGTAGCAGGTATTTCTCGTCCGCTTTTATTGAAAACTGCTTGAGTTCAGGATCCTGTTGGCCTTGGGGTAAGTCGTTGTAACTAAAAGGTTCAGGGTCCAGATCCGAAGCACCGATGCTGATGCGTAAATAACTCACAGCCAGCCCATCAGCAGCAAATAACTCCTGTAATAATTGCTGGCGATTCTCTGCGGTTAAGCCCATCAAATGCATAGCACTGCCACCAGTCAGGGTGTAACCAAAGCCGTCCATCTGCTGAAATTGCTGCTCTGCATTAAGCTGCAGCAGGGGCAGTTTTTTATCAAGTGGCTGCTGCCATAAGGCGGTTTCTGTACTCAATAACTGCTTTTGATCAGCGCTGGATAAATAGCTTTTTGTTGCGGCACTGGTAGTGAAAGGCAAAATACATGCCCATACCAGAGCAATCAGCCCCAGCTGTGTTTGAAACAATCTCATAAAAAACCTCTGTTAATGCGCGGCAATTCCGGCAATAAAATCTGCATGTGTTGGCATTTTGTCCACACAAGCGGTAATCACATGGGCTGTGGACGCGGCAAAATCGCTGATTTGAGCCAGGGTTTTATTATCCACCATAGGGTCGTAATGCTGTGGCATCAGACGCTGACCTAATAACACCTGCACCCAACTATCTTCTCGAAACAGCTCGTCAGCCACTCGATGCACCCGGCCATAGGCCTGAAAAATATCCAGCTTTTGTTGCAGTGAGTCCGGCACACTCATCTGCTTTAAGTAGCGCCAGTACTCGCTGTCATCGCGCTCTGTCACCTTGTAATGCGCAATAATAAAATCGCGGATCTGTGCCATTTCCTCCGCGGCCAGTAAGTTGTAATGATCGGTATTCGCCTGAGCAAAACTGCGATCAGGAAACAAATTCACCAGACGGGTAATAGCGGTTTGCACCAGATGTAAACTGGTCGACTCCAGCGGTTCAAGGAAGCCACTGGACAAGCCAATAGCCACACAATTACCAACCCACATCTGTTTGCGTTTGCCCGTGGTAAAGCGGATAAGCCGTGGATCTGCACTTTGTTGCTGCTCCAGCGTCTGCAACAAGCGTTGTTGCGCCAGCTCATCACTGACATAAGCCGAACTGAACACCAAACCATTACCGGTTCGATGCTGCAGCGGAATACGCCACTGCCAGCCAAACTCATGAGCAGTAGACCTGGTATAAGGCGGTAATTGTGCAAGCCTTGCCGAAGGCACAGCCCATGCGCTGTCATTCGGTAACCAATGGCTCCAGTCGTCATAGCCAACACCCATAGTCTGGCCAATCAATAAAGCCCGCAACCCTGAGCAGTCGATAAACAAATCGCCGGCCACTTGTCTGCCATCCTCCAGCACCAAATGCCGGATATGGCCACTGACCGCATCCCGCTCCACATGCTTGATCATACCTTCATGCCGAATTACACCACGCTGTTCACTTAAGGTGTGCAGGTAACGGGCGTACAGGCTGGCGTCAAAATGGTAGGCGTAGGCAATTTCACTGACGGGTGACTTCGGCTTAGTGGGGTCTGCTGGCATAAACTTATGCTGCTGCGCCATCTGACTGGCGATACAGTAGTGCTCAAAAGGCAAAGCCAAACCCTCCTGCTTTAACTTCAGCCAGTACTGATAAAAGCTTAGCCATTCCCACTGGCGACCCAAGGCGCCAAAGGCATGAAAATAGCTATCGCCTTTTTGACCCCAATTGACAAACTCAATACCTAATTTAAAGGTGGCCCCTGTAGCGCGAATAAACTCCTGCTCATCAACACCACATAAATGGTTGTATAACTTAATGGCTGGAATAGTGGCTTCTCCAACCCCTACAGTGCCAATCTGTTCAGATTCAACCAGTTCAATCCGATAACGTTGCCCAGTCAGTTTCGCCAGTAAGGCCGCGCTCATCCAACCGGATGAGCCGCCTCCGACGATCACAATGGTCTGAATAGGTTCAAGCATTGTGTCGTCCTTCTGCTAGAGCTTGTAACTCACGCCCAGCAGGAACTGCCGGCCATATTCTTCATAAACTTCAGGGAAGTAACTACCACCGCCCTGCAGTGTATTCAGACGAGTGGTATAAGGTGAGTTGGTCAGGTTGTTCACTTGCATCAATAAAGTCACGCCATCAAAACGGCCTTCATCAACGCTGTAACTCAACTGAGCATCCACTTGTTTGTCCGCCAGCACTTCGGTGTAACCCCGCGTCGCAAACAGCTGCACCACTTCACCACGGAATTCAGAGCGGTAACGTTGACTCACCCTGGCTGAAAAACCGTTTTGTTCGAAGTAAAGCGTTAAATCACGCACCCGGTCTGACAAGCCCGGCAGCTTGCTTGAAGTGCCAGGGCCATCAGGCTGAATACTTGAATCCGACCAGGATTGACTACCAATAAAACCAAAACCTTCCAACGGCGCATAGTAATTGCCAAAATCAATCGACATACTTAGCTCCAGCCCTTTGATATTACCGCCCTGGCCGTTGGCAGGCCGGCTCATATTGCCAATAGGACTGATAGGTTCAATGGTGGAATTATTCGGGGCGTTGGAAAAATCAAAGTCAAAATTCTGGGTGTAGATATAGCTGTCCAGCTTTTTATAAAAAGCACCAGCTGCAATATAAGTACTGCCATCAAAATAGGCTTCGTAGGTTAAATCCAAAGCTTTAGCACGCCATGGTTCCAGTTCAGGGTTACCACTGCTGCCGCTCCAGCGCCGTGAATCCACGCCAACACCAGCGGTAATACTGGCGCGCATTTCATCCATACGCGGTCGTGCCATGGTTTTACCCGCAGCAAAACGGACAAACTGATCGTCCAGTACTTCCAGACTCAGGTTCAGCGCCGGCAATACATCGGTATAAGAAGCGCCGGTTTCCACCTGAACCAAAGTGGCCGGATTGTCTGGATCATAATCGCTGGCAAGGAAACCGCTGGACAGCTGATCGGTTTGCACTACCTGAGTACCAAAGTTACCTTTGAGTGGCAAACCAAAGACTTCAGTATCCAGATTCATCCGCAGATAGCTGGTCAAGACTTCTTCATCCACACCCCAGGCTTTGTTCCATCTGTTGGTATCCAGAATTGGCTTCACATCATAATAGCGGTCGACCGTTGGTAAAATGTCGTATGAAATCACGCCAGGTATACCGGCAAAATCCAGCGAGGTTGGGCTCACCAGCAACGAAGGGTCTATAGAGACAGGCGCTCTGTCGTTTTTCAAAAACAGGTCGTTATCGTCCACCACTTTATCTTTGGTGCGTTTAGTGAAATTCATACCAAAATCAATGGAGCTAAAATTAGTGCCAAGGCTTGTGTCAGTTAAATCATAACGGGCGCTTGCTTCGGCTTCGCGGATTTGCTCTTTGACATGAGGATAACGAATAGAACCGTCATGGCCCCAACCGCCCCAGGGTGCAGGGTCACTTAGCTGCACCTGATTGACATCAGTGTAATCTGTCGCAGGTGTGTAGGTGGGGAAGCCATGAGGCGTCAGGTCAAAACCAATGGAGTCAAAACCGCCATTGTTTAAACCAGCGTAAGTTTCCAGTACCTGCTCTTCACGCTCAGAGCCTGAATAGGATAAATCCAGCTCCAGAGTCCAGCGATCCACTGTATAAATAGTATTCCAGCCTATGGCTTTGAGTTCATCGTCGCGCGTGTTGTTGTCATTACGCAACACAGGACGCAGGTTGGTTGCTGTGCCACTTTGAACAACTTTGGTACCACCAAACTCAGTAAAAGTCGGATTTTCAAACTGCATGCCGTCGCCTGTCCACTGGTTAGTGAACCACATCACGCCACGCATAATTTCATCTTGTTCGAATTTGGAGTAGTAGGTATCAATAGTACTGTGCAGCTGATCGTTGGGCTTAAATTCAAATACAGCCATCACGCCATCACGCACCTGACTACGAGCTACAGCTGTTACTTCCTGACCGACTAAACCCAGCGCATCGTCATTGTCTGTGCCTTCCAGAGCTGTTTCGACCGTGTTCCATTCCCAGGCTTTGTAATGTTTGACCTGAGTGGGTGTATCCATATGAGCAAAACCGACAGCGACACCTATAGTATCGTCGGCAAATTGGTCGATATAAGAGACACTGCCACGCCAGCCATTGGCTGACACTTCAGGGTGCATTTGATCAAAGGAGCTTTTTTCACCCCGTAGGTTCATCATCAGGGTTTGCTCGCCATGAGCCAAAGGCCGGATGGTGCGCATATCGACAGTGCCCGATAAGCCCATACCTGCTATAGCTAAATCTGAGGTTTTATAAACAACAGCGCCATTAATCAGCTCGGAAGGATACTGATCGTATTCCACGGCTCTGTTATCACCGGCACTGGCTTGTTGGCGGCCATTTAACGTCGTCGTAGAAAAATCCGGAGCCAGACCACGAATAGAGATCACCTGCACCCGGCCATTCACCCGCTGTCCGGCTAAGCCAGGTAAACGGGTCAGGGATTCGGCAATACTCTGATCCGGCAATTTGCCAATGTCTTCTGCCGACACAGCTTCAACAATAGAAGCTTCATTCTTTTTAATATCAATGGTGGTTTCCATACTACGACGGATGCCCATCACCGAAATGACTTCAATTTTGTCATCTGCCTTCTGCTTTGTCTGAGCATCAGTTTCAGCTTGCTGAGCCATCGCCAGCGATGGCAACAATGTAACGCCAACAGCCAGACCTAAGATCTGTTGAATGGCACTGCCTAACTTGGTTTTTTTCATTTTGATGTCTTCCTTACCCTGTTGATGCCGGCTTTGCACCTTATTATGTTGTTATGCCAATTTGACCCTAACCCAAGGCTCCCTACTTGTCGTTTGAAACAGGTCGAACGCGTTAAAAAAATTCACTTATCGGGGTTCGAATAAAGTCGAACCTCGATTAGTACTATTAAATAATTGAAAATACTACACTTAATCTTTAGCCTCTACAGAACCCTACCCCTTGAGTTTGTAGAATAAGTCCGCAAAATCCGGCTCTAAATCTTTGTGGTTGTCAACTTCAACCACTTCAGTGTTCAATCCAGTCAGCGGAAAAGTGGTCATGACTAAAGTATCAGTGGTTTCTTATACAAAGTCCTTGCTGATAAAGGAGGACGGAGGCATAGTAAAGATCTGCTTGCACCATCAAGTGCAAAACCGTAACGAAAACAAAGACAAACGCTGACGACACCCGCTATGGATACCATTCTGTTTAACTTCCATGACCTGCTTATGGTGGTCACGGCTTTTGAATCTCTGCTATTGGCTTTACTGCTGGCGGCCTCTTCACCACGATCGTCTTTAAGCAATTGGCTTTTAGCTGCGTTTTTGTTTTGCCACTTTTTGATCCCACTGCATGAGCTAACGTTCTGGGGCAAATTGTTCCGCATCTGGCTGCTGGATATCTCGCCCAATATTTTTTTCCTGTTCAGCTACGCCTACTTTTTAGATGGCCCTTTGCTGTACTTTTTTGTCAGAGCTTTGTTGTATAAAGATGTACGGTTACAACGAAAACATCTGTGGCATCTGACACCTTTGCTGCTTTATACGCTGCATATGCTGTGGAATTTTTATTCGTTGGATCATGCAACGCGCCTCGATCTGATTGAAAGTCAGCACATAGCCTACTCTTCTCCACATTTGTATTTTGAAGCTATGGGACGTTTTGTCCGAGTGGGTTATGTGATTTGCTGTTTCCTGCTGGTCTGGAATTACCGTAAGCAATTGCGGCACGAACAAGCCGATCTGAAAACCTCAGATGTGGCCTGGTTAAAACTGATGTTGCTGTCTTTTCTGGTGATTTTTGGCTGGGACAGCGCTTTACACTGCATCAAACTGTATGGCTTATTCACCGACAACTTTAATTTAGAACTGCTAAATGTAGTCGGATTATCCAGTTATTATCTAAACTTTATCGCGCTGAACATTCTGATTTTCTTACGTTTTACTGCATTTTCCAGCGTAGAACCAGTCAGCGAACAGCCTCTGTATGAAGCCAAAGAAGAACAAAACCCGCTGTCTGATCCGCTGATAGTGCAAAAACTGGAGCAACTCATGCTGCAACAGAAGTTTTATGCTCATCCGGATATCACCCTGGACAAGCTGGCCGAAGCTGCAGGCTATCCAGCGAAAAAAGTGTCGCTGACTATAAAGCAAGCCTATCAGCTGAATTTCTATGAGTATGTAAACAGTCATAGGATCACCGCCGCTAAAAAACTGCTGGCCGACAAAGGCCCAGATGCCAAAACCATTACCGACATCTATTACGAAGTGGGTTTTAATAGTAAATCCGTGTTTAATACTTTTTTTAAACGGCTCGAAGGGGTTACGCCCAGTCAGTACAGAGAAAAAGTGATTTCCGGATAACAACAAAACTAGCTGTGGTGCAGCCTGAAACCAACAAGAAATTTAGCCATCTATCCGCTTATATGGTTTTTTTTGGACTTATAACCAAACAGCGCTTGACGGCCATTTGATTTCAGGGTTTTATAGAGGCGTTTTCAGAGCGACTTACTAACAACGGATTTATAGCCAATGCAATTTCAAACAACAACTCAAACTCACATTTGGTGGTGGCATACTCCTTAACGGGCGTGTGGAGGCGTTGTATTCGCTATAAAACCAGGCCCGTTTCGAAAGATACGGGCCTTTTGCATTAATTGGGCTAGTAAAAATTTAACAACAGGAAAAACAATGATGAATTCTCAAGTAACACGTTGGCACTGGTGGCGACTTCCTGTTTAGCGGGCCGGACAACTATTGTCCGAATACAGCCAAAAAGCCCGCTTGATGCGGGCTTTATTGTTTTAGGAATTTAGGAAAACCATGAACTTACAGCAAATAACTACCACCACAGGACAAGTGGCCAGCTTCAGTCAGACCCTGAGCATTCAGCCCGATCCGCTGCAAAGCTTCAGAGCCTTAACCAGCCAGGGCCAAATGGCGTTGTTACTTGAATCGGCAGAAATAGATAGCAAAAACAGTTTAAAAAGCCTGATGTTAATTGACGCGGCTTTGCGTATTGAATGCAATGGCCTGCAGGTACAGGTGGAAGCCTTAACCGACAACGGCAAAACCTTACTGCCTTATCTGGCGTCTTTACTGCAAGGTAAAGCGGAGTTGGAACTTGCCCCTAACCTGCTTCAGGTCCGATTTGCCAAAGCCGACCCACTGCTTGACGAAGAAAGCCGCTTATTGCTACCGAACTCGCTGACTGTTTTGCGTTTACTGCAACAACAACTGCAGAACAACAGCGACGAGCCTTTGGCGATCTTCTTAGGCGGTGTGATTGGTTACGATTTAGTCGCCATGGTGGAAGACTTACCTCAAGTGCCGACCGCGGAAAACCAATGCCCTGACTACCTGTTTTATCTGGCTGAAACCTTGTTAGTGGTGGATCATCAGGCAGGCAACAGCCGCCTTATTGGTAATGTATTTTGTGGCGCGGCAGCCCAGCAGCAGTATTTTGTCATTGGCCAGCGCTTGTCTGAACTACAGCAGTTGTTGCAGCAAGCAGCAGAGACCACAACTCTGGCAACAGAACCAGCAGCAAAAGCTGAAGTTAAAGTGGATATCAGCGACGCCGACTTTGTCGCACAGGTTGAAGCCTTAAAACAGAATATTGTGGCGGGTGACGTGTTTCAGGTGGTGCCATCCCGTTGTTTCAGTCTGCCCTGCCCTGATCCGCAAGCGGCTTACGCCAAACTGAAACAGCAAAACCCCAGCCCTTATATGTTTTACCTGCAGGACAGAAACTTCAGCCTGTTTGGTGCCTCGCCTGAGTCCGCTTTGAAATACGAAGCAAAAACAGCCCAAGTGGAAATTTATCCTATAGCGGGCACCCGCCGCCGTGGTTTTGCTGCCAATGGCACCATAGATCGCGACCTCGACAGCCGCATCGAACTGGAACTGCGTCAGGACGAAAAAGAAAAAGCCGAACATTTAATGTTGGTCGATTTAGCCCGTAACGACGTAGCCCGTATCAGTGTACCGGGCAGCCGTTATGTCAAAGAGCTGTTAAAGGTCGACCGTTACTCTTATGTCATGCATTTAGTGTCCCGTGTGGTTGGTACCTTAAAACCAGAGCTGGACGCTTTGCACGCCTATCAGGCCTGCATGAATATGGGCACCTTAGTCGGCGCACCTAAAGTGCGGGCTGCCGAACTGATTCGGGGTGTCGAGAAAAAACGCCGTGGCAGTTATGGTGGCGCTGTAGGTTATTTAGCTGGCAATGGCGATTTTGACAGCTGCATCGTGATTCGTTCTGCTTATGTCCAACAAGGCACAGCTTATATTCAGGCCGGTGCCGGAGTGGTGTACGACAGCGTAGCGCAAGCCGAAGCGGACGAAACCCGCAGCAAAGCTCAGGCTGTGATTAATGCTATTCAATCCGCAGGCCAAGCTGTTAAACAAGGAGTATCAGCATGAGCGTGGTGTACCTTTTAGATAATTTAGATTCATTCAGCTACAACCTGGTGGATGAAGTCGCACAGTTAGGTTTTAGCTTAAAGCTTTACCGCAATACGGTGCCAGCCGCTTATATCTTTGAAAAAATGCAGCAGGAACAACAGCCTGTGGTGTTGTTATTATCGCCAGGCCCTGGCGCACCTGCACAAGCGGGTTCGATGCCGGAACTGATAGCACTCTGTGCTGGCAGATTCCCCATGCTGGGTATTTGTTTAGGCCATCAGGCTCTGGTGGAACATTATGGCGGTGTGGTTGGCCGCGCCGGTGAAACAGTTCATGGTAAAACTTCTATTATTGAGCTGAGTGATCATCCGGTATTTGGCGCTTTACCTAAACAATTCCCTGTGGCGCGTTATCACTCGTTAATGGCCACTGAAGTGCCCAATTCATTGCAAGTCATAGCTGCCTATCAGCATATTCCTATGGCGATAGTGCATGAAGAGCACAAAGCTTTGGGTTACCAGTTCCATCCTGAGTCTATTCTGACCACTTTAGGTAAACCGCTTTTAAAACAAAGTCTGGACTACTTAATGCAAAGCCAGGGAGCAGCCTTATGAGCCAATCGATTTTAGCTTTGGTGCAACAAAGCTTAAAAGGCGAAACTTTGTCTTTTGAGCAAAGCCACCAGTTTTTCAGCGCTGTGGTCAAAGGTGAAGTGGAGCCTGTCTTACTGACGGCCCTGCTGGTTGCACTGAAAATGCGTGGCGAAAAGGCCGAAGAAATTGCCGGAGCTGCGGCTGCCATGCGCGCTGCCGCAGCCACATTTCCCGCTACTGTGGCTGGCGCTATAGATTGTTGTGGCACCGGAGGAGACGGCTCCAACACCATTAATATCTCCAGCACAGCGGCTCTGGTTGCCGCCAGTATGGGATTGCCAGTGGCCAAACATGGCAACAGAAGCGTATCCTCTCAGTCAGGCTCAGCCGACTTGCTGGAGCAATTAGGCATCAATATCCAAATGAGCCCGGCTACCGCAGCCAATGCCTTAAGCCAATGCAACAGCAGTTTCTTATTTGCGCCTTTGTACCATGCCGGCATTAAGCATGCGATGCCGGTACGTACAGCGCTGAAAAGCCGCACCATTTTTAATTTGTTAGGTCCGCTGATCAACCCGGCCAAACCTGATTATCAATTGCTTGGAGTGTATGACCCAGCTTTAACCGGCGTGATGGCGCAGGCACTGCAGCAACTGGGCGTTAAAGCCGCCTGGGTGGTGCATGGCAGTGGTTGTGATGAAATTGCCTTGCATGGATCCACCAAAGTCAGCGCTGTGAATGCAACAGGTGCCATTGAACACTTTGAACTGACCCCAGCTGATTTTGGCTTAACCACAGTCAGTTTGTCTGAACTTGCAGGTGGCAGCCCGGCCGACAACGCCAAAGCTACCTTGGCTATTTTACAAGGCCAGGGTAAAGAGGCGCATAATCAGGCGGTTGCAGCTAATGTAGCGGCCATGCTGCAGATCACAGCAAAAGGCTCAGATTTAAAACAACAGACCGCAGCTGTACTTGAACATTTAGCTTCAGGTCAGGCATTTTCGACATTGACGCAGTTAAGGGAACTTAGTCATGGCTAATGTGTTAACCACTATTATCGATCACAAAAAACTGGAAGTGGCAGCGCGCAAGCAACAGCTGCCACTGGCGCAGTTTCAGCAGCTGGTGCAACCCAGCCAGCGTAATTTCCTCAAAGCCCTGCAGCAAAAAGGCCCACGTTTTATTCTGGAATGCAAAAAAGCTTCGCCTTCCAAAGGTTTAATTCGCAGCCCTTTTGATTTAGACGAAATCTGCACCGCTTACAGCCAGTACGCCGACTGTATTTCAGTACTAACCGACGAGAAGTTTTTTCAGGGCAGCTACGACTATCTGGCGAAAGTGCGGGCCAAAGTAAACCAGCCTTTGCTGCATAAAGACTTTATTATCGACCCCTACCAGATTTACCTTGGCCGTTTGCAGGGTTCAGACGCTGTGCTGTTGATGTTATCTGTACTGAACGATCTGGAGTATCTGGAGCTGGCTGCTGTCGCCAAAAGCTTAAACCTGACCATACTGACCGAAGTCAGTAACGAGTCAGAAACCCTAAGGGCAGTGGCTTTAGGTGCAGAGCTGATTGGCATTAATAACCGCGACTTGCGGACGCTGGATACCAACTTAGAAACCAGTTTTAAGCTGGCTCGCCTGATCCCTGAAGGTATTACTATCGTATCCGAATCAGGCATTTACAGCTCGCAGCAAGTCAGGCAACTGGCCAAAGTGGCGGACGCTTACTTAGTTGGCAGCTCGTTAATGGCACAACACGACTTAGCCAACGCCTGTCGTTCACTTATTCGGGGCGAACATAAAGTCTGTGGTTTAACCCGCGCCGAAGACAGTAAAGCTGTGTATGACCATGGCGCTTATTTTGGCGGCCTGATTTTTTATCCAAAATCTCCACGTTGTGTCACAGTGGAACAAGCCAAAGCTGTGCAACAAGGCGCACCAGCTTTGCATTATGTCGGCGTTTTTGTCGATGAAGCTGTAGATACTGTGGCTGCCATAGCGCGGGATTTAAAACTGGCCGCAGTGCAGCTGCATGGGGATGAGTCCGACTTGTATCTACAAAAACTGCGGCCTTTATTGCCTAAAACCACAGAGATCTGGAAAGCCTATAGAGTGCAGCACAAGTTGCCTGAATTGACCCGTTATGCCGACCGTTATCTGCTGGATGCTTATCATCCACAGCAACCTGGTGGCACTGGTGAACAATTTGACTGGCAATTATTAGACGAACAACTGCTGGATAAAAAAGTGATGCTGGCCGGCGGTTTAAATCCGGACAATGTCATTGCAGCACTTAAACATCAGGTTTTGGCCGTGGATCTTAATTCAGGCCTCGAATCCGCTCCCGGCATCAAAGATGCGGGCAAAATTCAACACGCTTTTGTGAATATCAGAGAATTCAGTCATGACTAAATTAAACTTAAACCCTTATTTTGGCGATTTTGGTGGCATGTTTGTGCCTGAATTGCTGGTCCCGGCATTAGTGCAACTGGAGCAGGCTTTTGTCGACGCGCAGCAGGATCCGGCTTTTATTGCAGAATTCCAGGCGCTGCTTAAAGACTACGCCGGTCGCCCAACCCCTTTGACCTTGTGCCGCAATGTATCGCCTAACCCGCTGGCGAAAATTTACTTAAAACGTGAAGACTTATTGCACGGTGGCGCCCATAAAACCAATCAGGTATTAGGTCAGGCCTTATTGGCTAAACGTATGGGCAAAAAAGACATTATTGCCGAAACCGGTGCTGGTCAGCACGGCGTTGCCACAGCACTCGCCTGCGCTTTGTTAGGTCTGAACTGCAAAATTTATATGGGCGCCAAAGACATAGAACGTCAGCAACCGAACGTCTTCCGGATGAAGTTGATGGGCGCAACTGTTATTCCTGTCACCGCAGGTTCTGGCACCTTAAAAGATGCTGTCAACGAAGCCATGCGTGACTGGTCCGGCAGTTATGCCACCAGCCATTATTTGTTAGGCACAGCAGCTGGCCCTCACCCATTCCCTACTATAGTGCGCGAATTCCAGAAAATGATTGGCGAAGAAGCCAAACAACAAATTCTTGAAGCTGAAGGTAAATTACCAGACGCAGTGCTGGCTTGTGTCGGCGGTGGCTCCAACGCCATTGGTATGTTCACTGATTTCATCAAAGAAGAAGGCGTACGCTTAATTGGCGTCGAACCTGGTGGTATGGGCATTGAAACCCACCAGCACGGTGCAGCCTTAAGCACAGGCAGCTTTGGCATTTTGCACGGCGCTTATACCGCCATTATGCAAACCCAGGATGGTCAGATTGAAGAGTCCTACTCTGTATCCGCAGGTTTAGACTATCCGGCTGTTGGCCCACAACACACTTATTTGCAAAGCATAGGCCGCGCTGAATATGTGGCTATTAATGATGATGAAGCCTTAGCTGCGTTCCAGCATCTGGCGAAATCTGAAGGTATTATCCCTGCCCTTGAAAGCTCACATGCTTTAGCTCATGCGCTGAAAATGGCGGCTGCTGCCACAGAACCTTTGGTGCTGTTAGTGAACTTATCAGGTCGTGGTGACAAAGACTTAAACCACGTTTATTCAATTATCGGCGAAGCCCATATCAAACCAAACAACATGGCAGAGCGCAGCTAAGGAGATTTTTATGCAACGTTATCAGCAGTTATTCAGCCGCCTGAGCGCCGCCAAGCAAGGGGCTTTTGTGCCTTTCGTCACTATGGGCGATCCGGGTCTTGAGCTGTCGTTCGACATTATCAAAACTTTAATAGACGCAGGTGCCGACGCACTGGAGCTGGGTATTCCGTTTTCAGACCCTATAGCGGACGGCCCTGTGATACAAAATGCCAATATCCGCGCTTTAGCCGCTGGTGTCACACCGGCTCAGTGTTTTGAGCTGATTGGCCGTATTCGTCAGTACAACAAAGACATTCCAATAGGTTTATTGCTGTACAGCAATCTGGTGATGGCACGTGGTATCGATAGTTTTTATCAGCAAGCGCAGCAAGCAGGTGTGGATTCTATTCTGATTGCCGATGTGCCACTGCACGAAAGCAAGTTATTCAGAAACGCCGCTATGAAACACGACATAGCGCCAATTTTTATCGCGCCGCCTAACATCACAGACGACAGCTTACGTGAACTGGCCTCTTATGGCCGTGGTTACACATACCTGCTCAGTCGTGCTGGTGTCACAGGCACTGAAACCCAGGCTGCTATGCCCGCCAGTACGCTGATTAATCAGTTAAAAGAATACAATGCAGCGCCAACGCTGTTGGGTTTTGGTATCTCTAAACCTGAACATGTCAAAGCAGCTATAGAAAGCGGAGCAGCGGGCGCTATTTCAGGTTCGGCTATAGTGCAGATCATTGAAAAGTATCAGGCAGAACCTGCGCAGCTCAAACAACAGTTGTTCGACTTTGTCAGCAGTATGAAAGCGGCGACGCTCTAGTTCAGAACGAAAAACTGAAAGGGCAGAGTCAAGACTCTGCCCTTTCCCATCACTCAATCAATATTGGGTATTTCAGGTAATGCTGGTCATAGTATGGCAAACGCTGATAAAGCCATTGCAGCTTGGCCTCTGGATCAGCCGCCAGTTTTTTATCCTGTTTCAGCGCTTCGTCAAATTCAGCTTTGAGCTTTTTATCCTGCTTCAGCGCAGTTTCAATCAGCGGCACTATGGCGTAAGTTTCAAAGTACTCTACCCGCTCAAACATACCGGGCATATAACCCCAGCTGAATAAAGAATCCGGCGCTGTAGGTTCCAGTAACGCAACAGCTAAAGCACCTAAAGGCTGATCGGTACTGACCCGGATTGACCCCGCAGGCAAACGGATTTTTTGCCAGTTGCGGCTAAACTCGGCTTTGACGCCAAAACGGCCTTCAAAAGGTTTACTGGCAAACTGATGCGAAGTTGCAGTAAGTTGCTGTAACTGAATAGTTTTGGGTGACTTTAAGCTGGTAAATTGCACGCCATGCAACGCCAGCTTGGCGATCACCTCTTGTTGCTCTGGTGGGATCCAGTAGGCTTTAGGCACTTCAATTTCAGTGGCTGGCTCTTTTTCCCAATACACAGGCAATTGTTCATAGTTCAGCGGTTTACCTGTCCAGGTTTGATAAGTCACACCAGTGATCGCATCTTTTTTCTGAACGGCTTCAACCCCTTTAAACGCAATATAGTCTGGCGTTTCACTGGCTTTCCAGGCCAGTACCTGGCGCTCTGGCCGGGCATTTTCATCGGCTTTTTTCGCCAGCTTCAGCACAGTACCCTGCTGTTGCAACAGTTTTAAACTTTGCTCCAGTAGCACATAAGTGCCTAAAACCCGCTGTTTATAAGGTTTTAAACTATGGTTTTCTACCAGCACTGTCGGAATATGCCGTACATCACCATAACCATTGGAAAAACGTGGAGATGACGTAGAACCAGCTAAACCTTTACTGAAATCCGAGCTGTCGTAAGCAAAAACCAGCGGACCAGGAATATGACCAGCTTCCGTCAGTGCCTGATCAATTTCAGCGCGGTAGCTACTGGCCAGCCAACTGGCGGCATTAGGGCTTAAGGCAGCGAAAGGTTCGTTGAAACCATAAGTGATGTCGTACTGATAGTCTTCACCGTCTGTCACATGAATATCCAGATACAGATCCGGCTGATAGCTGTTCAGTAATTTCAGCAGCGCCTGCATTTCAGGTGCTTCCGCTTTCATATAATCGCGGTTTAAATTCAGGTTTTGCGCAGTAGCACGCCAGCCCTGTAATTCAGGACCTCGCTGGTTCATCCTATTGTATTTACCACTACGCTCATGGCCATCGACCGAAAATATAGGAATAAACAGCAGATTCACTTCTTTTAATAAATCCGCTTTATCGCCATGCACTATGTCGCGCAATAACATTAAACCAGCGTCTTTGCCGTCAATTTCACCGCTGTGAATACCGGCTTGTGCAAGTAGCACTGGTTTTTTGTCTCTTCCTATCATGTCCGGATCAGTACCCGCCTTCACCAGATAAATAGCACGCCCCTGCGGACTTTGGCCTATCACTTCCAGCTTAATTAGAGGGGTGCTGGCAGCCAGTCGTTCCAGAAATTTGATGGTCGTGTCGTAGTCAGGCGTTTCCGACAAATCAGACACTTCAGCTGGGGTAACCCAAGGATGTTGTGCAGGTTTAATCAGGCTTAACGTAGAGCCTTGCCAGTCGGGTAAAGCTGGTAAGTGGTCGGCAGCAGTAACGGAAAAGACAAAGCTGCACGCCAGAGAAAGGGCGAGTTTTTTCATAGTTATAATGTCCATACCAGGGCTTTGTTCACAGCCAAGCCCACGACAATTCAGGAATTGAGTCAGGGTGTGGCGTGCGCGAAGCAACACGACATCCCTTCTGTGTTTTTATGGAGATTACCACAAGCACAGGGCGCTAAGTCCAGCATTTATCATAGAAAAATATCAACTGAACTATTGTCATGATTTCAAAGGTTAAAACAGAGAGAGAAAGCCGGAAAAAGCAGCAAAAATCTGCTTTTCCGGTTTTTTGATCAAAAACAGCTGCACTAACGCTGTGACGGGATCCGATAGATAGAACAATACATTAAAGGTAAAAACAGCAAGGTAAGAATAGTGCCAAAACCCAGGCCAAACATAATGACCACAGCCATACTGGCGAAGAAGTCATCTGTGACCAAAGGCAACATCCCCAGAATGGTGGTAATAGCGCCCATAGACACTGGCCGAACCCGGCTCACTGCACTGTGATAAACCGCCTGATAAGGCGCAAGCCCCTGACTTAATTCCAGTTTAATCTGATCAAGCAGCACTATGCCGTTTTTCACCAGCATACCGGACAGGCTTAAAAACCCCAGTAAGGCTAAAAAGCCAAAGGGCACATTCACCGCTAACAAACCCAGGGTGACACCAATGAGCGCCATAGGCACACAAGCCCAAATCACCAGTGCGTCGCGCATTGAACTGAACAGCAACACTGTGATCACAAACATCACCAGATAGCCCATAGGCAAAGAGCTGAATAAAGCTTTTTGCGCTTTGGTTTGTGCTTCCAGTTCACCGCCCCAACTCAGGCTATAGCCTGTAGGCAATGGTATAGCTTCGATTTGTGGCCGTACTCTTTTTAGTAAAGAGGCGGCTGTGTCGTCACTTAAAATATTATGATCGGCCATCACAGTTAAAGTGCGTTTACGGTCACGGCGCATTATTTGTGGATCTTCCCACTCCAGCGCGAAGCTGCTGACGACCTGACTGATCGGAATATAGCGGTTTAGCTTAGGGCTATACACCTGCAAATCGGCCAGCGCATCGACACTTTGACGCTCCGAATCTGGCGCACGGGTAATAATAGGCAACAAATGCGTGCCGTCCCGGTAAATACCCACAGTGCGGCCATTGACATGAGTCAGCAGTACGTCATCGACATCTTGCTTACTAATACCAACCCTGCGCGCCAGGGCTTCATTAAACTGCGGCCGGATCACTTTGACTCTGTTGCTCCAGTCATCGCGTAAATTACGGGTGCCTGGGTCCTGAAGCATAATAGCTTTGGCTTGCTCAGCCAGTTGTCGCAGTACATTAGGGTCGGCGCCGCTAAAGCGGGCTTCAAGTTTAGCTGCAGTGGAAGGCCCAACATCCAGCCGCTTTAATTTGTGGCGAAGTCCAGGGTGCTGCTCGTTGATATAAGAGCTGACATCTGCCATACGTCCAGCTAACAGCGATTTGTCCTCGACCCGCACAATCAGCTGGCTATAAGCTGCATAAAAACGCTCTGGCTGATAGGTCAGCATAAAACGGTCAGCGCCACGGCCAGAGGTTAAAGTGACAGCTTCCACTCCTTCCAGAGTTTTTAGATACTGCACCACTTCCAAAGCTTCAGCGTCGGATTGCCGCACATCAGTGCCAGCAGGTTGCCATAGATCCACTAAAAAAATGGGGGTATTAGACGCTGGAAAAAACACCTGTTTTACCTTGGCAAAGCCCATCACCGACAAGATCAGTAACAGGATCATCAGGCCATAACTTAAAAACCTGTACCTTAGTACGCCGGTTAAGGCGACTCTGTACCAGTCAAAAATAAAACCACGGTAGAGTTCAGGCTCGCCCTGGGCTTCATCCACTTTGGCTTTTAATTCTTCTTTAAAAAACAAACTGGCGAAAAACGGCGTCAGCGTAATAGCAGTCACCCAGCTCAGCAGCAAACTAACCAATAGAACCCAAAACAAACTACCGGCAAATTCCCCCGTTGCATCACTGGATAAACCAATAGGTGCAAAAGCGGTAATAGCAATAATGGTTGCGCCCAATAAAGGCCATTTGGTTTGTTTGACTATAGCCGAAGCCGACTCGCTGATGCTCAGGCGCCTTTGCATGCCAATTAAAATACCTTCGGTAATGACTATGGCATTGTCCACCAGCATACCTAAGGCAATAATCAGCGCGCCCAGAGAGACCCGCTGCAGTTCAATTTGCATTTGCTGCATAAAAATAAAGGTGCCAAGCACGGTCAGCAGCAAGATAAGGCCTATTAAAAAGCCACTGCGCAGCCCCATAAACACCAACAGCACCACAATAACAATAGCGACAGATTCCAGCAGGTTCAGCACAAAACCACCGACTGAAGCCTCTACTTCGGCAGGCTGATTGTAGATAGTATTAATATCCATACCGACAGGTCGGGCGTAGTCCAGTTCAGCCATGCGGGCAGTCACCAAAGCCCCTACATCGACTACGTTCACGCCCTGACTAAAAGACACACCCAAAGTCAGGGTATTTTTGCCATCAAACTTTAAAATCTGACTCGGCACTTCCTGCACATCTTTATAGACTTTGGCCACATCACCTAAATAAATCAGCTCTTTGGCGGCAGGATTGCTGATAATCAGCTGCTCCAGCTCCTGCACCGACTGAAACTCACCTGTTGGATGAATACGGATCCGGTCTGGCCCAAGGCGCAAAGCCCCGGCATTACTCACCACATTCTGAGTTTGCAATAAACTGGCAATTTGGGTCGGAGGAATACCTAAAGCAGCCAGACGGGAGCGGGATATTTCGACCACCACTTGTTCCTGTTGCCTGCCACTGACTGAGACTTTGCCAACTCCATCAACCAGCACCAGCTCACGGCGTAAAAAGTCGACATAATCCCGAATTTCTTCGTCTGAATAGCCATCACCTGTGATGGCATACAACATACCGTACACATCACCGAAGTCGTCATTCACAACAGGGCTTTGCACACCAGGTGGTAATTGTGGCGTGAGATCATTGACCTTACGACGTAGTTCATCCCAGATTTGTTTTAGCTCTTTGGCCCGATAAATGCCTTTCATCTCCACCATGATTTGTGAGGTACCATTGGTAGAAATAGAGGTCACATGGTCGACATAAGGCAGTTGCTGAATGGCATTTTCAATCGGATAACTGACTTCTTCCTCCACCTGCAAAGGTGAGGCTCCGGGGTAAGAGGTAATTATCAGCGCTTGTTTCAGCGTAAACTGAGGATCTTCAAGCCGCCCCAAACCAAAATAGGCCATAGTACCGCCTATTAATAAAATAGCGGTGACAAGCCAGGACGAGGTTTTATTTTTTATAAAATACTGAGCAACATCCATAGCTTACAGACCCCGCTCACGTTGCCACGGCCGCACTTGCTGGTTTTCTGTCAGTTGTTGTACACCAGCTGTCACCACCTGATCACCTGCAGCTAAACCAGACAAAATTTCAATGCCCTGTGCAGTTAAGCGCCCAACAGTCACAGCACGTCTGTTCACTACACCTTCGCTGTACACCCACACAAAACGCTCTGTCGCATCCACAGGCTGATCATTAGCGGCAAATACTGCAGTGGCAGGCACCACCACAACTGAAGCCTGAGCACGCATCAGCTGGCTCATATCAGCCACTACATTAGCGGTCATGCCTGAGAGCACATTAAATTCTTCCGGTGCAGCCATACTGAACACCACTTTAAAGCTGTTGGTTGCGCTGTCTGCTCTGGTATCCCACTCTTTGATACTGGCTTTGTAACTTAAGCTTGGGTAGGAATCAAAAATCACATCCGGCTGATAATTGACGTCTTTTTTCACCAGTGCTATCACATCCTCAGGCACCTGGATCACCACATCCACCATGCCCTTGAGCTGTAACTCCAGAATGGCTTGCTGAGCGGCGACGTTTTCATGATTCTCAACTAAGGAACGCGATACGGTACCGCTAAAAGGCGCCACCATCTCTGTATAGGAAAGATTAGTTTGGGCAGTTTTTAAATCAGCGTCTGCCACTTGTAGCTGAGCTTTGGCTTCATCGTACATGGCCTGAGACACCAGTTTTTGCCCAATCAGGCTGGCTGCCCTATCAAACTGTGCTTTTGACAACTGATACCGGGCCTGTGCCTGCTCAACTTTCAATTTAAAATCGGTAGGATCTAAACGGGCCAATACATCGCCTTTTTTCACTTCCTGACCAGGCCGGATAGAAAACTGAGTGAGTTTACCGCTAACGCGAAAGGTTAAACGGGCATTTTCTGTAGGCTCTACTATAGCCGGAAACTGGCGGATTAACTTTTGTTGGCCATCCTGTACCACATGCAATTTCACCGGTCTGTTCAGGCCTTGATCTGACGTTTCAACTGGCTTGGAGCAGCCTGTAACCGATACCACACATAAGAGCGCACTTATCATCATCTGTCTGGACATTTAAACCTTTCCCTTTTTTGCTCTGGCCACACTGCTTTTTGTATTTGCACTATACAAAAGCAAAATTAATATTAAAATTTATATTTATTTCAGTTCTACATAAGAATAATTGATGAACTTAACTCAGCTTTATATTCTCGACGCCGTCGCCAGCAGTGAAAGCCTGCTGCAGGCCGCGATTAAATTGCATAAAACCCAACCTGCTTTGAGTATGGCGCTGAAAAAGCTGGAGCAGGAATGCGGTTTTACTATAGTGGATCGCAGTCAATATCGCCTGCAATTTACCGAAGCTGGTAAGCGTTTTTATCAGCAAGCTCAACAACTTCTGCATCAAAGTGCTCAATTAAAATCTTTGGCTCAACACTTAAGTCGTGGTGCTGAAGCCAGTTTACGTATGGCCTTTGATGAGGCTGTTGATCTTCAGCCTTACATGGGGGCTATCCGGCAAGCTCAGCAGCAGTTTCCTCATACCGAATTGCTGTTGAGTTGTGATTACCGGCTGCAAGCGCTGGAAAAACTAAAAAATCAGCAGGCCGATTTAGCCATCAGTCCCTGGTACCCGGTTTTTATCAGTCTGGGTGATTTTGAAGCCGTGGCCATTGGCAGTTTTGATCTTTTATGTGTTGCCAGCCCGGAGTTTTTAAAACAACTGGGCGGCCCTTTAACTCATCAGGCGCAATTAGCAGAACTGCCCCAACTGGTGGCGAATTCAGAGGCGCTGAATTTTGATAGTGGAAAACTACTGCCCTTGCAGTCGGCACGACGGGTCAAGGTCAACAACAGTTTATGTATGAAACAGGCCTTGTTAGCACATTTAGGCTGGGGCATGGTGGCAGGACATCAGGTGGCTGACGAACTGGCAAGCGGTGCTTTGGTACAGCTGAAACCAGTGGAGTTTCCAAAGTTTATTCAGGGAGAAGTGCATTTGGTACGGCATAAAGATCAGCTGCTGGGACCTGTAGCAAAAGCCATCTGGCAGCAATTGACTGCGGGTTAATGCCTTCGAAAAGGCTGTAGGGGCGGGCCTTGTGCCCGCCCGTCTAAACGAAACCGCGGTGCCCATTGACGGGCCGGGACAAGCCGCGTCCCCTACGTTGGTGTTGCGGCTAGGCGGCAAGACAGTGAGGCCCCAGGAGCATAGCTGACTATGCGACTGGGGCGAGATGGCGCAGCCAACAACGCTGCGGCATCAACTACGACGGGCAATAAGATTAGAAGCGGTAGCTTGCGCCCAACTGATACAGATCATCCCCCGTCTCCAGCGTATCAAAGGCTACGCTCGCAGATAACGACAAGTTAGGTAAAGCGAACCACTTAGTGCGTAAGCTCAGGCTGTCTTCACTTTCGCTGAACACGTCGTTAGAGATCCATTCATAACCAACGCCGGCAGAGAAATTTTTGCCGAAGTAGTAATCTGCACCAACACCATAACGAGTCGCTGAAGTGTTACGGTAATCCAGGATATTCGCCTCCAGGTTGATCATGTCACCTGTGCCTAAATCCCATAACTTTTTGGTCATCACACCATAGTTCGTGCTGCTGCCACCTTGATCGGGACGGCTGTGCTCAAAAATTGCGCCCACTAACCAGTCATTGCTGATGAAGTAACCCAGCGTACCATCCACTTCCTGATAGTCAGTGCCGCTGTAATGCAGCCATTCCAACTTACCGTAGAAGTTATGGCTTTGGTCCATATACTCACCACCCACTGACCAGCCATTCTGATCTTCGTCGCCAACAGACAGACGGGACAGGGTGCCGAATACACTGGCGTTTTTATTGATAAATGCAGCTTCAGCACGCGGTGTATTGCCTGATGTATCTACTGCATTAAAGAAATATTGATGCTTCAGTTGCCAGCCATCGACATCAACTCCGTTGAGTTCACTGTTGCCATAATTTACTGAAGATTCATTTTGATAGCTGTTCGCTGCTGCACCGGTTGACACTACAGCGATAAGTAAAGCGAGCATGGAACGTTTCATAAATACTACCTTTTGGTTGAGAAAACGCAGGCAGTGTAAACTTCTGAAAGTTAATGCTCTCTGAACGACTCTGTAAAGAACTGTATAAATATCAAACAGATAACTATATGAAACAGGAAAAATCCGATGGATCCGATTAAATCTCCAGCAAAGCCTGGCGTAATTGATGAATGTGATCACGCGCCTGTGCTGCCAGTTCAAACTCCAGATCTTTAGCGTGCTGCAGCATTTTTTGCTCCAGTTGCTTAATTTCTGCCTGCAACTGATACGGAGTTTTGCCTTTGGCCAGTTTGATTTTCTCTGCCACTTTAGGCAAATCAGCATCCTGTCCCAAGTCCATTACATCCGACACCTTCTTCTTAATAGCCGTAGGTGTGATGCCATGCTGTTCGTTATAAGCAATCTGCTTATTGCGCCGACGCTCGGTTTCATTAATAGCGCGCTGCATAGAACCGGTAATACGGTCAGCATAAAGCACAGCTTTACCGTAAAGGTTACGGGCGGCGCGGCCCATAGTCTGGATCAAGGATCGCTCTGAACGTAAAAAGCCCTCTTTATCCGCATCCAGAATGGCGACTAAAGACACCTCTGGAATATCCAGACCTTCCCGCAGCAAGTTAATACCGACCAGCACGTCAAATACACCCAAACGTAAATCGCGGATAATCTCCATCCGCTCGACTGTATCGATGTCGGAATGTAAATACCGCACCTTCACACCATGACCTGCTAAATAGTCCGTTAAATCCTCAGCCATTTTTTTGGTCAGTACTGTCACCAGAACCCGCTCGCCAATTTTGGCGCAGCGAAACGCTTCCGACATTAAATCGTCAACCTGAGTGGCAACAGGCCGAATTTCGATGACTGGGTCTAATAAACCTGTAGGTCGCACCACCTGCTCTATCACTTCACCCGCCGATTGCTTTAACTCGTAATCTGCTGGTGTAGCCGAGACATAAATGCGCTGTGGCGCTATGGATTCAAATTCATCAAACTTCAGTGGCCTGTTGTCCAGGGCTGAAGGTAAACGAAAGCCATAGTTCACCAGATTTTCTTTGCGCGAGCGATCGCCTTTATACATAGCGCCAATTTGAGAAATGGTGACATGCGACTCGTCAATAAACATCAAACCATCGGCCGGGAAATAATCCAGCAAGGTTGGAGGTGGCTCGCCTTCCGCCCTGCCTGATAAATAGCGCGAGTAGTTTTCAATGCCAGAGCAATACCCCAGCTCCACCATCATTTCTAAATCAAATAAAGTGCGCTGACCTATGCGCTGCTCTTCTATCAGACGGTTTTCGGCAAGCAATTGAGCACGACGGTCTTTAAGCTCCACCTTAATACGTTCAGTCGCTTCGAGGATTTTCTCCCGTGGCGTCACATAGTGCGTTTTTGGATAAATGGTGTAGCGGCTGACCACTTTCTCCACCGAACCTGTCAGCGGGTCAAATAAACTGATGCGCTCAATTTCTTCATCAAACAGTTCAATGCGCACTGCAATTTCATCCGATTCGGCCGGAAATACATCAATCACATCGCCACGCACCCGATAAGTCGCGCGTTCAAAGGCCGTATCATTGCGGCTGTATTGCAGCTCGGCCAGACGACGTAAGATAAAACGCTGATCAACTATATCGCCCACTTTGAGATGCAACAGCATCTTCATATAGGATTCCGGATCGCCCAAACCATAAATGGCCGACACTGAGGCGATAATCACTACGTCCCGTCTTTCCATCAAGGCTTTGGTCGCCGATAAACGCATCTGCTCTATATGTTCATTAATAGATGCGTCTTTTTCGATAAAGGTATCGCTGGAGGGCACATAAGCTTCAGGCTGGTAGTAGTCGTAATAAGACACAAAGTATTCCACTGAGTTATTCGGGAAAAACTCCTTCATCTCACCATAGAGCTGCGCTGCCAGAGTTTTGTTATGCGCCATAATCAAGGTTGGCCTGTTCACCTGGGCAATCACATTAGCCATAGTGAAGGTTTTACCTGAGCCAGTCACCCCTAATAAGGTTTGATGCGCTAAACCCGACTCCAGCCCTTCCACCAGTTTTGCAATAGCTGTTGGCTGATCGCCTGCTGGCTGGTATGAAGACACCAATTCGAAATCACGACTCATCAGGATTCTCCAGTTAAGGTTAAGGCCGCCAGTTTGCGTTTAAACCAGCTGTAGGCCAGGCCGGAGGTAAAAGCGTTTGCAATCAGTCCACCAACAAAAACACCGACCACGCCCCCCAGCAAACCTCCTATATATGCAAAAGGCACATAAAACACAAAAAGGCGGATCACACTGAGTTGCAGCGCATTCAGTGGTAAATGCAAAGCGTTAAAAGACGAATTAGTCAGAATAATAATGCCTTGCAGGCCATAACCTAAAGGCAAGATCCAGATAAAATAGCGGATATATTGTGCCACCAAAGGGTCTTTGGTAAACAGGTCGGCGACCAACCAGGCGCATGCAGCTAAAACAAGATACACCACAAACTGCCAGGCCAGAATAAATTTAATGCAGCTTCTGTAAGCATCATGAATACGGTGATAAGCACAGGCGCCATAGTTCTGGCTGACAAAAGGTGGCAAAGTCATCGAAAGCGCCAATACAACCAAAGACGCGATACTTTCAATACGGGCCCCCACCCCAAAAGCCGCTACAGCTTCAGCACCATAACTTGCCATCAGCGCAGTTAAAATCGCCATAGCCAGAGGTGTCAGCATATTGGCACCAGCAGCAGGTAAACCTATATGCAAAATTTTACGACAGATTGTAATAAATTCACTAAAAGGCTGATGCCCAACATCCACCAGTTTACGGCGTACCATCAGTAAATACAGGATCAGGCCAAACCCCAACAACCAGGACAACACACTGGCTAACGACGCTCCGGCAACACCCATAGCAGGCACAGGTCCCCAACCAAAAATCAAAATTGGATCTAAAACAGCATTCAGCAGCCCGGCGCAGGCCATTAAGATACTCGGCGTTTTCGTATCCCCTGCTGCTCTTAATACAGCATTGCCAATCATTGGCGTAATAAGAAAAACAGCGCCTAAAAACCAGATATCCATGTATTCATGAATAAAAGGCAAGGTGTCGGCTTTTGCTCCCAACAAACGGAACAATGGATCAATAGTCAAATAACCAAGGATGGACAAAGCGATAACCAGATAAGCCGACAACCACAAAGCCGCTAAACCGTCACTACGTGCGCTTTGTTCATCGCCACTGCCCAAAGCACGGGCAATAACAGCAGAGGTACCAATACTCAGACCAATAGCCAGGCTAATGACGGTAAAGGTAACAGGAAAGGTAAAACTAACGGCTGCCAGTTCAGCAGTACCCAGCATACTAATAAAGAAGGTATCAACCAGATTAAAAGACATTAACGTGATCATGCCAAACAGCACAGGCACCGTCATTTGTTTCATAGTGGCCTGAATATTACCTTTGAGCAGATCAGGACGTTTCGAAGTGGATTGAGTCATAACAGTCAGCTTAAGCGCAGGTGGCGCTATTGTAGAGAAAAGTCAAAGGTCGCACTACCTGCAATGCGATCAAATTGGCCTAAAACTGAGCAAGAATGAGAAAAAATGTTCACAATCTGCTTTTGCATAGAAATTTTGTTTCTTCAACAGTGTTTTGCATAAAGTTTCAGTTCTTTCATATTCATAACCCATTGTTTTATAAAGAATAAAAAATTAGTCGCAAACCTATTGATCTGGCGCTAAGCCTTATCTGTTAAGGCTTAGCCTAGCCATCAGGCCAACAATTCACAGACTTATCCACAGATTCTGTGGGTAACTTACGCCAGCCCTTTATTGGCCTGACTTTGTCAATTTTCAATGCCATTACAAAAGTACGAATAGCTTTTGCATATGCAAAATTTGGTTTTGCACAGCTTTTCTACTGGCTTTGGCTAAACAAGCAGCAAGTAAACTTCTTTTATGAAAAAGCACTGGGCAAAGTGTTGACAGTGTTTAAGACGGGCATTAGTATTGCGCCCCGTTGCAGAACACAGTTCCTCAGTAGCTCAGCCGGTTAGAGCGGCGGACTGTT
>Ga0247725_1000466_pt1 | contig 29987 bp, 22 predicted proteins | sample OKSTACKMCFT3sol_FD_183021 | JGI IMG/M metagenome (GOLD analysis project Ga0247725, IMG submission 183021) | Subsurface sediment microbial communities from gas well in Oklahoma, United States - OK STACK MC-FT3-sol | ecosystem: Environmental > Terrestrial > Deep subsurface > Rock core/Sediment...
GATATTGGCTTCGCGCATCTTGTTGTCCAAGTGTAGTTTTTAGCGAAACCATTTGATCATGCAACAAGATGCGCTTCCACTCTAATTTGATGATTTATTTGTAAATCATCAGGGGATTCTTCAGTATATAGCTCACTACCTAGCAAAAAAACCCGCCATGGATGAAACCACAATACAGAAAATGGTTTCACTTGGTATAAATGAGAAAAGAATAATAAAAGAGGCAACGAATTCAATATCCGCAGGAATATTTATTGAACATGGGCACAGATCAATATATGGTTCAGACATTCATGATTGGTCAAAATATGTAGAGACATCTGAAAATCTTCCAGAATTACGTTTACAAGTAGATAGTTTTGAGCAATTTAGATTACTACTAGAAAAAGACGGCTCAACCATAGATACAGTTTTATCTAAAAAATTCTCAGAAGAACTGAACTTAATACCTTTTGAAGATAATACAACCATATCAATTAAAGCTTACAATGATATAAATATCTTATTTGGCCCTAAAGGAACAGGGAAAACAAAAATACTAGAAGCTGTAGCCAGACATTATAGTTCCAAGGGAATCACAGCTAAAGTTTTTGAATCCGGCCCAGATAAACTCTCAGATAAATATGATCTAAAGGGACAAAATATTGATACAAACATTAGTTATGATAACTTTAACGAATGTAACATAGAGATATCTAAAATTAAATCCTCGGTTGAAAAGGATGTTACAATCATTCAGAAGTATCGAGATTTCTTTTCCACAGAAAATAAAAACAGAAATTCACAACTAATCAAGATAAAGGAAATTCCAAATATTTCAGAGTCAATTGAAAAAAATAATTTCGAAAAACATTATGAAACAAAAACTGAATTGTATAATTTTATCAAATATATAAAAGATAATCAGGTTATAAATGAAATTGAAACGAAAGAAAACATCAACGTTATACTAAACAATTTAAATTCTCTACACTCAAAATTAAAAAAATCTTCAATCGAAAACTTTATATTTTGGAAAAGCACTACATTATCCAATAATGCAATTAATGTATTCAACATACAGGTGTCAAGAAAAACAGGAGTTTTAAGTAAACCGACAACCACTGGATTTAAAGAATATGCATTAAATAGAATCGCAATCCGGAGGAATACAAAAAAAATAAATACTAACATAAATAAAATACTATCTGATACAAATGAGCTTGTTGGAACATTAGGAGAAAATAAAGGAGATCTTTATTGTGTCACAAGCTATTTTATTCAGGACGGTACTTTAACTGACGGAAATTACACTCCTTTAAGAACGATCAAGAAGAATGAACAGAAAGACTTTTCAAAATTAATTGAAGAAATATACAACAACTCATTAAGCGAAAACCTCTTCGAATCGATAATAAAACTTAACAATTTAGAAGATATAAAAAAAATAAACAACATATCAGACTTAATAATATACTGGCGTAGATTTAGCTTAAATGGTGCCACCTACTCACCGTCGAATGGCGAGCGTTCAATGTTGAATCTCCATAGTGAATTGGCAGAAGATAAGGAGATTTACATATTAGATGAACCGGAGCGAAGTCTAGGTAATGAATATATAAATGATGTAATCATTCCCTTAATAAATGAAAAAGCATTACAAGGTAAAAAAATATTCATTTCAACACATGATGCCAATGTCGCCGTCAGAACATTACCATATAATTCTATATATAGATGCCACAATCAGTCTGGTTATGAAACTTATATTGGCAATCCATTTTCTAATCATTTACAAAATACTAGAGAAACCTCAAAAAAACTTGATTGGAAAACTACTAGCATGAGAACCCTTGAAGGTGGAGAAAATGCATTTGGAGAAAGAGGGGGAGTATATGGAAAGTATTAATTCAAAAGTTGAATGCAGAGACGATAAATATTACATTGATATTTATTTTAATGATGTGAATAAAGATTGGGAAACCGTATCGATTCCATTATCGGAAGATGACGCAACAGTAATAAAAAAAGCATTTAATATGCTTTTACAAAAGCTTACCATATCCAATTTCACAATTAACTTTGAATCTTCTGGACAAGATTTGTTTAATTTAGTAGCACAAGAATATATCAATCAATTAAATGATGAACTAGCCTCTGTTTATGATGAATTACAGTCTTATGAACTCGGATAAAGAGAAAGATGGGACAGGCATAACTCTTTTGAGTTTAACAGCCGAATCAAAGATGGCGACAAAGATGGGACATCCATAACTCTTTTTACAATCACTTACCCACAATGAAGGTGATAAGAATGTTATATCCAATTGCAATTGAGACTGGCGACAGTAAACACGCTTACGGAGTGGTGTTTCCAGATATACCTAACTGTTTTTCGGCAGGCGATACTTTAGAAGAGGCGTTATCAAACGCAAAGGAAGCCGTTGAAATGTACTTAGAAGAATTGGCCGAGCGTGAGGAGTTACCACCAAAGGCTAGTGATCTGGCTACCTTGCAAAAGAATAAAGAGTACCAAGGCTGGGCTTGGGCGATCATCGACGTTGACTTGGAGCCCTACTTACACAAGCGAAAAATGGGACAGGCATAACTCTTTTGAGTTTAACAGCCGGCACCAAGGCTACAGAAGTTCACCCTCACCTCGGAGTTGCCGCAGGGCATTTGTGTTCGTAAGCAAAGATGGGACATCCATAACTCTTTTGGGTTTAACAGCCGGCACCAAGGCTACAGAAGTTCCCCCCCCCTCGGAGTTGCCGCAGGGCATTTGTGTTCGTTGCGTGAGCGAGGCATGGAGGCCGAGATAGCGTCAGTCGAATCAGGGACGAGCGTCTGACGCGATAGCATAAGGACGCTAAATGCCCAAGGGGCTTTCAACTCCGTTGGGGACGCCGGGGGATATCCAAAAGGGGAACAGGCGCTTTTCCCCTTTTGGTCGGGTGTGGGTTGAAGACCCACGACTTTGATTTTGCTTTTAAAAGCAATCAAAAAAGATGGGACAGTCTAACCACCAGCAAAAGTATACGATGTTACACTTTTAGTAACTATTTCAGTGCTTAAAACCAAAAAGTGTAGATAAGTACACCTAGCTTGAAAAACGCCGCTTCCCCAAATTACCAATCCAAAAACAAAACCCCGACTCAGTTACCCGAGTCGGGGTTTTCATTTTTCTCTTACAAGAATTTGGGTTTTAAGCGATTAAGCTAAAGACCGCTGATGTTTAAGTTATTTTTGCGCGGGATAAATCGTGTTAGTACAAGGCGCTGTGAGCGTAGCATACGTTGTTTGTATGTGAGCGAGCAGCAACGCCGTAATCACCGATTTAAACCAGCAAAAATTACATCATGCCGCCCATTCCGCCCATCCCACCCATACCGCCCATATCTGGCGCATCAGCTTTTGGCAGTTCAGCTACCATTGCTTCGGTGGTGATCATCAGACCTGCGATAGACGCTGCGAATTGCAGTGCGCTACGGGTCACTTTAGTTGGGTCAAGGATACCCATTTCTAACATGTCACCGTAGGTGTCGTTGCCCGCGTTGTAACCGTAGTTACCGCTGCCGTTTTTCACGTTGTTCGCCACAACAGAGGCTTCTTCGCCTGCGTTGGTTGCGATTTGACGCAGTGGCGCTTCCATTGCACGTAGGGCGATAACCACACCGTGTTTTTGGTCTTCGTTAGCTACTTCAACGTCAGCAATCTTAGAAGCTACACGTACCAGAGCAACACCGCCGCCAGGCACCACACCTTCTTCAACCGCAGCACGGGTTGCGTGCAGCGCGTCTTCTACGCGTGCTTTTTTCTCTTTCATTTCAACTTCGGTCGCTGCACCGACTTTGATTACCGCAACACCGCCAGCTAATTTAGCCATACGCTCTTGCAGTTTTTCTTTGTCGTAGTCTGAAGTTGATTCTTCGATTTGTTGCTTGATTTGGCTTACGCGCGCTTCGATTTGCGCTTGTTCACCGTTACCATCGATGATGGTGGTGTTGTCTTTAGTGATCACAACACGCTTAGCAGTACCTAAATCTTCTAGGGTTGCTTTTTCAAGCTCTAGGCCGATTTCTTCAGCGATAACAGTACCGCCAGTTAAAATCGCTACGTCTTGCAGCATGGCTTTACGACGGTCACCAAAGCCTGGGGCTTTAACCGCGGCTACTTTCACGATACCGCGCATGTTGTTAACAACGAGCGTAGCTAAGGCTTCGCCTTCAACGTCTTCGGCAACGATCAGTAATGGCTTACCGGTTTTTGCCAGACCTTCAAGGATAGGTAACAGTTCGCGGATGTTAGAGATTTTCTTGTCTACTAACAGTACGAATGGGTGATCTAATTCAACGCTGCCGGTTTCTGGCTTGTTGATGAAGTATGGAGACAGGTAACCACGGTCGAACTGCATACCTTCTACTACGTCCAGTTCGTTTTCCAGTGCTTGACCTTCTTCAACGGTGATCACGCCTTCTTTACCGACTTTTTCCATTGCAGTGGCAATGATTTGGCCGATTGACTCGTCAGAGTTTGCAGAGATAGTACCAACTTGAGCGATCGCTTTTGAGTCAGCACAATCTTGAGAAAGGTTTTTCAGTTCAGCAACGGCGGCAATCACGGCTTTATCGATACCGCGCTTTAAGTCCATTGGGTTCATACCCGCTGCAACGGCTTTTAAGCCTTCAGTTACAATGGCTTGTGCCAGAACAGTTGCAGTAGTGGTACCGTCACCAGCGGCGTCGTTGGCTTTAGAAGCAACTTCTTTCACCATTTGCGCGCCCATGTTTTCGAATTTGTCTTCTAATTCGATTTCTTTTGCAACAGACACACCGTCTTTAGTGATCAGTGGTGAGCCAAAGCTCTTGTCTAATACCACGTTACGGCCTTTAGGGCCTAAGGTCACTTTTACTGCGTTAGCCAGAATGTTTACACCAGCCAGCATTTTTACGCGTGCGTCGTTACCAAATACAACTTCTTTAGCTGCCATAATTGAATATCCTTTACATTTTTAATGATTAATTGGAATGTCGAATTGATGTCGTGGATTAACCTACGATAGCCATCAGGTCAGCTTCCGACAGGATCAAGACTTCTTGACCGTCGATTTTTTCTTTCTTAACACCGTAACCTTCATTGAAGATCACTACATCACCCACTTTCACATCCAGAGGTCTTACAGTGCCGTTTTCTAAAATACGGCCATTACCTACTGCAAGGACTTCCCCGCGAGTCGATTTTTCGGCGGCGCTGCCTGTTAATACAATGCCACCCGCAGAAGTTGATTCAACTTCTAAACGCTTAACGATTACGCGGTCATGTAATGGACGAATATTCATCTATGAACTCTCCTAATGATTTAATGCCCAACAATCGAGGCGATTTTGTGATGAAAAAGAGGAGGCATTTCCGCCTTCCCCTTTGATGTGTGTGATATGGGGTTAACCCCTGCCAGATCCAAGTGCCTTTACAAAAAAAAATTCAAATTTTTGATGTCGGTTTTTTCAAGCGGGCACAATCCTGCTAGAATCTCGCCTCCGCTCGCAAACAAGGCACTATTTTCCCCATGAAAGACAGACACGGGCTGCTTAGCGCGCCAATTGGTCGTGTACTGCTCAACATGAGCCTCCCTAACTTGATTGGCATTATGACCATTCTAGGTTTTAGCCTCGCTGACACTTTTTTTATCAGCCAATTAGGGACAGAGCCTTTAGCTGCAATCAGTTTTACCTTTCCAGTAACGTTAATTATTTCCAGCATTGCCATTGGTGTGGGTGCAGGCGTTTCTACTAACCTTGGCAGGCTGATTGGCTCGGGTAATGCGCCACGTGCCAAGGTGTTTTTGCACGATGCGCTGCTGCTGACCTTTATCCTTATCGCCAGTTTATCCGCCCTTGGCAGTATTTTTATCGAGCCACTGTTTAGTTTACTTGGCGCCAATGAAACCAGCTTGCCACTCATTCATGACTATATGATGTATTGGTATGTGGGCGCGCCACTGTTGGTGTTATTGATGGTGGGCAACCAAGGCTTACGCTCCACGGGCGACACTCGCTCACCAGCGATGATAATGATGCTGGCGGCGCTGATTAACTTAATCCTCGATCCTTTGCTTATCTTCGGTATTGGGCCTTTTCCGCGTTTAGAGATCCAAGGCGCAGCGATTGCCACCCTGTTCTCATGGCTTGTCGCGTTGTCGCTCTCGGGGTATTTGCTGATTATTAAGCGGCGAATGCTCGAGCGGGCGATATTTGATATCGATAGAATGCGTGCCAACTGGAGCAAGCTTGCCCATATTGCCCAGCCTGCGGCATTGATGAATTTAATCAATCCGCTCGCCAATGCGGTGATTATGGCGATGCTGGCCCATATCGATCACAGCGCCGTAGCAGCGTTTGGTGCAGGCACACGCTTAGAATCGGTGCTGTTGATTGTGGTGATGGCATTATCATCGAGTCTCATGCCGTTTATTGCGCAAAATCTTGGTGCTGGCCAACCCCAAAGGGCGAAGCAGGCTTTGCTGCTATCGCTTAAATTTATCTTTGTATTCGAAACCTTACTTTATATTCCGCTGGCGTTTTTGGCCCAGCCACTCGCGAATTTATTTAGTACCGATCCGCAGGTGCTAGAGTGGTTAAGTTTTTATATTCTGGTGCTGCCCTGTGCCTACGGCCCGCTGGGAATTGTGATTATCTTTGCCACGGCGCTTAATGCCTACCATAGGCCGATGAGTTCGTTAGTGATTAACCTGTGCCGCTTAGTGCTACTAATGCTGCCACTGGCGGCGCTGGGGTCTTATATCGATGGGGTGAAAGGCTTGTTGCTCGCGCTCCCCATCACCAACCTCTTGATGGGGATTGCCTGTTATTACTTAGCGCAGCGGATTTGCGAGCCGACCAAGGTCACGACCGCCGACGCTATTTAGGTTGTGCTTTTTAGGCTAAAACGCACATCATTGGGTGGGAAGGGCTCCTCCGATGCCTTACAAACTCGGCGCACACTTTGCGTGCTGAGATTAGTTGGTACACCTTTCGGCGCCAGTTCTTTAATAATAAAGTCGATAAAGCGTCTGCTGGCTAAGCTTACATAACGTCTTGATGGGTATGCCAAATAGAATTCGCCGGGATGGGACTCTATCTCAGGTAACAGGGTAATTAGCTGCCCTGAAGCCACAAAATCAGCCACCACTTCCGCAGGCGCATACACAATGCCGCGCCCTTGCAGGGCAAACTCTACCGCCACTTCAACACTGTTGGAGCAGAAATTTCCCCGAACCCGAACTTCCTGTTCGGCACCAATCCATAACTCATTAAAGATCTTGCCATTTGAGAGCCTAAATAAGGCCACATTATGGGACTCAATCTCCTGTGGAGTCTGCGGCATACCATGTTGCACTAGGTATTGGGGACTGGCATAAAAACGCAAATCCGTGGTGAATATCGGCCGCACCACTAAATCTAAGGTATCTAATGCGGGTTCGACCACAAAGGCTACATCGAGATTATTCTTCACCATATCAACAGATTCTGCGCTACTAATCACTTCAACCGTGAGCTTGGGATGCAGATCCATAAAACGAAAAATGGCTTGCATCAACACATTCATACTGTGGATAGGAAACATTTGAATGCGGAGATGGCCACTGATCTCAGCATCTTCGTTAGTCATCTCAAACAGAGTTTCATCGAGCTGCGCCAAGATATTCTGTGAACGTTGGTAAAAATGGCTTCCAGCCGAGGTCAGCGTCATCGAGCGGCTCTGTCGGTGGAATAGCTTGATATTCAGCTCATCTTCCAATGCCTGTAAACGCCGACTCACGGTCGATTTTGGTAAGTTAAGCAAATCCGCCGCTTCAATCAAACTGCCGGTTTCAGCGATTCGGTGAAATAACGCGAGGTCCTCTGTATTCATTTTTAACTTAATATCAATCTCATTATGTGGGATTGATAATCCCAAAGTATCCCGTTTATTGCAACAACTTTAGCTGATATCTTCGCGCCCCTGAAATGTTGATAAATTGTTATTGAGGACTCTCCACCATGAAAGCTTATCGACTTATTCCCTTGGCGGCGTTATTGCCAGCCCTGCTTACAGCCTGCACGCCAGCGGAAAGCTCGGTACAGGCGAGTGTCATCAGACCCGTAAAACTGTTTGAGGTTGCCAAACTCGAGGGCGGAGATTTTAGAACCTTCCCCGCGCGGGTGAGCGCCAATAGTCGTGCAGAATTGTCCTTTCGCATTTCTGGGCAACTTACAGAGTTGGCGCTGGTAGAGGGGCAAAGTGTTAACCAAGGTAGCCTATTGGCTAAACTGGACGACAGGGATGCCTATAACAATTTAATGACCCGCGAAGCAGACCATGAACTGTTAGCGGCGGATTTTCAGCGTAAAACTGAACTCCTAAAGCGTAAATTAATCTCCCAAGCCGAGTTTGATAGCGCCCAAGCACAGCTTAAATCGGCCAAAGCCGCCTTAGCTGCCGCCCGTGACCAGTTAAGTTATACCAAGCTTATCGCCCCTTTTAGTGGCACTGTGGCCAAACGTTTAGTGGATAACCACCAAATTGTGCAGGCTAATCAAGGAATATTAACCCTACAAAACAACCATTTGCTCGATGTAAGTATCCAAGTACCCGAGTCGATGGCCGCGGGTTTAAACACTTATATCCAGCAGCAAAAGTTTGTCGCTAAAGTGCGTTTTAGTGCATTAGCAGGCATGGAGTTTGATGCGAAATTCAAGGAGTACTCCACCCAAGTCACGCCCGGTACTCAGGCCTATGAAGTGGTGTTTTCCCTACCACAACCCAAGGATATTCAATTACTTCCAGGGATGAGTGCTGAATTAACCCTGGCCTTAATGAAAAGCCCAGACCAAGCAGCATCGGCCATAGTGCCAGTCACCGCTATCGATAAACGCGATCAGGATGGCCGAGTCCAAGTGTGGGTCTATCAAACGCAATCGGGCGAAGTGAAACCCACTGCTGTTACCTTAGGCCGAGTCACCAGTGAAGGGGTTGAAGTGCTTGGCGGTATTAATAATGGCGATTTAATTGTCAGTGCAGGTGTATCCCAATTATCCGACGGGATGAAAGTCAAACCACTACGCTGGCAGCGCGGAGTTTAATCCATGAATATTGCTGAGTATTCAATCCGCCACAAAGTCATCAGTTGGATGTTTGTATTACTGCTACTCGTGGGCGGTAGTGTGAGCTTTACCGGTCTTGGGCAGTTAGAGTTTCCCGAATTTACCATTAAAGAAGCCCTAGTGATCACCGCCTATCCGGGTGCATCGCCAGAGCAAGTGGAAGAAGAAGTCACCCTTCCCCTCGAAGATGCCTTACAGCAACTCGATGCGGTTAAGCACGTAACCTCCATTAACAGTGCGGGTTTGTCGCAGATCCAAATTGAGGTCAAAGAAACCTATGACAAAACGAGCCTGCCGCAGGTGTGGGATGAAGTACGTCGTAAGGTCAACGACACCGCAGGACAACTGCCTCCCGGTACTAGCACGCCCAAAGTCTATGACGACTTTGGCGATGTGTACGGCATTTTGTTTAATCTCTCAGGGCCTGACTATAGCAACCGCGAATTAAGCAATTATGCCGATTATTTGCGCCGCGAACTGGTACTGGTGCCTGGGGTCAAAAAGGTTTCAGTTGCGGGCAGCGTAACCGAGCAGGTTGTGATTGAAATATCACAACAAAAACTCTCGGCACTGGGGTTAGATCAAAGCTATATCCACGGCCTGATTAACAATCAAAACGTGGTCTCCAACGCGGGCAGTTTAGTGGTGGGCAATAATCGTATTCGCATCCATCCCACCGGAGAATTTAGCAGTGTGCAGGATCTCGCGCGTCTGATCGTCAGCCCGCCCGGCAGCACTGAGCTTATCTATCTTGGCGATATTGCCCATATAGAAAAAGATTATGATGAAACCCCTGACGTGCTCTATCACAACCGTGGCGAAGCCGCCCTCTCCCTTGGGATTTCCTTTTCAAGTGGCGTTAACGTGGTCGAAGTGGGTAAAAGCGTTAGCGAGCGCCTTGCCGAACTGGAGTCACAGCGCCCAATAGGGATGAGCTTAGACACGGTTTATAACCAAAGTTTGGCGGTGGATGACACAGTAAATGGCTTTTTGATCAATCTATTAGAATCGATTGCCATCGTTATTGCCGTACTCTTGCTGTTTATGGGTTTACGCTCAGGCTTATTGATGGGGGTCATCTTACTGTTGACCATTCTCGGTACTTTTATCGTGATGAAAGTGCTAGGTATTGAGCTGCAACTGATCTCCCTCGGCGCGCTGATTATCGCTTTGGGTATGTTGGTCGATAACGCCATTGTGGTGACAGAAGGCATTCTGATTGGTCTGCGTCGTGGCAAGACTCGCCTCGAAGCCGCCAAACAAATTGTGTCGCAAACTCAGTGGCCACTGCTTGGCGCCACCGTTATTGCAATTATCGCCTTTGCACCGATTGGCTTATCGCAAAATGCCGCGGGAGAGTTTTGTCGCTCACTGTTCCAAGTGTTGATGATTTCCTTATTTATCAGTTGGATTACCGCGATCACCCTGACGCCTTTCTTCTGCCATTTGCTGTTTAAAGATGCCCCCGCAGATGAGGAAGAGCAGGACCCATACAAGGGCTGGTTTTTTAGCATATACCGCGCGAGCTTAACCTTTGCCCTACGTTTTAGAATCGCCAGCATTTTATTAGTCGGTGCCATGCTCGTTAGCGCAGTGATTGGCTTTGGTCATATCAAGAATGTGTTCTTCCCAGCATCTAATACGCCCATCTTCTTTGTCGATATTTGGATGCCAGAAGGTACAGATATTAAAGGCACTGAACGCTTTACCGCCGATATTGAGCAGCAGTTACTCAAGCAAGCCGAGGAACAACATAGTGGCTTAAAACACTTAACAACGGTCATTGGCCAAGGTGCGCAGCGGTTTGTGTTGCCCTATCAACCCGAAAAGGGCTATCCCGCCTATGCGCAGCTCATTATTGAAATGGCAGATTTAGCCTCCTTAAAAGTCTATATGCCAGAGCTAGAAACCTTTTTAAATCAGAGATTCCCGCAGGCACAGTTCAGATTAAAGAACATGGAAAACGGCCCTTCTCCCGCCGCGAAGATTGAGGCTCGCTTCTACGGTGATGATCCCGAAGTACTGCGTACTCTAGGCGCTCAAGCCGAAGCCATCTTCCATGCGGAGCCGAGTATGGACGGTATTCGCCATGACTGGCGCAACCAAGTGACTTTAATTCGTCCGCAATTAGAAAATGCTCAAGCAAGGGAAACGGGGATCAGTAAACAGGATCTGGATAACGCACTGTTAGTTAACTTTAGCGGCAAACAGATTGGCCTGTACCGTGAAACCAGCCATTTACTCCCCATCGTTGCCCGCGCACCCGCCGAGGAACGTTTACAGGCGGACAGCCTGTGGAAACTGCAAATCTGGAGTAGCGAGCACAGCACCTTTGTACCAGCAACGCAAGTTGTAAGCAGCTTCGATACTCAATGGGAAAACCCCTTAGTAAAACGTCGCGATCGGATGCGGATGTTAGCCGTTTTAGCCGACCCTAAACTGGGTAGCGATGAAACCGCCGACTCAGTATTACGTAAAGTCAAAGCTAAGGTCGAAGCCATCAGCTTGCCTGCGGGTTACCACTTAGAATGGGGTGGCGAGTATGAAACGGCGGGCGAAGCCCAAACCGCGGTATTTAGCTCAATTCCACTGGGTTACTTGGCGATGTTTTTAATCACAGTGTTCCTGTTTAACTCGGTACGCCAGCCGTTAGTGATTTGGTTTACCGTGCCATTGGCCTTGATTGGGGTATCGGCGGGATTATTGATTTTCGACGCGCCCTTTAGCTTTATGGCGCTGCTGGGACTACTGAGTCTATCGGGCATGGTGATTAAAAACGGTATTGTATTGGTTGACCAGATCAACCTCGAACTCAGTGAAGGCAAAGCCGCCTATTTAGCTTTAATCGATTCCTGTGTCAGCCGCGTTCGCCCTGTGATGATGGCGGCGATCACGACCATGCTCGGGATGATACCTCTGATCCCCGACGCCTTTTTCGGCTCCATGGCGATCACTATCATCTTTGGTTTAGGTTTTGCGTCGCTGCTGACCCTTATCGTGCTGCCAGTGATGTACAGCTTGGCCTTTAACATCAAACTGAATGCGGTGGCGAGCGAGAAGCACTAGCCCGCCACTCCCCCTAAACGCTTCCCGGCGTGGCCGATCGATGCTGCTGATTAGCATCGATTGGCCTTTTCATATTGGGTATCGAAGAATAGCGGCTAACCCGGATAACTTGAGGCTTTACACAGAGGAAAGAAAGCCGAGCTGAAAGGCGGATTACGCCTTTGGATCTTTGGGTTGCTCGTGTTTATCCGCCAATTGATGGCTTTCAGGACGTTTATCGCTAGGGTCGGCCTTATGTTCAAAGTCGCCTTCGTACACATTGCCATCGGCATGTTTATTTTGCTCAAAGGGAGGTTGCTCGAAAGGATTTGTTTGTGAGCCAGAATGAGAGCCAAAGGGACCCGCACCAAAACCGCCGTGCATACCGCCTTGTAAACCCGACACCACTCGCAGTTGCATACGTTTAAACACTAAGGCTGCTATCGGACGACGGGTTAAAGGAGTGAGCAACAATAAACCAATAAAATCAGTCACAAATCCAGGGATAACCAGCAACACCCCCGCCATGGCTAGCATCATACCTTCGACAATTTCTTGCCCTGGCGCCTCACCTCGCGCGAGCTTTTGCTGCACTTGCATTAGAGTACTTAATCCTTGACTGCGTACTAAAGACACGCCCAATACAGCAGTAAATAATACAAGGCCAATAGTGGTCCAAGTACCCAGCACTTCACCCACGCGGATTAACACTGACAGCTCAACAACTGGGATCAGCACAAATAATAAAAATAGGATTAAAAACATACCGACCTCAGATTTATCTTGCTCGTTTGAAAACTAAATGGGGGCAATCCGGTCTTAATTCAAGTCATTAGGGCGCAGACTGCGCTAAAGCGGTGAAACTTCTGATAGTTAGCTCACTCTTTCGTTAAGCCGTTAATGTATGAGACCATAAAAACACGTAAAGTAGCTTAGCCTAATAGGCTTAAGCGAAGTTTAAGATTGTTAGGGGACGATACCCACACTATGCAACCTCAGTATTTAATGGTCAGCACTAGCTGTCCAGACGACGTTCATGCCAATCGCATCGCCCATGCGTTAGTGGAAGCGCGTATCGCGGCTTGTGTGCATATTTCAGCACCCATCCGCTCGGTCTATACGTGGGAAGGAAAAATCTGTGAAGAGCAAGAAATTAGCTTACACATTAAATGTTTACAAACTCGCTATCCAGAGTTAGAACAGCTTGTGCTTAAACTTCACCCTTATCAAGTGCCTGAAATTATTGCCGTACCCGTCACTCACGGGCTACCAGCCTACTTAGATTGGATAAAAGATAACACTCAGCCATGAAAAAACTACTTAGCCTTACCTTTACTGCATTATTGCTTCTCGCGCCTCTCACTCTAAGTGGCAATGCCTTTGCGAATAACTTTGGTTTTCTAAAAAGCGAACCTGAGTTAATGCCAGTCGATCAAGCCTTTGCCTTTGATTTTAAGCAGGAAGGCAATAAGGTTACCCTTAATTGGGTGATTGCCGACGGCTACTACATGTACCGCGATAAACTCAAATTTAGTGTCAATGGCGCTGAATTGGGCACTATTGACCTACCAAAAGGCAAGCCCCATAACGATGAGTATTTTGGTGAACAAGAGGTTTACTACACCTATATCGACATTCCCGTTGGCCTAAAGCAAGCGGATGAAAACAGCACCTTAAGCGTCACCTTTATGGGCTGCGCCGAGGGTAAACTCTGTTATCCACCGACCAAGCGGGATGTCAGCTTAAAAGCGGTTACCGCCAATGATGGACAAATCGCCTCTAGCGCAGACAGCGGCGAAAATACCAAGCCTGCCGCCACTGACACAGATGCCAAAGCAAGCAGCGCCCCTGCTAAGCCGATTACTCAGCAGGATAGCCTAAGCCAGATGTTGTCTAACGACAGTTTACTCTGGACCTTAGTGATCTTCTTCGGCTTAGGGATTGGCTTAGCGCTCACCCCTTGCGTGTTCCCCATGTATCCGATTTTATCGGGCATTATTGTTGGTCAAGGGCAAAAACTGTCGACCGCCAAAGCCTTCACCCTGTCGATGGCCTATGTGCAAGGTATGGCAATCACCTACTCGATTTTAGGTTTAGTCGTCGCGTCGGCGGGGATGAAATACCAAGCGGCGCTGCAACATCCTGCTGTGCTCGTGGTATTAGCAATCCTCTTCTTTGTACTCAGTTTATCCATGTTTGGCTTGTACGATCTCAAACTGCCTTCAAGCTGGCAGGAGAAGATGAACTCCATTTCCAACAATCAAAAAGGCGGCAATCTGATTGGCGTATTTTTGATGGGGGTAATCTCAGGATTGGTCGCCTCACCTTGCACCACGGCTCCACTTTCTGGCGCCTTAGTCTATGTGGCGCAAACCGGGGATTTATTACAAGGCTTCCTCGCGCTGTATGTGCTCAGTATGGGGATGGGCGTGCCACTACTTATCATTGGCACCTCGGGTGGTAAGTTACTGCCTCGTGCTGGCGCTTGGATGAATATCATTAAAACCGTGTTTGGCTTCCTGCTGATTGCGGTATCGATTGTGATGCTTGGCCGTATTTGGACGGGCGTGGTTTCCGATGTGCTTTGGTCGCTTTGGGGCATTAGCTTCACCGGTTACCTGATGCACCAAAATAAGCTCAGCGCCTTTAACTGGAAACAAACCGTACGCTCAGTGCTACTCACCTTAACCCTGCTGGCAAGCTTCTCCTATGGCTTCCAAGCCGTGATGGGTCACTTTGGCTTTAGCCACAGTCCGGTTGCAACTGCGACAACGACTGAGCAAGCCCATGGCTTTAAACGGATAAAATCCATTGAAGATTTGGACCGCGAAATTGCTGCTGCCACGGCAGTTGGTAAGCCTGTGATGCTGGATCTCTACGCTGACTGGTGTGTGGCTTGTAAAGAGTTTGAAGCCATTACCTTTAAAGACGCCGAAGTATTAGCGCGAATGAACAAAATCGTGCTGCTGCAAGCGGATGTCACTAAGAGTGATGCTGTGGATGTCGCTCTGCTTGAAAAATACAATGTCCTCGGTTTACCGACATTATTGATGTTTAACGAGCAAGGTGAACAGCGAGAAGATTTAAGGGTAACCGGCTTTATGGGTCCAAAGGAGTTTGCAGCTCATTTAGATCACTTGGTGAAATAATCTCGACTAAACGCTAACACTCCTCTGCGGCGTTTTAGCGTAAAATCAACAAAAAGCGGACTTTTTTCATTAAAAGTCCGCTTTTTTATCGCGCTGTCATCGATTTCTTATACAATCCTTGTTTATTGTGGACTTTTTAGATTGGAGCATTATGGAACCAGCTATCCTCATTATCACCCTTATTTGCGGCATGCTCGTTAGCCGTATAGGACTGCCCCCACTCATCGGCTACTTAGTGGCGGGCTTTGTACTCTTTGTATTAGGTATTGAAAAAGAAAGCCTGCCACTGCTGCAAGAACTCGCCAATTTAGGGGTTACGCTACTGCTGTTTGCGATTGGTTTAAAACTCGATATTCGCAGTCTATTTAAGGCTGAAGTGTGGGCGGGGTCGAGTGTGCATTTGATGCTATCGATCCTAGTATTCGTCCCTATTCTCAAAATATTAGGGTTATTAGGATTATCTCAACTTACCAGTTTAGGGATTGAGCAGTTAACCTTACTGGCATTTGCGTTAAGCTTCTCCAGTACCGTTTTTGCGGTAAAGGTCTTAGAAGATAAAGGGGATATGCAATCCCTGTATGGCCGTGTTGCTATTGGTATCCTGATTATGCAGGATATTTTTGCCGTACTCTTTTTAACCATTTCTAAGGGCGATGTGCCTTCGGTGTGGGCATTTGCGTTATTGTTATTACCTCTGGCAAAACCACTGATTTATAAAGCCTTTGACCGTGTTGGCCACGGTGAATTATTAGTGCTATTTGGATTAGTAATGGCACTGGTTGTCGGCGCTTGGTTATTTGAATCCGTTGGCTTAAAACCGGATCTCGGCGCATTAGTTATTGGTATTCTGCTCGCGGGACATAAAAAAGCCTCTGAGCTGGCTAAATCATTGTTCTATTTTAAAGAACTCTTTCTTGTCGCCTTCTTCTTAACCATTGGTCTCAATGGCTTACCCACGATTTCGGATATCGTGCTGGCTACATTATTAGTACTGTTAGTACCGTTAAAAATCTTATTGTTTGTCTATATTCTTACTCGCTTTAAATTACGTTCGCGCACCTCGATGTTAGGTTCCTTTAACCTAGGTAACTTCTCCGAGTTTGGTCTGATCGTCGCTGCGGTTGCCACCAGCAAAGGCTGGCTACCGTCACAATGGTTGGTGATTATTGCCGTAGCCTTAAGCTTTAGCTTTTTATTAGCAGCGCCGCTCAATGCTACGGTCGGAAATATTTATCAACGCTTCCAACAGCGACTCGTTAGGTTAGAAAAACGCCCATTGCACCCAGAAGATCGACCCATTGCCATTGGTAATCCACGCTTTTTAATCCTAGGGATGGGGCGTATCGGTAGTGGAGCCTACGATGAACTGCGTGCCCGGTTCGACGGTGAGATCCTCGGGATTGAGCATAAGCAAGACCTGGTCGATTTACACCGCGCTAAAGGCCGTAATGTTGTGCAAGGGGACGCTTCCGATACCGACTTTTGGGAGAAGCTTGATAAAGCGCCCAATCTTGAATTAGTGCTGCTAGCAATGCCGCATCATGCGGGAAATCTCTTCGCCGTTGAGCAACTTAAAAAGCTGAATTATCAAGGTAAACTAAGTGCAATCGTACAATATGGTGAGGATGCTGCATCACTCAGAAGTTCTGGCGTGCATAGCGTTTACAACCTATACGAAGCGGCGGGTGCGGGTTTTGTCGACCATGTAGTTCATGAGTTATTACCAGACTCTGAAACGAAGGCAGTTGCCGACCTAGACGATGACAACAAACAACATTCTGCCGCGGTTTAAGGCGTGTTTACGTTTGTTATCATGAATAAAACTCATCCTATTTAGGTTAAAAATGACTCAGGAAAGGGATTAACCTGAGTCATTACCTCACCCGATAAAACCTATCAAAACCACTAAAAATCAATCACCTTAACGCACTTAGACACGCTCAAACATTGCGGCGTTTTTGACTATCGGTTTTCTCTGACAAGCTTATCGTCAATGCCATAGAAAATCTCAGTTACATCGCCGACTTAGTCGTGATATAAATCGAAGACAAGAACGAAATTAGCCCAGCTTTTTTGGAAGTCTTCTCAGCATGTCGAACCCTGCGCAGCGCGCCACCAAGTTATTTGTCCAAACCTTTGGCACTAAAGCCGATGATTTATATCAAGCCCCAGGTCGAGTAAATCTGATCGGTGAATACACGGATTACAACGACGGCTTTGTTTTGCCTGCCGCCATTAATTTTCATACGGTGATTGCCGTTAAACGCCGTGAAGACAACAAGTTTCGCGCCGTTGCTGATGCCTTTCCCGGGCAAATTAAAGAATGGACCTTCGGCAAAGAAACCGAAATCCATCCTGAGGACGGTTGGGTAAATTATTTAAAAGGGTTCACAGCGGCGATGGCCAACACAGGGCTCATTGCCAAGGGCTTAGACTTAGCCGTGGTAGGCGATGTACCGCTCGCAGCAGGATTATCTTCCTCTGGCGCCTTGGTCGTCGCCTTTGGTACAGCTATTAGTGACAGCAGCCAATTGCATCTCTCACCGATGGCAGTGGCACAATTAGCGCAACGTGGCGAATATCGATATGTCGCATCGGCTTGCAGCATTATGGATCACATGGTTTGCGCGATGGGTGAGCCGGATCATGCCCTGCTCATCGACTGCCTTGACCTTGATAGCGAACCGATTGCAATCCCTGAGAATCTCAGCCTGATCATCATTGATGCGCATATTGAGAAACAACGATTAGCGGCGATTAGCCAGCAGCGACGTGAGGAATGCGCTCAAGCTGCCGAATTTTTTGGTTTAGACGCTCTGCGCCATCTTGAACTGCGTCAGCTTGAAAGTGCCAAGGATAAATTGGATGAAACCCTTTATCGCCGCGCCAAACACGTAGTCACCGAGAATAAACGCACTCAGAGTGCTGCACGGGCACTCGAGCAAAATAATATTTCTAAATTCAGCCTATTAATGGCTCAGTCTCATCAATCATTGCGAGATGATTTTGAGGTAACACTGCCTGAATTTGACACTTTGGTGGATATTGTTAGCCAAGTGATTGGCGAACGCGGTGGCATACGCATGACCGATGGCTGCGTGGTCGCGCTCGTCGACCATGAGCTTACCGATGCGGTAGTTTCTGCGGTCGAACAGACATTTTTCGAGCAAACAGGGATAGATGCAACCGTTTATCTCTGTTCAGCGAGTGCTGGCGCGGGCCGTATCGACAGCTAAACACTTAATTGCACCTGCTAACTCTCCCCACGAATACCATACGAATTCAACCATGAATTGTGTGGTATTTGTTGTTTTTAAGAGGCAAAATCAAACGGTTAAATAATCTACGGTAGGCATTTTGACATTGAGGGAAACTAAATGGTGCGTTTCAGTGTATTAGATCCTTGGACCGATCCCCGCGGCGGCGAAATTGAACGCGTGCGGATAGACAATGGCATCATCGCCTTGGAAGTGCTCAGTTTAGGCGGCATTATTCGCGCGCTTTGGACGCCCGATAAACAGGGTGAGCGCGCCAATATCGTTCTAGGCTGCGACAGTGCCGAAGATTACCTGAGTCAAAATGCCCACCTTGGCGCCATTGCAGGCCGCTTTGCCAATCGTATCGCCCTTGGCAAGCTGCAATATCAGGGGCAAACCTATCAACTGGATATCAATCAAGCGAGCAACTGCTTACATGGTGGCCGCGAAGGTTTTAACAGAAAGAACTGGCACTTAGGCCCGCTTCCCGATGGAGTAAGATTAACCTTAGTGAGTCCAGATGGCGATATGGGCTTCCCCGGTAATTGCACGGTGCAATTAGACTATCGCCTTGCCGCCAATAATCTCTATGTAGAAATACTGGCCTCCGTGGATAAACCTTGTCCGGTGAGCCTGACGCAGCACAGCTATTTTAATCTGGATGGTACGAGCAATAATTATCAGCACCAGATGCAAATCGATGCGACACGCTATTTAACGATGAATGAAGTCGGCATCCCGACAGGAATTGCTGAGGTTAAAGATAGTATTTTCGATTTAACTCAAAGTGTTACCCTTGGCGAAAAACTTCACGCTCCCGAACTAACAAGCACCCAAGGTTATGATCATTGCTATCTGATGGATAACCCCGATGGTTCACTACGCCGCTTTGGTTGTTTAAGCAGTCCTGTCAGCGGCCGCGTCATGACGGTATTTACCAATCAGCCTGGCGTACAACTCTACTGCGCTAACTTTTTAGCGGGAACCGTGGGACGAAACCAACAAAGTTTGCACCAATATCAGGGCGTGTGTATTGAACCGCAAAAGCTGCCTGACTCGCCCAATCAACCGCAATTGGGTGATGATGCCTGGTTAGTACCAGGGAAAATCTATCATCATATTAGTCGATATCAATTTGATATTGTTGACTAAAGTTGAAATGAGTATCTGTAGGAATTAAAAAGAAAGGCTGGTAAGGAATAAAGTCGTTTCATTCCTTACCTTTATCCAATGTTGCCGAAGCAAATTGGATATTAATCGTCGAAATCATCGCCCCAATCTTCATCGAAATCAGCACCAATTGCATCGGTTTCGATTTCAGGCTCAACCTCAGGTTTAGCCTTACGTACTGGGCCAGAATCCTTAACGTTGTTCAGATCAATACGAGCTTGATGCTTGCTCATAAATTGAGCGCGAGCCGCTTTCCATGCACCACTAAACTTAGCCTCAGCAGCTTTTAATGCGGCCTCATCTAAGTCGTATAGGTTCACTTTTACTATGTCTTCTACATACTCAACAATGGCATCACGGTCGGTATTGTAGAGGTAAATTCGTCCAGGGGAAGCCTCTGGCAGCTGGTTGTCGTGGACGACAATCGCATTGCCCTTCGATGTTCTCAGCTCACCATACCAAACCTGTTTCTTTGCTGTGTTATACATATATGCCAATACCCTTAAATCAACACATACACTATGAGTTTTTTAGTCTGAATAAGCGAAGCGACGCTTGCTTTGATCCACGAATAGCGCCGGAAAGTCTCTGACGTTTTCAACTGGGTATTTTTACAGAATATTTTCGATAATCAATGCCTCAAACCATGAAATTTTCACTTATTACGCATTAATTTCGGCCAAAGTCTCTAAAAAAATTTGTCACTAACGACTTTAGTCTAAAAAAACATCACATCAAGTTTTAATTATGCACCTATAACCATTAAATTATTGAAGCGATAAGAGGTTACAGCTTGTAGCTGAGTTAATTCAAAATGTTAATACCACTTTGCCCCTATGTTTGCCCGACTGCATTAATCTATGGGCCTTAGGCGCATCGTTCAATGGGTACGTTGCAAAAATATGTGGCACGATTTGCTGGCTATCAAGTAATGGCCAAACACGTTCGTGTAATTGCCTTGCGATTTCAGCTTTGGCTTCAACCGTTTGTGGTCTTAGGGTTGAACCTGTCCAGACAATTCGCTTAGCCATCAGCTGGAGAATATTAACCTCAGCTTTAGGACTACGTTGAGTTGAGACCGACACCATACGCCCATCCAACGCGAGTGCTTGCAAATTGAGGTTAATAAAATCGCCACCCGCGATATCAAATACCACATTAACGCCTTTACCCTGCGTAAAGCTCATGACTTCTTCGACAAAATTCTGAGTGTTGTAATTGACAACAAGATGGGCACCTAATCCTGAGCAATAGTCGTGCTTTTCATCCTGCCCAGTAGTCGCAATCACTTGCGCACCAAGACGATTCGCCAGCGCAATCGCCGTACTGCCAATGCCACCTGAGCCACCGTGTATCAAAACGGTTTCGCCCGCCTTGAGTCCGACGCGCATAAATAAGTTACCCCAAACGGTAAAAAAGGTTTCAGGTAACGCGGCAGCTTGCACCATGGAAAATCCCTTTGGAATCGGCAAACAATGAGCTGCATAGGTCAAGGTGTATTCGCCATAACCGCCACCTGGGACTAAAGCACAAACCTTATCCCCCAGTTGCCATTGAGTCACGCCTTCACCTATGGCGCAAATTTCACCAGCCACTTCAAGCCCTAAAATTAACGATGCTCCAGGTGGTGGCGGATAGGCTCCTGCCCTTTGCTTAAGATCCGGTCCATTCACCCCAGCCGCACTTACTCGAATAAGAACTTGTCCGTCCCCGACAACCGGTAAGGGTGAACGGGAAAGTTGCATCACCTCTGGCTCACCGGGTTGTTCAATATGAATATGGGCATAATCTTTTGGTAAATCTGACATAGCTAACTCCTTGTACAACTTTGGGATTTCGGCTTATCGCTGCAAACATAGCGGCATCATACTCAGGTTAAAGCATATTAACCCAAACAATGTTGGAATGAACTTTGTTGACCGTTAGCGAGGTAACAAAGGGACGCCAGCAACTTGAATGAAACGATGCCACATTAAAACAATTGCCGTCTACATTACCAATCTTTATTAACCGCACGATAGTTCAATAAAAAATACAATAAAAACATAACGATAAAAATAATGTGAAAAAATTGTAAATTTTTATCGATTTATATTGGATATTTTATGCAATTTATTTCATGATATTTCGGCGCCAACTGAATTAGACAAGCATTAAATTCAGTTGGACCAATGAGGTCCGAGGTTAATTGCTGTAATACATCGGATAACGCCCAAGGAAGATCTGCTTTGCAGATAAAAATAACTATGGATACACCATGAAACAGACCCTACTTTTCGCGGCTATTAGCTTAGCCATTGCTACACCCTCGCTCACCCATAACCATTCACAACAAGACCCAAACCATTCAGTACAAGCGAAAAACACAGCAATCCCTAGTGCGCTAGCACCGTTAGCTTCGCCGTCAGCGCCACTCAATTTTGATGTCAGCCATCGGCCGTTATTACCCAGCAACAGCTTGATAGCCTCCCCTAACGAGCCGACACACTCTGAGTACCTCGATGCACATTCTTCACAACAGCAAGCGTTGCTCGAGAACTCTCCGAGATCAAAAGCCAGCAGCTTTGCCGCGAATACCGACTGTAGTAACTTTGTCGGTAAATCGAGCCAAGCCCTGTTAGATGAGCTAACGCAGTCCTCGCCGCAGTGTGTCGGTAAGCTATTTAATCTCAAGGGAAGTGACGCAAGCAGCGTATTTAGTGAAGCGAATGTATCCACAGTTGCCAATGAGATTGCGGCCAAGGCGCCCCAATACACAGGCGTGGATAACCAAGGCATTGAGTCACATATTTACTTTGTGCGCGCCGCGCTTTATGTGCAGTTTTACAATCCCAGCGACGTACCCGCCTACAGCAGCGCGGTGAAAAACAATTTAAAATCAGCGCTTAATGCGCTTTTTGCCAATAACGCCATTTGGACACTCTCCGATGCCAATGCCAGCGTGCTCAAAGAAGCACTGATCCTGATTGATTCGGCTGAACTGGGGGCTGATTTTAACTTTGTCACCCTCAAAGTGCTCAATGACTACAACAGCACATGGCAAGCCAGCTTTGCAATGAATGCGGCCGCCAATACCGTGTTTACCACCTTATTCCGCGCCCAGTGGAATCCTGACATGCAGGCGCTGTTTGCCCGAGATCATGCCATTTTGGATGCGCTCAACCAGTTCCAACTTAACCATAGGGACTTACTCGGCACCAATGCTGAATATGTTTTAGTCAATGCTGTCAGAGAGTTATCTAGACTGTACTACATTGATGCCATGCGCCCTAAAGTGACCCAATTGGTCAAAAATATCTTAAATAGCACCAGCAAAAATGATCCCAGTAAAGTACTGTGGTTTGCTGCCGCCGAGATGGCAGATTACTACGATCGCAGCAACTGCAATGCTTACCAGATCTGCGGTTTCAAGGCGCAATTGGCCGCCGATAGCTTACCGTTTAATTGGAAATGCTCCGACAGCCTCAAGATCCGCGCCCAAGATCTTTACCAAGATCAAGCCAAATGGGCATGCGGAGTATTAAGTCAGCAAGAAAGCCATTTCCACACGATACTCGAAACGGGAATGCAGGCGGTCGCACAGGATAACAATGATGATTTAGAACTGGTGATTTTTGGCAGCTCGTCAGAATATCAATCCCTTGCCAACAGCATTTTTGGGATCAATACCAACAATGGCGGCATGTATTTAGAAGGCTCTCCCGCAGGACTTAAAAACCAAGCGCGCTTTATTGCCTATGAGGCCGAATGGCGTCGCCCAGATTTTCATGTGTGGAACTTACAGCATGAATACGTGCATTACCTCGATGGCCGCTATAACTTGTTTGGCGACTTCAGCCGCAGCGTATCCGTCAACACAATTTGGTGGATTGAAGGATTAGCAGAATATATTTCGTACCGAGATGCCAACCCCGCTGCCATCGCAATGGGGGAAACGGGCGAGTATATGCTCTCAACCATCTTTAAAAACACCTATGACTCTGGCCAAGACCGCATCTACCGTTGGGGTTACCTCGCCGTACGCTTTATGTTTGAAAACCACCGCGATGATGTTCGCCAGATCCTAACCTTCCTGCGTAATAACCAATATGCTGAATATCAAGCATTTATGGATTCCATTGGCACCCGCTATGACAACGAATGGCGCGGCTGGCTCACCAGCGGTTTAAGCACCACTAACAATGGTATTGTCGATAAAGGCCCAAGTGATGAACAGGCTAATGCCAGTGGTCGCGAAGGTAACTGGGCAGGCCCTGCGGGCACCATCAGCAAAGATTACTCGCCCTGCCAAGTCAGTAACGAAGCATACCGCTATAGCGAGTCAGCCAGCCTCAGTCTTGAGGTACCTATGGAGTGTATTGACGCCAAACAAGGCCGAGCCAGCTTTAGCTTTGCCAATAGTGATCGCTCGGCTCAGGATATTTGGATCAAAATTGGCGGTGGTTGGGGTGATGCCGACATTTATTACGATTCAAGGGGATGGGCAAGTGCTGAAAAAAATCAGGGCTATGGCATCGGCAACGGTAATTACCAAGTGATCAAAGTGAGCCTAAACCCCAATGAACTTTGGCACTATATCACCCTAGAAGGCGATTTTGGTGGTGTTGATATGCTAGTGAGTACCACTGAGTTAGTTGCCGATACCGATCCCGACTTAGGTGATGGCGGCGATACTGGTGGTGAAGTGCCCAGCAATTGCGGTGCCGCAACTATCAATTACGGTAAGCTAACCCTCGGAAAAGATGAATGTATCAGCGGTGGCCGTAATAGCTTTTATTTCTGGGTCGATGCTGACAACAGCCAATTTAGTGTTAGCACAACAGGGGGGACAGGCGATGCCAATATTTACTTTAATGCCAATACTTGGGCAAGCGCGAGCAATGCCCAAGCCAGCAGTGTAAATCAAGGCAACAAAGAGTCCTTTAGCTTTACGGCAAACCGTGGCTGGCGATATATCACGGTTGATACTGCAAGTGAATTTAGTGGCGTGAGCTTCAACCTTAAAGCCGGTGGTGGCAGTAGCGTTCCTAATCAAATTGCCAATGCCTGCGTGACTAAATCACCCGTGAGCTATACCCAACTCACGCCGGGTGATGCCGTCTGCAGCGCCAATGGCCGTAATGACTATTACCTTTGGGTTCCCGAAGGGACAAGCCAATTAGAAGTACGCTCGGCCCACGGAACTGGAGATGTCAGCCTTTACTCGGGTCGCAGCTGGGCCAATGCCCAGCAATATGAAGCCGCTTCAACAAATGCTGGCAGCACTACGGAGCAAATCAAGGTCAATAATCCCAGTGCTGGCTGGTATTACATTACGCTCCAAAGTGAAAGCCAAAGTACAGGTGTGGCCCTTCAAGTAGATTTACGTTAATCAGCCGCGCTATTGCGGTATAAGCTAAAAGCAAAAATCCCTGCCTAGCAGGGATTTTTATTATTTCAATCGGTTAGCACACTAAGGCAGCTTTAGCTTTAGCTTTAGCTCTAGCTTTAGCCTTGCCTCAAACTCACACTCTGCGTGGTCGATTGCTTAGTAAACCAGCCATTGTAAACCGCGATTAAAAGTAGAAATTAATCTGACACAGAATGATGAATAGTCTCAGCAGCACGATTAAGGATGGGTGACCAGATTTGCTCTGTCGATCACTCAAAACTCATAACGATTAAGCTAACGGGTGAGCAAAAGCGTAGCTTTTGCGAGTCCAGCAAATGAAGTGAGCGACAGTTGAGCGCATTGTTAGGCCTCCGTTGGCACATTTGTTATTGATTCTATTTTGATATCTCCGTCAAATAGCTCTGCAATATATGCTGAAATGCTGTCTGAAAACTCATCTATTAGAGCAAGGCCATCAGAGTCAAAGTCATTGTCGGCTTGAAGTATGAGCCGCTCTCCGTCCCAAGTGCAGGTGACATTGCTGTGCCACGGATGGTGCTCCACGAATTCTGTGGTGATATCAATAGCTGCCTCAGCGCCGGAAGATTTAGGAACTCCATAACAGGCTAAGATGAATCTATACATGAAGGCCTAACGTCTTAGTATTTATGCGCTGCGCTGTTTGCGGGGCATAAATCGCTTGTTGGACTTGGCCTCTGCCACATCCATGTCAATTGGTATAAATGATGCTATAGGAATTTATTTTTTTGCGGTAGCGTTTTTTATACAGTTTGATGAGTAATCACTTGATATCGCTTTAGCTTTTTTATTCTGTCACGCTCAATTTCGACTGATTGTTGACCTTGGTTGGCAGCATTTGGGGCCCACATTCAACCTGACACTCACACCTTATCCCTTCATAGGTTTAACCCCAGAAAGCAGGCTACTTTTTTGCTGTCGGTTACGCAGCATCGTCTTGAGGGGATGGTTATCCTGACAGAGATATTGGCTGATTTTGGGGCAAAAACGCGTTAGCTATTTACTCTAAGTCGTTGACTTTAGCTTTAGACTTTTATGGATAACACCCACACTTTGGGGTAAGAATATGGGCCATAATCGCCAAGCCGCCCCATATTTTATCCCTGCGTTCGAAGGGAGCGACTAGATCGGATTATTAGCTTTTCGCTGGTCCCAAATAATCAAACAAGCGCTTCCTTTGCTCTTTATTTAACGCGTAGTAACTAAACTCTATATGTTCGCCGTTAGCCTCTAATAGCTGTATTTGCTTTGGATACTGCGAGGTAACTTTATAGCCACAATATGAGGCTTTATCTATCTTCTGGACTTCACCATAGGTCGAAACAAGAATGTTCTGGTCGTCTATTGTGATTGAAAATGAATCAACTTTTGAATTCCCAGTGTTGAAGAGGAGTAACCATAGGGGAATGAGAATATTCACAGCCAGAAAAACAATAAACATCAGCAAAAAAGTATATCGATCTGTGTCTGAACCAACGATGGTGAGTAACCCTAATTGTGGGAGGAGTAGTGTTAACGCAGTCTTATAGAGCCTGTCGAGAATGCTCTGCAAATTTGTTTGTTTTAAATCCATTTATACATACCAGAAGCTAGCGCCTTATTCGTGCATATGCGCGTTTATCTCGTGAGAACACAGGAAACGCGCACTGTGAACTATTTTTGAAAATAAGCGTTTAGATTGGTGTTGAGATGCAGCTTAATGCGTCGATAGGTCAGCTTATTTACTCAATCAACGCAACCTGATTAAGTGCGATACAGCACCTTAACCACATGCCAGCCAAACTTGGTTTTAACGAGATGTGGCACCAGTAGCTCACCGGAAAAAGCGACTTTATCGAACTGCGGCACCATTTGCCCACGCTTAAACTCACCGAGATCGCCGCCCTTTTTCGCTGAGGGACATGAGGAATAACGTTTCGCTAAGGCGCCAAAATTAGCACCGTTATTCAATTGCTTAATAATATCTTCCGCCTGCTCTTTGTGTTTAACAAGGATATGCACTGCGGCTGCGGTTTTAAACATCTTGCACTCTCTTTATCAAAAACAGCGGTGCAATTAAGTTGCACCGCCGTTATATCTTTGCCTATGAAAAATAAGTATTACTGACCCAAAATCTTCTGCCACCACTGCAACGGCTCGCCGCAGTTTTTAGCTGGATTATAAGTGCCTCTCAGGGCGGGTAATGCCTCAGTATTACTGCATCCCGCTTCCTTGGCTTCACCCGTATCTCGGTCAAAATAGCCTTGGATCACACCCGATGGCGGAATAGAACGCAGCCCAATGGGTGGACGCTCCTTCAAGAAGGCTTGGTATACCGCCATCGCACCGCTGCTACCATAAAGAGTGGTTTTACCATTATCGTCGCGACCGACCCAAATCGCAGCCACGTTACGCTCATCAAAACCGGCGAACCAAGAATCACGGCTATCGTTACTGGTACCAGTTTTACCCGCCAGCGCCACACCGGGGAAGGCATTGCCTAAGCGCGTTGCCGTACCCGAGCGCACCACTTGCTGCATGGCATATTGCACCAAAAAGTCGGTATCTGGCGTAATCGCTTGCTCTTTGGCTGAACGCGTTACGGGTAAAGGCTGATTATCACTATCGAGCACGGCGGTGACTGTGGTGAGTTTACGGTAAGCGCCGCTATCGGCGAGGGTTTGATAAACCTGCGCCACCATTAAGGGCGAGCCATTCACCGCGCCCAGTAGCATCGATGGATATTCGTTAAGCGGCTCCGACCAGCCCGACTTAGCCAAGGTGGTTGCCACGGCATCGACCCCAACGGCAATCCCAAGGTTTACCGTCGGCACGTTCATCGATTTTTTAAGCGCCGTTAACAACGAAACTTGGCCGCTAAAGGTCTTATCAAAGTTCTGCGGTGACCAGGTTTTGCCTTGCTCATTCTTTAGGGTAATCGGCTGATCTTTAAGTGGCGTGGCCAAAGTAAATTGACTATTTGGTGCCAAAGCGGTGGCGTACACAAATGGCTTGATAAGCGAGCCAATCGGTCTGCGGATCTCCACTGCGCGGTTATAACCGTCAAAGCCCGGCGTTTTATCACCCACCATAGCCGCGATACCGCCAGTGTATTTGTCGGTGACCACCATACCAATCTGCAACGACTTATTGCCCTTATCTAAGCTCTTAAAGGTTTGAGTCACGGCAATTTCGGCGGCCTCCTGCGCCATTGGATCGAGTGTGGTATAAATCTTCACCCCAGATTGTTTTAATAACGCATCGCCGTAGCGCTCATTAACCTCTTGTTTAACCAAGGCATAAAACGCAGGTAATTTTTGATGCACAGGCTTATTGGCATTACGCAAACCTAAGGGCGACTCCACCGCCACCTTGTATTGCGCGGTAGTCAGCTCGCCCGACTCCATCAATAACCGCAGCACTAAATCGCGGCGCTCTAAGCTGCGCTCTGGGTAGCGCCATGGGTTGTAGTAAGATGGCCCCTTAATCGCCGCCACTAAAAAGGCTTGCTGCGCCGTGGTTAACTCACCGATGGGACGACCAAAATAGAATTGCGAAGCCAGCCCCATACCATGCACGGCACGGGATTTATCTTGCCCCATATACACTTCGTTGAGATAAGCCTCGAGAATTTCTTCCTTGCTGTAACGAAAATCAATAATTACCGCCATTAAGGCTTCGCGAACCTTACGCAACAATGAGCGCTCGCTTGAAAGAAAGAAGTTTTTCGCCAACTGCTGGGTCAGTGTCGAACCGCCCTGCACGGTACGCCCTGCGCTGATATTTACAAAAGCAGCACGCAGAATCGCGAAGGGGTTCACCCCGTGGTGCTCGTAAAAACTGCGGTCTTCCACCAGCAATAGTGCCTGCACAATATGTTTGGGCATATCTTCGGTAGAGACAAAGAGCCTGTCTTCGCCATCGCCGGTGATCATGCGGTCAAGTAAAACGGGTTCTAAATGGAATACCGCTAACTGGCGCTTATCCTCCATTCGGGCAATAGAGCTGACGCCTTCGCTATCGAAGGTGATCATCACTCGCTGTTCTGGCTGATCGCCTTCGGGATGTAAAAAGGGTCGACGCCATAATTCGATTTTGGTGCTCGATGCCGAAAACTCGCCTACCTCGCGGGGGTTCGCCACTTTGCGATAGCCAAGTAGTTTTAACTCGGCCATCAACTGTGGATGACTCACCGCTGCTCCTGGGTATAAGGCCATGGAACGGCTAAAAACTTGTGCAGGTAAATGCCATTTTTGCCCTTCAAACTTACGGGCGATAATTTGGTCGAGGTAAATACCGTAGAAGGTCACAACGGCGAGGCCGATTAAGGCGAGCTTCCAGGTGAGCGACCAAATTTGCCCAAATAGGCCACGGCTTCGCTTCGCTTTACGTTGGGCTGGCGCTTTTTTTGTCGTATGAGTTGTCATATCTACTTCATCATTTATGCGTTAACGGCATCAGTCACAGGCACAACACAAGGTTGTAAATCAAAGCAGTCTAAAGGCTATGACTGAGATAAACCTAAGGTTTTCTTCTTGGTATATTTTGTCGGTAGCGTATTGGCAGGGTCGTCCGGCCACAGGTGTTTAGGGTAACGCCCACGCATTTCTTTTTTCACTTCAACATAGGGCCCTTGCCAAAAACTGGCGAGATCTGCCGTCAGTGCCAAAGGGCGCTGCGCCGGAGACAGCAACTCCATCGTCACCTTCAGCTTACCTTGGGCTAGTAGCGGGCTGTCAGCCATACCAAAGGTTTCCTGCAAGCGAACCCGCAGTAAGGCGCGACCCGAAGTCTCGTAAACTATGGGCGCGAAAGTGCCCGTGGCTAAAGGCCATGAGGTCGGCAACAGTGCATC
>Ga0247725_1000467_pt1 | contig 29986 bp, 32 predicted proteins | sample OKSTACKMCFT3sol_FD_183021 | JGI IMG/M metagenome (GOLD analysis project Ga0247725, IMG submission 183021) | Subsurface sediment microbial communities from gas well in Oklahoma, United States - OK STACK MC-FT3-sol | ecosystem: Environmental > Terrestrial > Deep subsurface > Rock core/Sediment...
TGGGTTGCACCGAGAAGAACGTCTACAGCCTGCTAGCCGAGGCAATCGCCCAGCAGCAACTGACCCTGGAGCAGGCGCTGGATCTTCCTGAGGAACTGTTGGGCGAGATTCAGGAGACCTTCCTCGACGGCGAGGGCGAGCTGCCGGCCGTGAGTGAAGTCGCGCCACTGTTCGCCGGTCGCGTCGACGAGGCCGTGCTCTACTGCGTGCGTGCGGCGCTGCAGGCCGAGTTCGAGATCTAAGCGTCTTCGGTGAAACTCGGTCGCCTGATTCTGGCGGCATTTCGCGCACAGAGCTATGGTGTGGGCAGGCCGCCAGATAACGAGGTGAGGGTGCCTAACTATCACGCCTGGCCCGACGAAGTTCGTCCGAGCCCCTATGCCGACCAGTTGAGCCTGGGGTTTCGTCGATTGCGTTTTTCCCGCGCTCTCGAACGTGAATATCGTGCGCACATGCTCGAGGACGGCTTCGAGCTCAAACGTATCGCGCTCTGCGTGGCCACGGTCATCTGGCTGGCCCTGACTGCGCTCGACATGTTGGTGGTGCCTGCATCACACCTGGGCTGGGTGATCGCCGTGCGCCTGGTGGTGCTGGTCATTCTGCTGGTTTGCGCGACCCTGATCCTGCGGCGTCGCCATAGCCATCTTCTGCTACCGCTGAGCATGACCTGCATCCTCGTGCTCGGCGTGGGGGCAGCGATGATTGTCGGTATTGCCCATCGCGCCGACCCCGGCTACCCCTACGAAGGTCTGTTGCTGGTGAGCATGGCGGCGTACTTCCTGGTCGGCCTGCGCTTGAGCGAGGCCCTTGCCTGTTCCCTGGTGATTTTGCTCGCCTATGTGCTGGCGGAATTGGCCGCGGGGCTGCCTGCTCCGAGGCTGATCAACAACCTGTTGTTCCTGGTCTTCGGCAATCTTATCGGCGCTGTCGGTTGCTACCTCCTGGAATACAAATCACGCGAGCATTTTCTGATCAGCCACCTGATGCAGCTGCTTGCCTACCACGACAGCCTGACCGGGCTGCACAATCGTCGTAGCTTCAATCGACAGTTCGAGCGCCTGTGGCGCCAGGCGCAGCGTGACGGCATATCGATTGCGTTGCTGCTCTGCGACATCGACCATTTCAAGGCCTACAACGACTGCTACGGTCATCAGGCTGGCGACGCGGCTTTGCAGCGTGTCGGTGCACTGATCGAGCAGGCGGCGCGGCGACCACTGGATATGGGCGTACGGCTTGGCGGTGAGGAGTTCGCGCTGCTGTTGTTCGACATCAGTGCCGATGAAGCCAGGCAACGCGCCGAGGCCCTGCGCCATTCGCTGGAGGAGGCGGGCATCGCCCACCGCGGCTCCGATAGCGCCGATGTACTGACCATGTCCATCGGCGTCGCCTGCCTGAGTCCGGATAGTCAGCCTGAATTGAGCCAGCTCTACGAACAGGCTGACCGAGCGCTATACGAGGCCAAGGCTTTCGGGCGCAACAGGGTGGCGGCCTGAGTTGTAGTCGGGGCGCAACGAGCCGGTCGCATTCTGCAACGCTCATGGCGCAATCTGCGCTTGCCCTGCGCATCGGGTTATGGCTAGCTGGCTAATAATTAGTTTTTGACCTTTGTATGAGTCCGCTTGCCCATGTCTTACCCCGATCAACATCGCTTTGCCATGCAAGTTGCCCAGCTATCCCGTGCCTGGCGTTCCGAACTCGATAGACGCCTGGTAGGGCTGGGCCTGTCCCAGGCCCGCTGGCTGGTGCTGCTGCACCTGGCGCGCTTCAGCGAAATGCCGACCCAGCGTGAATTGGCGCAAAGCGTCGGCGTAGAGGGGCCGACGCTGGCGCGTCTACTCGACAGTCTCGAAAGTCAGGGGCTGGTTACTCGCGTGGCAGTACCCGAAGACCGCCGTGCCAAGAAGATCGCGCTGCAGCCGGATGCGCAGCCTCTGATCGAGAAGATCGAAGCGATTTCCACCCAGCTGCGCCATGAAGTCTTCGCCGGTATCGACGAGGAGGATCTGCGTCGCTGTCAGCAGGTGCACGCTCGAGTGCTCGGCAACCTGATGAAGTGAACCGCCTGCACTGTCAAAAATCCGATCATTTTTTTGATCGTATTTTTTATTTGCCTAATTTTTGACTGATTCAACTTGATGGCACCGTGCTTTCGTCGGCAAACTGGCCGCCAAGCCGCTACTTTGTGAATTAGTAGCCATAATGCAATTCGAGACGGCCTCGACAAGGACCTTGTCGCCCGTTCTCGAACTATCAAGGGCGCCAGCCTCCCGGCCAAGGGATGCTCAGACAGGAAGTCGAGGAGGTGGCGTTCGAGCCGAATAACCCTGGAGGTCGCATGGCTCGGGTGCGTCAATTAATGTTGGGTCTGGCGTCGGGATCCGCCCTCTATTCGGGAATGGCTCCGGCGCTTGGTTTGGGTGAAATCACGCTGCATTCTGCGCTGAATCAGCCTTTCGAGGCCGAGATCGAGCTGCTGGAAGTGGGTGATCCGCGTGGTGTCGAACCGTCCGGTGCGTGAGCCATACCTGAACTTCATCGTCGAAGTGGCGCGTCCCAATGGCCAGTTACTACGTGAATATACGGTTCTGCTCGATCCACCTGGTTCTTCGGCTTATTCCGCTGTAACCGCACCAAGCGCTGCTGCCGTATCGCAACCCTCTAACCGCACCGCAGCACCGGCCTCGTCGGTCAGAGCGGTCACGCCGCCGCGTGCATCTGCTGGGCACCGTCATCAGGTCAGCCGTGGCGACAGTCTCTGGTCCATCGCCGCGCGTTTGCGTGAGCAGGGCAGTACGCTGTCTCAGCAGGCGCTGATGGAGGGCATTCTTGCCCTCAACCCGAATGCCTTCGCTGGCGGCGATCCAAGTCGTCTACAGGCTGGCGCCGAGCTGCTGTTGCCGGATGCCGCCCGTGCGGAGGCTGCCCCGCCGAGCGCTGCTCCGGTCGCTGCCGAGGCCTCACCCGTGCTCGCTGAAAACACTGCCGAAGGGCCCGTTAGCGCGCCTCTGGCTGCCCTGGAGCCAGCACCGCAGCAAAGCGAAAGCCTGGAGCTGCTGGCCGAGAGGCAGCGCCAGGTCGATCTGGAGCTGGCCAACCAGGCGGCGGAAAATCTGCAACTGCAACAAGGCTTGGCGCAACTGCAATTGCAACTGCAGCAGTTGCAGGAGCAATTGGCGCAGAAGGATGCTCAGTTGGCTGAGCTGGCTGCGCGCACGCCCGCCGAGCCGGCCGCCCAGCCCATTGCCGCCGCGCCGGTCAGTGTCGAGGAGCCCGCGGCAGCAGAGCGCGGCTGGTGGTCGACCCTGTTGGCCGGTGGTATAGGGCTTCTGCTGTTGCTCGGTGCGCTTTTCTGGGCCGTGCGGCGGCGTGGCGAGAAAACCAGGCCGGTGGTGCAGGTACAACCCAAGGGGCAGCCACCGCAGCAACCGCCTCGTCCGCTACTCGCGGCGGTTGCCGCAGCTCCGGTGGTCAAGGCAGTACCGGCGCCGGCTCCGGTGCGTGCTCAAGGGCCGGTCGACCCACTCGAGGCTGCCAATGTCTACATCGCCTACGGTCGCTTCAGCGAGGCCCGTGGTGAGCTGAGCAAGGCGCTGGCTCAGGACCCGCAGCGCAGCGATCTGCGCTTCCGTCTATTGGAAGTTCTGGCGCTGCTGGGCGACGGGGCGGGCTTCGCGCGTGAGGAGGCCGTGCTGCGCGCCGAAGCGTTCGACGCCGCACGCATCGATGCCTTGAAGGCGCGGCATCCTGATCTGCGGGTGACTCAGCAGGTACCGACCGAGGTTATCGCTGAGCAGCAGCCTGCGGCCGAACCTGATTTTCAGCTCAACCTCGACGACCTGTCGCTGGATGCCGATTGGGATCTGGTCAGCCCTTTCCCTGCTGCCGCCAAGGCCAAACCCAAGGCTGCTGCAGAACCGGAGTTCGATCCGTCGTTCGCCAGCAATCTGCAGGAGCTCCCGGAGGTGTTCGAACTGCATCATGAAGACGAGCAGTTGAGCGCCTTCAGTGAGATGGAAATGGTGCTCAGTGATGAGGTGCCGGCGCTGGATGACAACTTCATCGACGCTTTCGCCGGTGATGCCGATGCCACCGCTGCGCTGCAGGGCGACATCGACCACCTGGCGGGCAATCCGGAGCACATGGCCCAGCTTAACCAGGCGCTGGCCTATATCAAACAGGGCGATATCGCCACCGCCTGCGACATCCTCAACGAGGTGATCGATAACGGCGATGACGAGCAGAGGAAGGCCGCGCGCCAGTTGCTGGCGGAAATCGCCTGAGCGCCTCTGCTGCTGCACCTGACGAGGCCGCGCATATGTCGCGGCCTCGTCGTTTCAGAAACTCTTGCCCAGATTGAGATACAGCGCCTTCTCCCGCTCGTCGTTGAAGCCATAGCTGAAGTTCAGCGGGCCCAGCGGGGTGTCCAGGCCGAGGAAGATGCTGGCTGCGTTGATATAGCCGCTGTCGAAGGCGTTGTCGTTGTTCCAGGCACGGCCGCGCTCCAGCGACAGGCCCAGGTACAGCGGGAAGTTCAGCGGCAGCATCGAGGTTTGTGTCATGCGCCGGTAGTAGATCATCCGTGCCAGGGCCATGTTCTGGCCGCTCAGCGAGTCCTGACGAAAGCCCGACAGCTCCTGGGCACCACCGAGAATGAAACCCGAGGTGACCACCTCCGCTTCATCCAGGGTACGCCCGTAGCGACCGCCGAACAGCCAGGTATTGGGGCCGTGGCTGTAGGCCTTGTCCAGCTTCAGTTGCCATTGGCGATATGCCTCGTCCGAGCCCAGGTCGCGGTCGTACTTGCGCAGCATCAGGCCGATATCCTCGCCGGTGCGCGGGAAGTCGAGGTTGTCCAGGGTGTCGAAGGAGTACAGCAGTTCGTAGTAGCCCTCGCTGAAGCTGAAGCTGGGCAGGTCGCGCTCGCCTACGCGGACATCCGCCTCGCCCCAGGCCTGAGCGATGCCGAAGCGAATCTCGCCATTGTTGGCAATCTGTCGGCCGAGATTGAGACCGTAGCCGTAGCGTTCCAGGCGGTATTCGGCGATCGGGTCGTTGTCCAGAATCGCTTCGACGTTCTGCGCCTCGCCGAACAGGTAGGGCGCGACGAAGTAACGTGAGCCGGCGTCCAGCGGCTGATAGAACTCGCTGTAGAGCTCCTGGCGGTCACCTAACTGCAAGCGAGTCAGCCATTCGGCGCCGAGCTCGTTGATGCCATTGATGCGGTAACTGGCGCCGATATTGAAGGGGCTGTCGCCGCGCATGTCATCCGACAGATTCAGGCCCAGGCGCAGGTAATCGGTGCCGGTGCGCTTGCCGCGGGCATCGATCACCAGGGCGCTACCGCGCTCGTCCAGCGGCTCTACCCGGTATTGCACGCGCTCGAAGTAGTCCAGGCCGTACAGCGTGCCCATGTCTTTCTGCAGGCGATCCATGTCCAGTGGCTCGCCGAGCGGTTGGCGAATATGCCGGCGAATCACTGCATCGCCGACTTTCGAGTCGTTCTCCACATGGATTTCGCGAATCACCGGTGTGCGCTGTTCGCGCGAGCGCGCCATGGCCAGCGCCGGGTTGCCGGCACTGCCGGTGCGCAAGCGAGCCAAACGCTCTGCCTGAATCTGCGTGGCGCGATAACCGGCGTCCATCATCTGTTCGCCACGATTGAAGTCGGCGACGCCGAAGCCGGCCAGAGGGGGCAGGATCAATACGTCGTCCGCCTCCAGGGTTTCGAGTTGGGCCTCGGAGTTCTTGCGCATCATCAGGTTGATCGACTGGTTCATCACGTCGACCACGGTGAGCAGGTCCTTGGCCGGTTTAAGTGGCATACCCAGGTCGACGACGATGACGTGATCGACGCCCATCTGCCGCGCCACGTCGATGGGCACGTTGTTGACCATGCCGCCGTCGACCAGCAGGCGGCCGTCCACTTCCACCGGGGCGAACACCGCCGGGATCGACATACTGGCGCGCATCACCTGCGGCAGGTGGCCGCTGCTCATGATCACCTGTTCACCCGTGACCACATCGGTGGCCACGGCGCGATAGGGGATCGGCAGATGATCGAAATCGCGGGTGGCGCTGCGATGCACCAGCAGGCTTTCCAGCAGCAGCGCCAGGTTCTGACCCTGAATCACGCCCAGCGGCAGGCCAAGGCTGCCGTCGTCGCGGAAACTGAGTTTCTGCTTGATCAGAAAATCGCGGTCGTCCTGCTTGCGGCGAAAGGGGATGTCCTCGCGTGGCGGTGAGTCGGACAGCGCCTGTTGCCAGTCCAGTTCCAGCGCCAGGCGCTCAAGCTCAGCCACCGAATAGCCGGCGGCATAGAGCCCGCCGACGATGGCGCCCATGCTGGTACCGGCGATGGCGTCGATGCGAATGCCTTGTTCTTCCAGCGCCTTGAGCACACCAATGTGTGCCAGGCCGCGAGCGGCGCCGCCCGACAGCACCAGGCCGACACGTTCGGCGGCGATGACAGGCAGGCTGGACAGAGCGAACAGGCAAAGCAGCGAAAGGAGCAGGCGGCGCATGATGGATTCCGGCAGGAGCAGAGACAAAGACCGGTATTATAGGCATCAAGCCCCACAGTAGAGCCCCCGCCATGCCCGATCAGAAGCCCGAAATCGTCATCACCTATTGCACCCAGTGTCAGTGGCTGCTGCGCGCCGCGTGGCTGGCTCAGGAACTGCTGAGCACCTTTGCCGACGAGCTCGGGCGGGTCAGCCTGGAGCCGGGCACCGGCGGCGTGTTCCGCATCCTCTGCGATGGCCAACAGATCTGGGAACGCAAGGCCGATGGTGGTTTCCCCGAGGCCAAGGTGCTCAAGCAGCGGGTGCGTGATCTGATCGATCCAGGTCGCGATCTGGGTCACAACGACCGGTAGGGTGCGCCGTACGTACCGCTCGGTTCAACGCGCCATCCGCGCCGAAACGAAGATAGCGCTGACGATCAGCATGCCTCCGGCCAGCATGCGCAGCGTCGGCTGCTCGCTGAACAGCCACCAGGCGAACAGAATCCCGTAGACCGGTTCCAGGGCGAAGATCACTGCTGTGGTGCGCGCCTTGAGCACGCGCAGGCTGGCGACGAACAGGCTGTGTGCCAGGCCGGTGCAGAAGATGCCGAGCATGGCCAGCCACAGCCAGTCCACCGGGCGCACGCTGGGCAGCAGCGGCCAGGCCAGCGGCAGGAAGCAGATGAACACGGCGACGTTCTGGTGCAGCGCTGCCTGTACCGGGTCGAGGCCGCGGGTGCTGGCGCGATTGAGCAGCGACAGCAGGGCGAACAGAAAGCCCGACAACACTGCCCACAGCAATCCGACTGTGGCGTCACTGTTCAGGCTGAACTCGGGCGTGACCAGGATCAGCCCCACGCATACCACGCCGACCATGGCGAACTCGCCGGGGCGGGTGCGCTCGCGAAACAGCAGGCCCTCCAGCAGTACGGTGAAGGCCGGGAAGCTGGCGAAGCCGAGCGTGGCGATGGCCACGCCGGAGACCTTCACCGCTTCGAAGAAGGTGACCCAGTGCGTGCCCAGCAGCAGGCCGCCGAGTGCCAGCAGAGTCATCTGCCGCAAGCTCGGGCGAACCGCGTTGCGGCTGCGCCAGAGCAGCGCGGCCAGGCCCAGGGCGAGTACCGCGAAGAACGCGCGGCCGCCGGCGATCATGTTCGGCGTGGTCGCCGCCAGTTTGCCGAAAATGCCCGACAGGCCGAACAGCAGGGCACCCAGGTGAATCGCCAGCAGGGCGTTACGTTCCGTCATGCCAGGCGCGCACCGTTGGGCAAAGGCTGGTCGAACCCGGCGAGGACGACACGGTTGCCGCTGTCATAGACACCGGTGACCAGCACTTCCGAGCGCACCCCGGCGATGCGCTTGGGGGCGAAATTGCACACGCACAGCACCTGGCGACCAATCAGCTCGCCACAGCTGTAATGCGCGGTGATTTGCGCGCTGGAGGTCTTGACGCCCAGTTCGCCGAGATCGACTTCCAGCACGTAGGCCGGCTTCACTGCCTTTTCATTGGGACGAGCGCAGCGAATGGTGCCGACGCGCAGCTCCACTTTCTCGAAATCCTGCCATTCGATGGTTTGCATGGGGTACTCCTGGTTACTGACGCGCAGTCTAGGCGCCTCGCGAAGGGCTGTCTGTCGCAGGAACTACGAGTTTTGTCGTCGGACTCTCAATCAGGTCTGAAGGTGGCAGGAGCACGTAGGGTGGGTTAGCGGCGCTAACCTTCGAACGATCAGACACTTCCATCGTGACGCGCCGCGTAACCCACCAGACGATGTAACGATTGGCGACGATGGTGGGTTACGCCACACCGGTTTCGGCGGGGTAGCCAACCAGCGTGACAGGCGGCTAACCCACCCTACGAGAGCGGTGCGCCGCTGGGGCTGCTAGCGCGTGCGGCGCAACTGTCGCGGGGTCATGCCGAGATGGCGATAGAGGGCAGCGGTGAAGGCGCTTTGCGAGCTGTAGCCGACCTGTGCGGCGATTTCTCCAACCGCCAGGTCGCTGCCACGCAACAGCTGTTCGGCGAGTTGCAGGCGCCGTTGGCGAATATGTTCCATCGGCGTGCGCCCGGTCTCGGCGAGGAAACGCGCATGGAAACGCGCCACCGACAGACCGGCCAGGCGTGCCAGATCTGCCACCTGCAGCGGATGCGCTGCGTGCTGTTCGATATAGCGATCCAGGGCTGTCAGCGGCAAGCCGGTCGTCTCGGCATGCTGGCGGCTGCAGGCCAGGCTGCCGAGTAGCAAGGCCGCACCTTGGCCCGCGATGATTGGATCATTGATCGGGCTGCTGGCCAGCCAGTTGAGTAGCTGCCCCTGCGAGGGATCGAGTTGCAGTGCGTTGGGTTTGTCCAACAGACGCTGGATGTCGCTCGCATGGTGGCCAAGCTGGCGCTCCAGCCAGTCGTTGGCCGGCAGATCCAGCACCAGGCACTGGCTGCCGCGTGGGCTGCCGCAGGTATGGCGCGCTTCGGCCGGCACTACGGCCAGGTGATGGCGCAGCACCTGGCTGCCCTGGCCATCGACTTCGAATTGCAGCTCGCCCGCCAGGCCGAACACCAGTTGCGCGTGGTCGTGGCTATGGCTGAGCACTTCGTGGCTGTAATGACGCAGGGACAGGATCGGGAGCATGGCGGTTTCCTCGGCAACCGCCGCAGTGTAACGCCTGGGCCGGGGCGCTGCTGCGTCATGGAACCGTCTTTTTCCCGTCACAAGCCTTTCACCGCGACCCCTCAAGCTCGTCTAAACCCAGCCGGAGGTCGCCCATGACCAGCGTCCAGCTCGCCAAGCCCAGCCGCAAGCAACGTGTCCGTACCCTGTGGATCTCCGATGTACACCTCGGCACCCGCGATTGCCAGGCCGAGCACCTGGCAGCCTTTCTCAAGCGCTACCACGCCGACCGTATCTACCTGGTGGGCGACATCATCGACGGCTGGAAACTGCGCGGCGGCATCTACTGGCCACAGGCGCACACCAACGTCATCCGCCGTCTGCTGACCATGAGCAAGCACGGCACCGAAGTGATCTACGTCACCGGCAACCATGACGAGTTTCTGCGTCGTTACTCCAGCCTGCTGCTGGGCAATATCCAACTGGTCGACGAGGCCGTGCACGTCACGGCCGATGGCCGGCAATTGCTGGTGATCCATGGCGATCAGTTCGATGTGATTACCCGTTATCACCGCTGGCTGGCCTTTCTCGGCGACTCGGCTTACGAATTCACCCTGACCCTCAACCGCTGGCTCAATCACTGGCGCAGCCGCTGGGGCTATGGCTACTGGTCGCTGTCGGCGTACCTCAAGCACAAGGTCAAGACCGCGGTGAACTTCATCAGCGACTTTGAGGAGGCCATCGCTCACGAGTGCGTCAAGCGCGGCCTGCAGGGCGTGGTCTGTGGTCACATCCACCACGCCGAAATCCGTCAGGTCAGTGGTGTCGAGTACATGAACTGCGGCGACTGGGTGGAATCCTGCACGGCGCTGATCGAGCACTGGGATGGGCAGATCGAGCTCTATCGTCTGGCCGAGGCGCAACTGGCCAGCGAGGAGCAGGCTGTCGCCCTCGAGACCGGCGCATGAGGATACTGATCGTCTCCGACGCCTGGGCGCCTCAGGTCAATGGTGTGGTCACCAGCCTGGCCGCGCTGGTCGGCGAACTGCGTGGGCTGGGGCATCAGGTCAAGCTGCTATCGCCCGCCGATTTCCGCGCCGTGCCTTGTCCGACCTACCCTGAGATTCCGCTGGTGTGGGATCTGTGGCGCGTCGGTGCGGCGATTCGCAACTTTCGTCCTGACTGCGTGCACCTCGCTACCGAGGGGCCGTTGGGGTGGGCAGCGCGGCGTTGGCTGGTCAAGCGTGGGCTGGCGTTTTCCACGGCTATCCATACGCGCTTTCCGGAGTACGTCAGCACCCGCTGGCCGTGGATTGCGCCGCGCTTCGGTTATGCCTTTCTACGCGCGTTCCATCGCCCCAGTCAGGCCGTGCTGGTGACCACCGAGCGGTTGCGCGAGGAGTTCGCCAACTGGGCTCTGCAGCGGCTGCAACTGTGGCGCAAAGGCGTGGACACCCGGCTGTTTCGGCCGGACGAGACGCGTCCACGACCTGTGCGACCGGTGTTTCTCTACGTCGGACGTATCGCTCCGGAAAAGAACCTGCAGGCCTTTCTCGATCTGGACCTGCCGGGGGAGAAACGTGTGGTCGGCGACGGCCCGCAGCGTGAGGCGTTGCAGCAGCAGTATCCGCTGGTGCGCTTTCTCGGCTACCGCCATGGCCAGGCGTTGGCCGAGGCTTATCAGGATGCCTCGGTGCTGGTTTTCCCTTCGCGTACCGATACCTATGGGCTGGTGATGCTGGAGGCCTTGGCTTGCGGTACACCCGTGGCTGCGTTTCCCGTGGCCGGGCCGCTGGATGTGCTGCAGCAGGGCGTCAGTGGAGTGATGGCCGAGGATCTGCATGCCGCCTGCCTGGGCGCGCTGGAGCTGGATCGTAAGCGTTGCGCGGAATTGGCGGCAGCGCAGTCCTGGCGCGCGTCGGCGCTGGAGTTTCTGGCATTGCAGCCGCTGATCGATGGCGAGCCAGTGTTGACCGAGGCACTGGAGGCGTAGGGCGTATTGCCGGTAGGGCGTACCGGGACACCGGCCGCTTGGAAGCAGTGCGCCGTTGGATTTGTACTGCGCCAAAGAACGGCGGACTGTTCGCTGCGCTACGAGCGGCCGGCGTTCCGATCTTACAGAATGACCTTGTCGCGCAGCTTTTCGGCCGCCTGGTTGAGCGCCTGGATCACCCGTTCCTTGTCGAAGTTCTGAATGCCATTGGTGTCCAGGTACATGGAGAAGCCCGGCAGTTCGTGCTCGACGTAGCTGGAGGTGGCGCCCAGGTCGCGGCGGAAGTCCACCACCTGGTAGATCTGCACCGGGCGGGTGAAACCCTTGACGGCGATCTGGCCCTTGTCGCGGCACATGATCACGTCCTTGACCAGCGAATAAGTCTCGTGGGAGATCAGGATTTCGCCGGATTCGGCGGCGCTTTCCAGGCGGCTGGCAAGGTTCACGTCGCGGCCAATGATGGTGTAGTCCATTCGCGTGTCGGCGCCGAAGTTGCCCACCGTGCAGTAGCCAGTATTGAGGCCCATGCGAATTTCCAGTGGCTTGGTGATGCCCTGGGCGCGCCACTGCTGGCGTAGCACCTTCATGTGTTTGCGCATGGCGATGGCCATGGAAACCGCCGCGACCGCATCCTTCTTGGCGCCGTTGCTACTCGGGTCGCCGAAAAACACCATGACGCAGTCACCGATGAACTTGTCGATGGTGCCGCCGTATTTCAGGGTGATCTTCGACATTTCGTTGAGGTAGGTGTTGAGCAGGTCGGTCAGCGCTTCGGCTTCCAGCTCTTCCGACAGCTCGGTAAACCCCTTGATATCGGAGAAGAACACCGTGAGCTTCTTGCGCTGAGTCTCCAGGCGCACGCTCTTCTTGCCGGTGAAGATCGATTCCCAGACCTGTGGTGACAGGTACTTGGCCAGGTTGCGCGCCAGGCGCGCGGCCTTTTCCTGTTCACGCTTGATCTCGCTGCGTACCTGAGCCAGGCGCAGGCCCTGCTGGTTGACGAAGTAGGCAGTGATGCAGATGTACAGGGTGGCGAAGAGGATGCTGACCAGCGCCACCAGCGTCGGCGTGTCGGTATTGGGATGAATCCCAACCAGCGCGGCGCACAGCGCCATGCCGCTGGCGGCCACCAGCAGGCCCAGGCCGAGATAGCGCATGCCGCCGACGACCAGGGCACTGAAACAGAGAATCAGCAGGAACATCAGGCTGGGCACGGCAGAGAAGCCGAGCAGCACGCAGGCCGCGCCGGCGTGCAGGGCATCGAAGAACAGCAGGGCGAGGTCGGTCTGCTGCGGATAGTCGCGCTTGAAACGGCGGCTGAGATTGTGCGCCAGATGAGGGTAGAGCAGGGCGTAGGGCACCATCCACAGAATGTCGTAGGCGAAGTGCCCGACATAGGTGCCGGCGGCGATGCTGGCGGCCGTGGCGATATAGGCCAGTACGCGCGAATAGTATTCGCGCAACGGCGGCGTCGGTAGCCCGTTGGCACGGCTGATGGTTGCTGGCTTCATCTGCTGGAACTGTCCCTGCTGGATTTCTGGCGTCTCTGCTGGACGCCTGGCTGGTCTGCAAGACCTGAGCCTGAGGCTCGCTGGGCGGGGATCATAACCAAGGGGGTGGAGGCCAGCCAAGCATGGCCGCCGAGCGGTGGCGCAACAGTGGCCAGCGGTCAGGCGCTGGTATTGTCCATTGCAGCCAGATAGATGGAGTTCTTCGGTCGGGCGAATACGCGCTGCAGCATGGGCTCGAAGAAGCTCAATGGCAGGCTTTCATAGTCCGGGTCGAAGGCGGCCGCATCGTATTTGGCGCAGAACTCGATGGTCGCCTGGTATTGCGGGTGATCCTTGAATTGCTCGCGCAGGTGGCGATCCATGCCCAGGTGGTGGAAGAAGTAATAGCCCTGGAAAATGCCATGCTTCTCGACCATCCAGTGATTCTCGGCACTGACGAAAGGCTTGAGGATGGCTGTGGCAATGTCCGGGTGGTTGTAGCTGCCTAGGCTCTGTTGCCGTTTCGCGCACGGCCGCGACGGAGCCAGTTTTTGCGTGGGGCTAGGCGCGAGAGGCGAAGTTTGGTCGCCCAAATGAGCCGTCGAGTAACAACGTACCACGCAAAAACTGGCCCGTCCCTTCGGGTTGCGCGGCAAATTGCGCTATGCGTCGTTGCGGGATTTGGCAAGGGAACGACCATTACCTGCATCCCGCGCCTCGCGTGGCGCAATTTGGCGCAGCAACGCGGCTCGCGTCGAAACGGCAACAGACCCTAGTGTGAGCAGCCAGGTTCTTAGAAACGGATACGGCCGGTAAAGGCATCCTTGAGCATCACCCAATCGCCCATCAGGCTGTACAGCGGATAGTCGAAGGTGGCCGGGCGGTTCTTTTCGAAGACGAAGTGGCCGACCCAGGCGAAGCCATAACCGGCCAGCGGCATGGCCAGCAGCCACAGCCATTGTTGGCTGAACAGGGCGTAGGCGAGGATCGCCAGCACCAGCAGGCTGCCGGCATAGTGCAGTCGGCGGCACACGGGGTTACTGTGTTCCTGCAGGTAATAGGGGTAGAACTCGGCGAAGCTCTGGTAGCGTTCGGTGGTCTGGGCGGTCATGGCGCACCTCCTGTTATTGTCACCTACGAGTCTAGACCTGCTGTCTCCGTGGGCCACTGACTTAAGGTGCCAGTCTAGTATCCTTGCGCCGCCAACCATGGCATTGCTGATTGATCACAAGAACAAGACGATGAGCGAAAGAACCACATCCTCCAGCTGGGCCTTGGCCATCGTGCAGGCGCTGGAGCTGGGCGGCGTAGACTGCACCAGCCTGTTCACCGAACTGGGCATGGATTACGCCGCGCTGAACGACCCCGATGCGCGCTTCCCGCAGGACGGCATGACCCGTCTGTGGCAGCGCGCCGTGGCGCTGTCGGGCAATCCGGCGATCGGCCTGAACATGGCGCAGGTGGTGCGCCCGGCGTCCTTCCATGTGGTGGGTTATGCACTGATGTCCAGTCGCAACCTGCGTGATGGCTTCACCCGTCTGGTGCGCTACCAGCGCATCATCGGTGAAGGCGCGGACCTGAATTTTTTGCCGCAACCCGACGGCTATGCGCTGACTCTGGCCATTCATGGCGACCGCCTGCCGCCGGCCCGGCAGAGCGCCGAGGCGTCGCTGGCATACTGCCTGGCCTTTTGCCGCTGGATGACCGGCAAGCCCATTCGCCCGCGCGAGATTCGCCTGCAAGGTCCGCCACCCGCCGACCTGGCGCCTTATCAGCAGGTGTTCCAGGCTCCGCTGAAGTTCAATGCCGAGCATTACGGGTTGATCTTCGAGCGTGCCGATCTGGAGACACCATTGCCCAGTGCCAATGAGGCGCTGGCGCAACTGCATGACCGTTTTGCCGGCGAATACCTGGCGCGTTTCTGCAGCAGTCGCGTCACCCATCAGGCACGTCAGGTGCTGTGTCACCTTTTGCCTCAGGGCGAGCCGCGGCGTGAAGTGGTGGCGCAAACGTTGCACCTGTCGCAGCGTACTCTGCAGCGGCGTCTGCAGGAGGAGGGCACCAGCTATCAGCAACTGCTCGACGACACGCGCCGCGAGCTGGCCGAGCAGTATCTTGGCCAGGTCGACCTGACGTTGCTGGAGGTTGCCTATCTGCTGGGCTTTGCCGACCCGAGCAACTTCTTCAGGGCGTTTCGCCGCTGGTTCGGAGAAACGCCCGGTGAGTATCGCAGTCGTCGTGGGCTGGCTGGTTAAGGTCCATCGACCACTCAATGGCGCCAGAAGGCGGGGAACAACAGCACCAGCACCGTGAGGATTTCCAGGCGCCCGAGCAGCATACCCAGGCTCAGTAGCCACTTGGCCGTATCGGGGATGGTGGCGTAGTTGCCGGCCGGGCCGACCATCTCGCCCATGCCTGGGCCAACGCCTGAGACCATCGCCGCAGCGCCGGTCAGGGCAGTGATCCAGTCCACGCCGCACATCGCTACTGCCAGGGCCAGCGTGGCGATGGTGATGGTGTAGAAGAAGGCGAAGGCCAGGATCGAGCGAACGATGTCTTCGTCCAGGCGGTGGCGGTTGTAATGCTGCTTGATCACCGCCCGGGGGTGAATGAGCTGCCTGAGGTTGGCCTTGAGCAGGATGTAGGCGACCTGGAAGCGGAATATCTTCAGGCCGCCGGCGGTGGAGCCGGAGCAGCCTCCGACGAAACCCAGGTAGAAAAACATCATGCTGGCGAACGGGCCCCACAGGTGGTAATCGCCCACGGCAAAGCCGGTGGTGGTCATGATCGAGGTGATGTTCACCGCCACCAGGCGTAGCGCATCGAGCCAGTACAGGTCGGTGGTGAGCCATTTCCAGCCCGCCAGCACGAACCAGCTGCCCACCAGCAACAGCAGGAATCCACGCACCTGCGCGTCGCGAAACAGTGCGCGGTAGTTGCCGCGCAGGGTGCTGACATAGAGCACGAACGGCAGACTGCCGAGCACCATCACCACGATGGCGACCCAGTGAATCGCCGGTTCCTGCCATTTGCCCAGTGAAGAGTCGGACGTGGAGAAACCACCGGTGGCGATCGCCGACATGGCGTGGTTGATCGCATCGAACAGGCCCATACCCGCCCACCAGAACGCCAGCACCGCGAGTGTGCTCAGGCCGACATAGGCCAGCACCATGTACTTGGCGACCATGTGCGAGCGCGGCATGACCTTTTCCGAGCGGTCCGACGACTCGGTCTGGAACAGGCGCATGCCACCCACGCGCAGCAGCGGCAAAATGGCGACGGCCATGCCGATGAAGCCGATGCCGCCCAGCCAGTGCAGCATCGAGCGCCAGATCAGAATACCGGGCGACATGTCGTCGAGGCCGCTGAATACGGTGGCGCCGGTAGCGGTGATGCCGGACATGCTCTCGAAGTACGCGTCGGTGATGCTCGCCCGTTCGGCGAAGATGAACGGCAAGGCGGCGAAGATCGACACCATCACCCAGCTCGACACCGTCAGCATGTACATGTCGCGGGGGCGCAGTTGCGTTTGTTGGGGTCTGCCCTGGGCGATCATGGCGATGCCGGTGAGCGCGGTGATCAGGCTCGACCAGAGAAAGGCATTGATGCCCTGCGTCTGCTCGAAGATCAACAGGGTGATCACCGGCACCAGCATGCCCAGCGCCAGGGTGACGAGGAAGATGCCGTTGATGAAGGCGAGGATGCGCAGGCTGGCTAGGGGCATCGGTCAGTGTTTCCAGAAACTACGGGTGACCAGCACCAGTACGGTCAGAATTTCCAGGCGGCCGAGCAGCATGCCAGCACTGAGCAGCCACTTGGCTGAATCCGGCAGGCTGGCGAAGTTGCCGGCCGGGCCGATGATCGGGCCAAGCCCTGGGCCGACGTTGCACACCGCGGTGGCGGCGCCGGTCAGCGCGGTGACCCAGTCTAGGCCGACCAGGGTCAGGGCCAGGGCCAGCACACCGATGGTGATGGTGAAGAAGAAGGAGAAGGTGATCAGCGAGCGGACGATCTCTTCATCCAGGTTGTGATTGTTGTACTGCTGCTTGATCACCGCGCGGGGGTGCACCAGCTGCATCAGGTTGGCCTTGAGCAGCACGTAGGCGACCTGGAAGCGGAAGATCTTCAGGCCGCCTGCGGTGGAGCCCGAGCAGCCGCCGACGAAGGTCAGGTAGAAGAACAGCAGCACGGCGAAGCTGCCCCAGGTGGTGTAGTCGCCGAGGGCGAAGCCGGTGGTGGTGACCACAGAGGTGACGTTTACCGCGACGATGCGAAAGGCGTCGAGCCAGGCGTAGTCCGAGTTGATCCACAACCAGGTGCCGAAGACCAGCCAGGTCAGCAGCAGAAAACCGATGAAGCCGCGAACCTGATGGTCTTTGAACAGGGCGTTGCGATTGCCGCGAATAAAGGCGACGTAAAGCATGAACGGCATGCCGCCGAGCAGCATCAGGACCACCGCCGTCCAATGCACGGCCGGTTCTGGCCAGTGCGCCAGGGACACGTCCGAGGTGGAGAAACCGCCTGTGGAAATCGATGCCATGGAGTGGTTGATGGCGTCGAAAGGGCTCATGCCTGCCGCCCAGAAGGCCAGGAAACCCAGCAGCGTCAGGGCCAGATAAATCACCAACAGATACTTCGCCGCCATGTGCGAGCGTGGCATTACCTTCTCGCCCCAGTCCGAGGATTCGGTCTGGAACAGGCGCATGCCACCCACGCGCAGCAGCGGCAAAATGGCGACGGCCATGCCGATGAAGCCGATGCCGCCGAGCCAGTGCAGCATCGAGCGCCAGATCAGAATACCGGGCGACATGTCATCCAGCCCGGTCAGCACGGTGGAGCCCGTAGTGGTAATGCCGGACATGGTTTCGAAGATGGCGTCGGTGTAGCTGATATGGGCGATCAGCATCATCGGCAGCGCGGCAAAGCAGCAAACCACGGTCCAGCTCCCGGTCGTCAGCAGGTACATGTCACGCGGGCGTAACTGAGCGTTCTGCGGCCGGCCGGGAATCATCAGGGCGAGCCCGGCGATCAGGGTGATCAGGCTGGACCAGAGAAAGGCATTGAGATCTTCAGGCTGCTCGAAGATCAGCAGGGTCAGCATCGGGATGGCCATGCTGATCGCCAGGGTAATCAGGAATATGCCGATGATGAAACCGATGATGCGCAGCGTCGGCAAGGCCATTTAGAGGGCTCTGGCGGGTTGGAAAATGCGCCATTCTACCTGCGCACGGACGGCTGTAAACCGCAACGGTGGGGGCTTTACAAGCGCATCGCCGAGCATAGAATAGCTGCCAGTTGCCGACGTCCGTCGGTTTCCGAGCTCTCCTCAAATGTCCGAAGCTAATCCCTGCCTTACGTGCGGCGCCTGCTGCGCGTTTTTTCGTGTGTCCTTCTTCTGGGGCGAGTGCCAATCCGCGGGCGGTAGCGTTCCGGACGAGCAGGTCATCCAGATCAGCCCCCATTACGTCGCCATGCGTGGCACGGAGAGCAAACCGGCACGTTGTACGCAACTGTTGGGCGACGTCGGTTGTGGTGTGCGTTGCACCATGTATGAACAGCGTTCGAGTAGCTGCCGCGAGTTCGAAGCGTCATGGGCGAACGGTGAGCACAACCCGCGTTGCGACGAGGCGCGCAGGGCTTACGGTCTGCCGCCGCTCACTCCGCCGGTGCAACCGGTGATATCGCCCGACCGGGTAGCCTGACGGTATCTCAAGCCGCAGGTGAAGCAGGGCATTGCCTGATGCTTATTTGGCAGGATACCCGAAGCGCCTTTGTGGGAGCCCCGCCCCCGGGGCGAAGCTTTTGGCTTTGCGGTGTTCTTGCGATTCGCCGCGAGGCGCGGCTCCTACAGGGTAGGTCGGCGCCTGCGGGGTTTGTGTAGGAGCCCCGCCCCGGGGCGAAGCTTTTGGCTTTGCGGTGTTCTTGCGATTCGCCGCGAGGCGCGGCTCCTACAGGGTAGGTCGGCGCCTGCAGGGTTTGTGTAGGAGCCCCGCCCCGGGGCGAAGCTTTTGGCTTTGCGGTGTTCTTGCGATTCGCGGCGAGGCGCAGTGCCTACAGGCTGATGCGCCGTCCCCGCATACCTCTGAGCTTGCAGCCTGCAGCTTGCAGCATTGAGAATGCGCCATCTTTGTATTTGGAGGTGGCCGATGGAGGCTCTCGACGCTCTGCTCAACCGTGTTTCCGTTCCTCGCCTGGTCGAACCGGGCCCGGATGCCGTGCAGCGCGAGATGCTGTTTCGCGCAGCCCTGCGTGCGCCTGATCATGGTCAGCTACGTCCGTGGCGTTTTCTGACGGTCGAAGGGCAAGCGCGTGAGCGCATGGGCGAGCTGTTCGCCGAGGCCCTGCAGGTCGCCGATGCGCATGCTGCGCCGGAAGCGCTGAACAAGGCGCGTGGCATGCCGCTGCGCGCGCCATTGCTGGTGGTGGTGATCGCCCGGGTTCAGGCTCACCCCAAGGTGCCCGCCTCCGAGCAGGTGATAGCAGCCGGCTGTGCCGCGCATGGCATGCTGCTGGCCGCCCATGCTCAGGGTATCGGTGCGGTCTGGCGTACCGGCGACATGGCCTATAACGCCCATGTGGCCAAGGGGCTGGGCCTGGCGGCGGACGAGCAGATCATCGCCTACCTCTACCTTGGTACGCCGGAGCGTGAGCTGCGCCGCGCCCCGGAGGTTCGCGTCGAGGATTTCGTCAGCGCCTGGGAGGGCTGAGCGAAACGCGCTTCAGCCTGCCTGCTGCCTGGCCGGCAGGCTGAGCGTGGCGATGAAGCCGCCTTGCGGATGGTTGCTCAACAGCAGTTCACCGCCATGACGTTGCGCCGCCCGCCGCGCGATAGCCAAGCCGAGGCCGTGGCCGGAGCCGCTCTGGCCTGGCGCGCGGAAGAACGGTTTACCCAATTGCTCCAGGTATTCGCTGGCGACTCCAGGGCCATGGTCGCGCACGCTCAGCGTTACGTTTTGCCCCTGGCTTTGCACGCTGATGAGGACAGGTTGATCCGCTGGGCTGAAGCGCAAGGCATTGCGTAGCAGATTGTCCAGCGCGCGCTCCAGCATGTCTGGCCAGCCTTCCAGGCGTGCGCGCGGGTCGAGATCGATCTGCAGCTGTTGTTGCGGGGCGGTCAGGCGCGCGTCTTCCTGCAGGTTGCCGAGCAGGGCGGCCAGATCGACGGGCTGTGCGGCGCCCGGATCCGCGTCCAGGCGGGCCAGTGCAAGAATTTCGCTGATCAGCGCTTCCAGTCGATCACACTCCTGACTCAGACGGGGCCAGAGCCTTTCTCGCTCCGCGGCATCGGCGCGCTCCGCCAATGCCAGTGCAATACGCAGGCGCGCCAGGGGCGAGCGCAGTTCGTGGGAAACATCGCGCAGCAACTGACGCTGGCTGCCGATCAAGCCTTGCAGGCGCTCGCCCATGCGGTTGAAGTCCTTGGCCAGTAGGCCCAGCTCGTCGCGGCGCGTGGCCAGACGAGCCAGGCTGTTCTGTTGGTAGGCGGTCTGGCCGAGGTCATGCACGGCGCCGCGCAGGCGATCCAGCGGGCGGGTGATCGACAGCGTCAGCATCAGGCTGAACAGCGTCAGCACCACCAGGGCAATGGCGATGGCGCTGAGTGGCCAGAACAGGCTGCCGCGGTGCCAGGCTGCCAATTCCGGGTGTGGAATACGGTAGATGAACAGGTAGCTTTCGCCGCTTTCCGGGCTGGTGTATTCGGCGGTCAGACGCCGCCATGGCAAGCGACGGTCGTCGCCGTGACGCGCCTCGAAGGCGGCAGCACGGGACGGAAAGGTGCCTTTGACCAGCTGCTGGCCGCTCTCGCCAAGCACCTGGGTGTCGATACGGTACTTGCGCTTGCGCTGTTCGAGAAAATCCTGGGCGGCTGCTGGCCCTTGCTGTTCATAGCGCTTGACCCACTTGCTATCGAGATCGTCAAGGCCCGGGTGCAGGCTTAGAATCCAGGCGTCCTGATTCAGGGCGCGGCCAAGCAGCAGCGACAGACCGGCCACCAGGGCGATGCCCAGCCAGAAGGTCGCCAGAATGCGCCAGAACAGTGAACGCACGGTGATTCCTCATGCAAAAGCCGCCGGGCTCCGGGAGCGCGGCGGCGGGTCAACGGGGCAGTGGATCAGTTGCTGTTGCTGTCCTTCTCGGCCTTCCAGGCCTTGAATTCGGCCATTTCTGCGCGGCGAGCTTCCATTTTCTTCTGGTGCTCGTCGAAGGCTTTCTGCTGTTCGGGGTTGAGCAGGTCACGCAGGGCCTTGTGCTGGTCGGCGCGGGCCTGTTCCAGTTCCTTCTTCATGGCCTGCTTTTCGGCTTCCGGCAGTTTGTCCAGGTAGCGCTTGGTGATGTCGCGATGGGTTTTCATCTGCTCGCCCATCAGTTTGCGAAACTCCTGGCGCTGTTCCTTGCTCAGGTTCAGCTCCTTGAACATGCCGTGGCCGCGATCATGGTGGCGAGGGCCACCGTCTTGCATGGGCATGGCGAAGGCCAGGGTCGGCAGGGTGGCAGCGAGCAGCAGGGCGGTGAGGGTCTTGCGCATGGTGATTCTCCTTGTCTTGAGAACCTGTTTTACGATCTAGCGAGCTAGAGTCATGCAAGGCGAAAACAGACGAGGAACGGTCGGAGTCGCGGGCGACTGTACTGTTGTACATGAGCATTCCGAGTCTGTTTTCAACGCAGCAGGGCCGACGCGCAGCAGGTCGTAAACAGGTTCCGAGGCCGGTAAGTACCGGATGGGCTCATTATGCGGCGGTCAAGGTCAAGGGCAGTCAGCTGTGGGTAAAGCTTGGGTAAAGGCGATGTTGCGGGTTATTTACGCTGCGCCAGGGCGTACTCACTGTGCGTAGTAATAGCCGCGGCTGCGCAGGGCGAGAATGCGTGGGCGGCCGTCCGGGTGCGGGCCGAGCTTCTTGCGCAGGTTGCTGACGTGCATGTCCAGGCTGCGGTCATACAGGGTCAATTTGCGGCCCAGGGCCAGTTGCGCCAGGGCCTGTTTGTCCACTGGCTCGCCCGGCTGCTGCAGCAGGGCCTCCAGCAGGCGGCTTTCGGAAAGCGTCAGGGGAACGTCATGTTCGCCAATACTGACCACCCCGCGATTGGGGCTGAAGCTGAGGTCGCCCAGCTCCAACTGGCTGCTTGCCGGTGCGGGCACGGTGCGGCGCAGCACAGCGCGCAGGCGTGCGGTCAGCTCGCGAGGGTCACAGGGCTTGGCCAGGTAGTCATCGGCGCCCAACTCAAGGCCAAGGATGCGATCCAGCGGTTCGCCGCGGGCGGAGAGCATCAGTACTGGCAGGTCCGGATGCTCGCCCCGTAGCTGCTTGAGCAACTCCAGGCCGCTGCCGTCCGGCAGCATGACATCCAACACCACAGCCTCGGGGGCTTGTGCGGCAAGTGCCTGACGGGCGCCAGCGGCTTCGTGGCAGGCGGTGACCTGAAAGCCTTCCTGGGTCAGCCAACGGCTAAGCAGCTCGCAGAGTTCCTGATCATCATCGATCAGCAGCAATCGGTTCATGGCTTAGTTGATCCACTCGCGACGGGTCTTGCGAGAGCCACGCAACAGGGCGCCGAATAGCATCGAGATCAGGCTCAGGGCTGCGCCGAGGGCGAACCAGGTCTGTTCCTCGCTGAGCAGCCGGGGTTGAGCCTGCGCCTGGCTTTCCTTGAGCTGCAGGCGCAGTCGCTGATTTTCCTGGCGCAGGCGCTGCAGTTGCACGGCGCTGCTCGCTTCCAGCTCATTGCGCAGTTGCTCACTCTGCGCCAGGCGCTGTTCCAACACCTGGCTGTCGACCGCAGCTGCTGGGGCGGAAGGCTGAGCGGGTTGTTCTTCTGCCTGTACCGAAGCACAGGTCAGCATCACGGTGACCAGCAGGGACAGCGGGATCGAGCGCATCGCGATTCCTTGTGTGCGAAAGCAGCGTGGGTGGCACTTCGTCAGGGCAGCACTTTCTTGAAGGGTTTGACCAAAACGTTGGCATACACGCCGGCTGTGCGGTACGGGTCGGCATCAGCCCATTGTTGGGCAGCTTCAAGGGAGTCGAACTCGGCAACCACCAGGCTGCCGCTGAAACCAGCCGGGCCTGGATCATTGCTGTCGATGGCCGGGTGCGGGCCGGCCAGCAGCAGGCGACCTTCCTGCTTCAGCTGCTCCAGACGAGCGAGGTGAGCAGGGCGGGTGGCCAGACGATTTTCCAGGGAGTTTTCGACGTCGGTGGCGATGATGGCGTAGAGCATTTCAGTCCTTATTTAGGGTCGAAGCGGGGAGGGATAACGCATTTTCGCCACACGGCGACTGCCTAGCAGGCTGTTGAAAAAACTACCTACGTTGCCATTGCTGCGTTAAAAACAGGCTCAAAATGCTCATTTACAACTCGTAAACTCCGCTTTTTCGCCTGTTTTTGCCTTGCACTGGCTGCCTCGCCTACGTTTTTCAACGGCCTGCTTGCGGCTAATGTGGGGCATAATAACAAACATCAATCTCAACGAAAGCGCCGCCATGATTGTCGATCTGCACTGCCACAGCACCGCCTCCGATGGCGCCCTGGCCCCCGCCGTCCTGGTGACCCGGGCGCATGAGCGTGGCGTTAGGCTGCTGGCACTGACCGATCACGACACCCTGGAAGGGCTGGATGAAGCACGTCGCACAGCGACGGCTCTGGATATGCAACTGATCAATGGCATCGAGCTGTCCTGCACCTGGGGTGGAGCGACCATCCACGTGTTGGGCTATGCCTTCGAGCGCGAGGCGCCGGCGCTGTGTGCTGCCATCGATGCCTTGCACCATGGGCGCTGGCAGCGTGCGCAAGAGATCGACCGACGCCTCGCGGCCAAAGGTATGCCAGGCGCTCTGGAGGGCGCGCGGGCCGTTCAGCAGGAACTGGGCGATAGCGGCAATGCGCCGGCCCGGCCACATTTCGCCGAATTTCTTGTGCGCGCCGACCATGTGCGCGATCGCGCCGAGGCGTTTCGCAAGTGGCTGGGCTCGGGTAAGTTGGGTGACGTCAAGCAACATTGGCCTATGCTGGAAGAAACCGTCGCCACTTTGCGTTCGGCCCGGGCCTGGATCAGCCTGGCGCATCCGTGGCAGTACGACTTTACTCGCAGTAAGCGTCGACGTTTGGTGGCCGATTTCGCGGCGGCCGGCGGTCATGCCCTGGAAGTGGTCAATGGCATGCAGCCGGCCGAGCAAGTCGGCGGTTTGGCGATTCTGGCGCGCGAGTTTGGCTTGATGGCCAGTGTCGGCAGCGATTTCCATGCGCCCGGCGACTGGTCCGAGTTGGGTATGTATCGCCCATTGCCTGATGACCTAACTGCGCTCTGGGAGCGCTTCGAACATGCACAGCCATCCACTGTCACTTTATGAGCTGGGAGCAAGTGTGAGTCAATTTTTCCAGGTCCACCCGGAAAACCCGCAGGCACGCCTGATAAAACAGGCCGTGGAAATCATTCGTGGCGGCGGCGTGGTTGTCTATCCGACCGACTCCTCCTATGCGCTGGGCTGCATGATCGGTGACAAGAATGCGGTAGAGCGCATTCGTCGCCTGCGTCAGCTCGACGACAAGCACAATTTCACTCTGGTCTGCCGGGACCTTTCGCAGATCGGCCTGTTCGCCAAGGTCGACACTGCAGCCTTCCGCTTGCTGAAGAATCACACCCCGGGTCCTTACACCTTCATCCTCAACGCCACCCGCGAAGTGCCGCGCATGTTGCTGCACCCCAAGCGCCGCACCATTGGCATTCGCGTGCCCAGCCATCCGATTGCCCTGGCGCTGCTGGAGCAGTTGGGCGAGCCGCTGATGAGCGTCAGCCTGATCATGCCGGGCGATGAACTGCCGATGTCCGACCCTTACGAAATGCGGCAGATTCTTGAACACCATGTTGACCTGATCATCGACGGCGGTTTTGGCGGGCTGGAAGCGTCCACCGTGGTCAGTCTCGCCGACGATAGCCCGGAAGTGCTGCGCGTCGGTTGCGGTGATCCGACGCCGTTCAGCGATCTCTGACGGCGGATTTTCCGCCGGGGGCGCAGCTACCCTATACTCCCTGGCCTCGTCTGGACTTTGGATGGAACGGTTTGAGCCTTAACGACTCCGAGCGTCGGGTGCTGTCAGGGATGCGTCCGAGCGGTCGTCTGCACCTCGGGCATTACCATGGCGTGCTGAAGAACTGGGTCAGGTTGCAGCACGAGTACGACTGCTTCTTCTGCATCGTCGACTGGCATGCGCTGACCACCGATTATGCCGAGGCCGGTCAGCTTTCCCAGCATGTCATGGATATGGCGGTGGATTGGTTGGCGGCCGGCGTCAGCCCCAGCTCGGCGACGCTGTTCGTGCAGTCGCAGGTGCCGGAACACGCCGAGCTGCACCTGTTGCTGTCGATGATCTGCCCGCTCAGCTGGCTTGAGCGCGTGCCGTCCTACAAGGAGCAGCAGGAGCGACAGAGCGGCAAGGATCTTTCCACCTACGGGTTTCTTGGCTACCCGCTGCTGCAGGCGGCGGACATCCTGCTCTATCGCGCCGGCCAGGTGCCGGTCGGTGCGGATCAGTTGCCGCACATCGAATTTGCCCGCGACGTGGCGCGCCGCTTCAACCACCTGTATGGCAGCGAGCCGGATTTCGAGCTGAAGGCTGAAGCGGCCATCGGCAAGCTGGGCAAGAAGCTCGGCAAGCTCTACAGCAACCTGCGCAAGGCCTATCAGGAGCAGGGTGACGTACAGGCGCTGGAGACGGCGCGGGCCCTGCTCAAGGAGCTGACCAGCCTCACCCTCGGCGATCAGGAACGCCTTTACGGCTATCTGGAAGGTGGCGGCAAGGTGATTCTGAGCGAGCCGCAGCCGATTCTTGCCGAGTTTTCGCGGGTGCCTGGCCTGGATGGACAGAAGATGGCCAAGTCCAGCAGTAACGCGATATTCCTGCGCGATAGCGATGCCGAGCTCGAGGAAAAACTGCGGCGTATGCCCACCGATCGGGCACGGGTACACCGTGACGATCCGGGTGAGCCGCAGCGTTGCGCGGTCTGGCCGCTGCACCAGCTGTATTCCAGCGACGAGCAGTTGCACTGGGTGATCGAGGGCTGTCGCAGCGCCTCGATTGGTTGCCTCGACTGCAAAAACGCACTGTGCTCAGCCCTGCAAGCCGAGCTGGCGCCACTGCAGCAGCGCGCCATCGATTACGAGGACAGCCCCGACCTAGTGCGCAGCATCCTCGCCGAAGGCGCCGAACGCGCGCGTGACGAAGCGCGCGAAACCCTGGCCGAAGTACGCATGGCCATGGGCCTGAATTACCGCTGAAGGAGCGCCAGTCGATGAGTGAGCCCGCCACGCCAACCCCGGACAGCCAGGCCGGCGCCCAGCAGGAGCTGCCGTTCGCCCTGGTTTATGGTGAGGCGGTCACCGAATTGCCGCTGGACCTGTACATTCCCCCGGATGCCCTGGAGGTTTTCCTCGAAGCCTTCGAAGGTCCGCTGGACCTGCTGCTGTATCTGATTCGCAAACAGAACATCGACATCCTCGACATCCCCGTTGCCGAGATCACCAAGCAGTACATGGGCTACGTTGAACTCATGCATTCGGTACGTCTGGAGCTGGCTGCCGAATACCTGGTGATGGCCGCCATGCTGGCCGAGATCAAATCGCGCATGCTGCTGCCGCGCTCCACCGAGGCCGAGGAGGAAGAAGACGATCCGCGTGCCGAGCTGATTCGTCGCCTGCAGGAATACGAGCGCTTCAAGGCCGCTGCCGAGGGGATCGACGAACTGCCGCGCGTTGGCCGCGACGTGACCGTACCGAAACTGGATGCTCCCGAAGCCCGCGCGCGCAAGCTGCTGCCGGACGTCAGCCTGGAAGAGGTGTTGCTGTCGATGGCCGAGGTGCTGCGCCGCGCCGACATGTTCGAAAGCCACCAGGTTACCCGCGAGGCGCTGTCGACCCGCGAGCGCATGAGCGAAGTGCTGGAGCGTCTCAAGGATGGGGCGTTTGTACCGTTCGTCGAGCTGTTCAGCGCCGAGGAAGGGCGACTTGGTGTGGTGGTGACCTTCATGGCAGTGCTCGAATTGATCAAGGAATCCCTGGTTGAGCTGGTGCAGAATGAGCCCTTCGCCGTTATCCATGTCCGAGCCCGTGCCGAATGAACCTGAACGACCCCAAAGACCTGGCCCAGTTGCTCGAAGCCTTTCTGCTGGCTTCCGGCAAGGCGCAGTCGCTCGAGCGCCTCTTCGAGCTGTTCGAGGAGGGCGAGCGGCCCGAGCCTGAGCAGTTCAAGGCGGCGCTGGAGATCCTCCGGCAGTCTTGCGAAGGCCGCGCCTTCGAGCTGAAGGAGGTGGCCTCGGGGTATCGCCTGCAGGTGCGTGAGCGCTTCGCGCCCTGGGTGGGCCGGCTCTGGGAAGAGCGCCCGCAGCGTTACTCCCGTGCGCTGCTGGAAACCTTGGCGCTGATCGCCTACCGCCAGCCCATCACCCGTGGCGAGATCGAGGACGTGCGCGGCGTGGCGGTCAACAGCAACATCACCAAGACCCTGCTCGAGCGTGAGTGGATTCGCGTGGTGGGCTATCGCGACGTGCCGGGGCGCCCGGCGATGTTCGCCACCACCAAGGGCTTTCTCGACCACTTCAACCTGAAAAGCCTCGACGAACTGCCGCCGCTCGCCGCTTTGCGCGAGTTGGAGTCGGAGCCCGAGCTGGCGCTGGACGACGATGCCGAGGTGCCGGCAGGGCTGCAGGCGCGTGCCGATCTGGTCTTGCAGGACGACGGTGAAGCCGCCGAGCCTCGCGAGGAAACCAGCTTCCGTAGCTTGCTGGCCGAGCTGGACGACATGGAGCAAGGGCTCAAGACTGATTTCGATGACCTGCGTCTGGTAGAAGACGAAGAGGATGAAGCGGTCGAAGATGATCTGGCCGACCTGGACGGCGATCAGCCGTTGCATTGATATCGCTTAAGCCCTTTATCGAATACTTCAATCTCGCTGTTTGTCCCTCGGCCTTTATTCTTGCGCCCATCCGATCCTTTCTGGTTTAGGCGATCCAATGAGCAAGAGTCCGTGCATCAAGGTCTGTGAATTCGAAAAGGATATCTGCCTGGGCTGCGGCCGCAGCCGTGAGGAAATCAAAGGCTGGAAACGCCTGGGCAAGGGTGAGCGCCTGGCGCTGCTGGCCGAGGCCGATATGCGCTTGCTGGCGCTGGAGGCCACCGGAAGGCGTAAGTATTGACCGCATATCCGGTGTAGGAGCCGCGCCTCGCGGCGAATGGCGGGGGCGCCGATAGTACAAGGCTTGTGCGCAAAGGCTTCGCCCCGGGGCGGGGCTCCTACGATCCGGTGCTGTGCTCCTGCTTCTACCAGGCGAATGCCGCAGCATCGTCTACCCTATGGGCTCTACAGCGCGTATGATGCGCGCCCTTCGATCATCCTTTACTACACCGGGAGGTGCCCAAGATGACTGAGCACGAACAACCGCGTCCTGCAGGCGAAAAACTGCAGAAAGTCCTGGCCCGCCTCGGGCTGGCCTCGCGCCGCGAAATCGAGACCTGGATCGCCGAAGGTCGGGTCAAGGTCAATGGCGCTGCTGCGATCCTGGGGCAGCGTGTCGATGCCAATGACGCCATCGCTCTTGATGGCCGTTTGCTCAAGCGCGAAGAAATCACCGGCTCGGTACGCCGCGTGCTGATCTACAACAAGCCGGATGGCGAGATCTGTACCCGTGATGATCCGGAAGGCCGTCCCACCGTATTCGATCGTCTGCCGCGCCCCAAAGAAGGCCGCTGGATCAACATCGGTCGTCTCGATATCAACACCACTGGCCTGTTGCTGTTCACCACTGACGGTGAACTGGCCAACCGTCTGATGCACCCGTCCTATCAGATGGACCGCGAATACGCGGTGCGTGTGCGTGGCGAAGTCACCGAGGAAATGCTGGAGAACCTCAAGAATGGCGTGATGCTCGAGGATGGTCCGGCCAAGTTCACCGACATCAAGGAAGCGCCCGGTGGCGAAGGCTTCAACCACTGGTACCACTGCGTGGTGATGGAAGGGCGTAACCGCGAAGTGCGTCGCCTGTGGGAGTCCCAGGGCCTGGTGGTCAGCCGCCTGAAGCGCGTGCGCTTTGGTCCGGTGTTCCTCACTTCCGAGTTGACCATGGGCCGCTGGCGCGAAATGGACCAGCGCGAGGTGGACATCCTCAGCGCCGAAGTCGGCCTGACCCCGCAGGCGCTGCCGGCGATGAAGGAAAAGACCCGCGAGAAGCTCGACCGTCTGCAGCGCAAGTCGGCCAAACCGGTCGAGGTGCGCGGCAAGCGTGTGCTGCGTCCGGCGAAGGATCAGGCGGGCGCCGAAAATGCCCGCCCGAGCCGTGCGCCGCGCCGTGAAGATGGCGAGCAGCGCGCGCCGCGTGGTCCGCGCAAAGACAGTGGTGAGCGTCGTGAAAACGGTCGCGGCACGCCGGTAGCGGAGCGCCCGAGCGATGTGAAGAAGCGTCAGCCGCGTCCGGCCGTCGAGTTGTCCGAGCGTCCGGCACGCAAGCCGCGCCCGGTAACACCCGGCAAGCGCCCGCCCGCCGGCGATGGTCAGCGCCCCGGCTTCGGTCGCAAGCGCTAGAAATCTATAGTCCCAAGCGGTTTACAAACAAAAACGCCCCGCACAACTGCTTGTGCGGGGCGTTTTTGTTGGTGGAGGTGTATGTAGGTCAGTTGACCTTCAAGACGCCACCGGTACCCAGGCCACCTTCAACTTCCTGTGCCTTGTAGTTTTTCAGGGAGACGATCATCTTGTTCCAAGCGTCGTTGAACGCTGCCACGGTGGCTTTGCCTTCCGGGGTGCGGGAGAAACCACCCAGGCCGCCGGCCACGCCGCTGCTGGTGAGGGCGCCCAGGGCTGCACCATAGTTGGTAGCGGTGGCGTTGCCTTCGGAGGTGGAAATCTGTACCGAGGAGCGAATGTCAAACAGCGATAGGGTTACTACCGATGCCTTCGATTGCAAGGCGCCCGCCAGGCCCGCCACGGCGCTGTTGCCCAGTAGGCCACCGATGGCTGAGCCCACGCCGCCTACCGAATCGTTATCGATGATGATCTTGGGTTCCAGGAAGTAATCAGCGGCAACGCGCTGGCCCTTTTGCTGGTTGGAGCCGGCACGGTATTCGCCGGAATTGCGCTGCTGGTCGGTTATCTTGCTCAGACGGCTGTCTAGCTGCTGGTTGCCGATGGAGGTGATCACGAAGCAGTTGGATTGCTGTACTGCCAGGCGCAGGAGTGGTTCGATGCTGGTGACTTGGGTTGCGCTGCCAAACTGGCCATACGTAACCGCTCCATAAACCCCGTCCTGGCGGACGGTTTTTTTCAGGAAGCAGAGGCAGAAGCTGGCGAGCAGTTCCACGGCAGCAGCGCTTCGTAATCCTCGACGCTACTGGCGGTCGGCAGGCGTT
>Ga0247725_1000470_pt1 | contig 29847 bp, 26 predicted proteins | sample OKSTACKMCFT3sol_FD_183021 | JGI IMG/M metagenome (GOLD analysis project Ga0247725, IMG submission 183021) | Subsurface sediment microbial communities from gas well in Oklahoma, United States - OK STACK MC-FT3-sol | ecosystem: Environmental > Terrestrial > Deep subsurface > Rock core/Sediment...
TCGCTTTAAGCCCAGCCAGCCCGGCGAAAACAGCGTACGCGCTTGTGGATTTCGCAACCGCGAACAGCTTCCCTGTATGTGAATGGCCTTCTCGTCGCGAATATCGGCGCAAAATGGCGTCCGGATAGATGAACACGCGGGCGTTGAAACGTATCCCCGCATCTCGCGCTTACGTCGATTAGGGCATTTCACATCTGGATTTGATCGGGACACGATCGACTATCGACAGCGGTCGTCGAAGGCGATTCGTGGCGCCCAGGGGCCAACAACCGGCGAGATCCTGCCCAAACAACAAATCTCGCCCCCTCCGCCCCGACGACGCCGCGGCGGCGACAGCGCGAAGATCCCTTCAAGGGCGCCCGGAATAGATCGCCCCGCGAAGCTCATGAGCTTCGAGCAACGCACCCGTTAGTCAGGAGGAAGTGGCTGGGGAACTAGGACTCGAACCTAGAATGACGGTACCAAAAACCGCAGTGTTACCATTACACCATTCCCCAGCAGGAACGGCGAGACCCATCAGGGCCCGGCGAGGCGGTGGAGATAGCTCACGACTCGGATGGATGCAACAGGCCTTTTTCGAACTTTTTTCGGGCCGTCGCGCGATCGTCGAAAAAGGCGCTTGCGCCCTCCGAAACACCCTCCTATAAGGCCGGCCTCCAAGTCGGAGTGTGGCTCAGTCTGGTAGAGCACTGCGTTCGGGACGCAGGGGTCGCAGGTTCAAATCCTGCCACTCCGACCATTTCCTCCCCGCTAACCAGAAGCGGGAAACTTGCCGGAAAAACAGAACACTAGCGGCCAGCGCCCCGGCGCCGCCGCCAATCTTGCGCGAAGCCGAACAGCGTTGCGCGCTCTTCATTTGGAACCGTCCGCGACACCGGGTAGCTTGTGCTGGACACCTCCCAACGGGACTTCCGATGAAGCAGTTCTTCCTGACCGTCGCCGGCGTCTTTGTCGGCCTTCTGTTGTTCGTGGTCGGAGTTCCGTTCCTCCTCGTCGTGATCGCCGCCGGAGCGGCGCGCCCCGCCCCGCCGCCGGCCCACGCCGTCCTGCAACTGGACCTGCGCGAGGGCCTGACCGACCAGGCGCCCCGGAACCCGTTCGCCGCCCTCGGCGGAAGCGGCGACTCCGTGATGTCGATCATCGAGACGCTGCGACGGGCGGAAAAGGACGACAAGGTCCGCGCCATCCTGGTGCGTTTGCCCGAAGGCGGCGTCGCCCCCGCCGCGGCCGACGAGCTGCGCCTGGCCTTCAAGCACTTCCGCGACGTCGGCGGCAAGCCGATCTACGCCCACAGCCAAGGCCTCTATCCCTCGGGCATGGTCACCTCGACCTACATGCTGGGCGCCTCGGCCAGCGAGCTCTGGATGCAGCCCGACAGCAGCTTCCAGGCGGTTGGCCTGTCCAGCGAGTCAATGTTCTTCAAGCGCTTCTTCGACAAGTACGGCGTCAAGGCCGACTACGAGCAGCGCTACGAGTACAAGAACGCGGTCAATCCGTACCTCTATAATGACTACACGCCGGCCCACCGGGAATCGACGTTGTCGTGGATGGGCTCGGTCTATCGCACCGCCCTGGTCAGCGCCGCCGTCGATCGCAAGCGCGATCCGGTCCAGCTGACCCGCACGCTCGAGGACGGCCCCTACAGCGCTCAGGAGGCGCAAGCCAAAGGCCTGATCGACAAGGTCGGCCAGGTCAGCGACATCCAGGCCTTCGCCCTCGACAAGGCGGGCAAGGGCGCCAAGCTGATCGACTTCGACGACTACGCCTCGCGCTCCAAGCCGCCGGCCGTGAAGACCGGTCCGGCCATCGCGGTGATCGGCGCCGAGGGCGCGATCGTCACCGGGACCAGCGGCGGCGGCTCGCCGTTCGGCGCCGAGAGCAACGTCTATTCCGACGACGTGGCCCAGGCCTTCAAGAACGCGACCGACGACAAGGACGTCAAGGCGATCGTCTTCCGCGTCTCCTCGCCCGGCGGCTCGGACACGGCCTCCGAGCAGATTCTGGCGGCGATGAAGGCCGCCAAGGCCGCTGGCAAGCCTGTTGTCGTCAGCATGGGAACCTATGCGGCCTCTGGCGGCTACTGGATCTCCAGCCAAGCGGACTCGATCGTCGCCCAGCCTTCGACCCTGACCGGCTCGATCGGCGTCTATGGCGGCAAGTTCGCCATCGGCGACGCCCTGGCGCGCTTTGGCGTCGACACCAAGCAACTTCATGTCGGCGGCGACTACGCCCAGGCGTTCGGTTCGGGCGACGGCTTCACGCCCGAGCAGCGCGCCAAGTTCGCCGGCTGGATGGATCGCATCTACGCCGGCTTCGTCACCCGCGTGGCCGAGGGCCGCAAGCTGCCCGCCGCCCGGGTGCGCGAGATCGCCAAGGGTCGCGTCTGGACCGGCGAGCAGGCCAAGCAACTCGGCCTGGTCGACGAGCTGGGCGGCTTCTACCAGGCGGTCGACAAGGCCAAGGCTCTAGCCAAGCTGAGCGGCGACGTGCGCCTCAAGCGGATGGACGCCGGCCCCTCGCCCTTCGAGGCGCTGGAGAAGCTGTTGGGCGTCAGCGAAACCTCGATGCGGACGCTGGCTGCGGCTGCGTGGGTGCTGGGCGATCCGCGCTCGCAGGCCATCCTCGACGAAATAGCCACGGCTCGCCTGCGCGCCGCCCCCGGCGGAGCGTCGGTGCTGGCCGATACGCCGGTGCGGTAGATAGAGTGATCGTTCATGACGGTCGCCGCGCTCGCCTCGGCCGTCGCTGTTTTGACACGCCGAGTTTGAGCCTTTCATGACCCTCACCACCGCCGATCCGTTGGCTCAGGCCGTGCGTCGGCTGCAGGCGGGGGACCGCGCCGGCGCCGCGTCCGTCGTCGTCAAGCTAGCGGCCGAGGATGCGCCGCTGGGCGACCGATGGGGCGATGTCGCGCGGCTGGCCGCCACGCTTGGCGAAGTCTCGGCCGCCCGAGCGGCCATGCGCCGGCACGTCGCCATGGACCCCTACGACACCGAACGACGGCTGGCCTACGGCGCGATGCTGGCCGAGCTTGGCCACGTCGCGGGCGCGGTGAAGGCGACCGAAGCTTTCCTGCCCAACGCCCCCAAGCCCGACGCTCGCCTGCATCACCTGCTCGGCACCTGCCATGCCCAACTGGGCGAGACCGAGAAGGCCGAAGCCCGCCTGCGCGAGGCCATCGCCCTGTCGCCATGGCCGGAGTTGACCGCCGTGGCCTGGCTGACCCTGGCTGACCTCAAGAGCTTCAAGGCGGGCGATCCGGACATCGCCGCGATGGAGGCCCTGGCCGCGGCGCTCGACAAGGCGGTTCCCAGCGCCCTGCTCTACGCGCTGGGCAAGGCCTATAACGACCTCGGCGAGGTCGACCAGGCGTTCGAGACCTACGAGCGCGGCGCGCGGCGCGTCCGGGCGCAGCGTCCCTATGACGGCGACGCCTCGCGCCGCTTCGTCGACGCGGTGATCTCCGGCTTCACGGCCGAAGCTTTCGCCAAGCTGCCGCCCAGCGGAATCCAGAGCGACCGGCCGATCTTCGTGCTGGGCCTGCCGCGCTCGGGCACGACGCTGATCGAGCAGATCCTGGCCAGCCATGTCGATGTCGTCGGCGGCAGCGAACTGAACCTGTTCCGCACAGCGACCATGGATCTAGGCGGCTACGCGCCCGCCGATGTGACCCGGATGGCCTTCCGTCCCGACGCCGCGGATGTCTGGACTCGTTTCGGCGAGGCCTATCTGCATCTTCTGGACGAGCGCTTCGGCCCTGCTGGCCGCGTCGTGGACAAGACCCTGAACCACACCCGGTTTGTCGGCCTGATCCATCACGTCCTGCCCAACGCCAAGTTCGTCTGGCTGCGCCGCGCGCCGGGCGACGTGGCGCTGTCGTGCTTCCGCAGTCACTTCGCCGCGGGCCTGGACTGGACCTGGTCGTTGGCGGATATCGGCCGGCACATGGGCGACGAAGATCGCCTGTACGCGCATTGGACCAGCCTGTTCCCCGACGCGATCCTGACGGTGCCCTATGAGGACCTGGTCGCCGATCCCAAGCCCTGGATCGAGCGAATGCTCGCGCACTGCGACTTGTCGTTCCAGGAGAACCTGCGCGACTTCCACCTGACATCGCGGGCGGTAATCACCTCGAGCGCCAGTCAGGTGCGTCAACCGATCAGCACGCGCGCCATCGGTCAGTGGAAACGCTACGAAAAACACCTCGCGCCGTTCTTCGAGGCTTACGGACGCCCCGTCGACTGAGGGTCTCCGCGGCACACATCCCGGATCACAAAGGCGGCGCGTGCGACGCGCCGCCTTTCTTTGTACGGGCAAAGAAAAGGGCGGGTCTTTCGACCCGCCCTTCCCTTTTTCGTCGATCGGATCTTCGAGATTAGAAGACCAGGTCGAAGCCCAGACGCACCGAGCGCGCAGGCATATACGACAGCGCTTGGCCGTACTGCGGACGGGGGCCGCCTGCGTCGGTTTCGCCGAACTCGTCCGATTCAAGCGGCTTGCGCGTGTTGAGGACGTTGAAGATGTCGGCGCGCAACGTCAGACCGTTTTCCGGCAGGAAGCCGAACGACGGAACCGTGTAACGAGCCGACAGGTCGAAGCGATAGCTCCAGGGGTCGCTGAATTGCGAACCGCGCGGCGTGATCTTGCCGCCGCAATAGTGCGACAGCGCGCCGTACGCAGAGTTCAGGTCCGGATCGTTCGGGTTCAGACCCATGCAGCCGTACTTGCGGCCCGAAGCGACCAGCACATTGGCGCCGACCAGCAGGTTGTCGAACACTTGGTACGAACCGTAGGCCTTGAAGACGTGAGCCCGGTGGTTCGGCAGCAGACCATAGGCCCCCTCGGTCAGGCCGGGGGTGTCGAAGTCGGCGGTGATGCCGGCGTCCTGCTGCCCGCCTGCGTAGTCGGTCTTCACGTAGCCTTCGTAGTTCCCTTTCGATTCCGAGAGGGTGTACGAGCCGTTCAGAGCCCACTTGCCGTCGAAGGCGCGGTCGAACTGGAACTGCAGCGCGATGTACTGACGATCGACCTTCGGATAGCGCAGTTGCTCAGCCGTGAAGCTGATCGTGCGCGCCGTGGTCTCGCCCGGCAGAGGATCCGACAGAGTGATCGTCTGCGCCAGGCCGGGATTGATGATCGTGTACTGGTGGAAGCCGCTCCAAATCGCCTCGCAACCCGTGATGCCGTTGGCGGTGCAGTAGGCGCGAACAGCCGGGTCAACGGCCACGTCGTCGGCGGCGCGCAGCGACTTGCGGTAGGTCAGCGTAACGCCAGCCTTCCAAAGCGCGTCGAAGCGGCGTTCATAGCCGAGAATATACTCGTCGTCGGCGGTGGACTTCAGGTCGCGGCTAATATTCGCTTCGAACGGCTGGACCTCACCGTTGTTACGGATGGTGCAGCCCCGCGAACCGGCCGTACCGATGCCGCCCGGCAGACAGATGCCCGGGTTGAACGTGATCTGAGTGCCCAGGCCCGCCAGCGGCAGGCCGGTGGACGGGTTCAGAAGCGCCCTATTGATCTGGTTGCCGTTGTACAGGGCCGTGCCGGCCGGCAGCAGGAAGTAGGCCGTCTGGTCGAGGATGGCCGAGGCCTGGCGATACGAGGTGTTCGACGCGACCGGCAGATAGTAGCGACCGTAGTTGCCGAAGATCTTGTTGGCGCCGTCATTCCCCGGATCCCAGGTGAAGCCGACGCGGGCCGCGATCTCGTTGTCGAAATCGACGAACACGTCGCCAGCCTTGCCGGAGACGCTGACGCCGCGGTTCTGGAACTGGTCGCGACGGACGCCCAGATTCAGGGTCAGAGTCGGGAGGATGTCCCACGAGTCCTGGATATAGATCGCCTGGTTGCGGGCCTTGTAGGCGCCGCCGCCGACGAACGTGCGGGCTTCGATATAGTAGCGGGTAGGATCGGTAACGCCTTGCGGGTTACCCGCGGAGCCGACGTGGTAAACGTAGTTCGCCCCGCCGTTGCGCTGCGACTGGTGAACCAGGCTGAGGTTTTCCCGATCGAAGCCGCCACGGATGTGGTGATCGCCGAACAGATTGAAGTAGATGTCGGCGTCGACGCGGTAGAATTCGCGGCTGGTGCGGCGCGGAGCATCCTGGTTCGACGAGGTCTGGCTACCGATCCGGGTCACGACGCCGGTGACGTCGGACTGAACCAGCGGCAGCGAGCTCAGCGAATTCTTGACGGCGCTGCGGTCCTTGTTCAGGCCGTAGGCGGCCGAGAGGGTGAACCAGTCCGTGAAGGTGCCGGTGTACTTGGCGACGTAGCTGGTGGCGCCGTCTTCGTAGCGCGTGCCCGGCAGGGCGGCGCCGATCGTGTCGGTGTCGGTCGCGGCGTCATAGGTGTACGAATTGGCCGTGCGCTTGGTGATGCGCTGGGTGTCGATCAGCGTGAACTCAAGGTGCTGGCTGTCGGTGATGAAGCCGTCGAGCTTCAGGCCGTAGAAGGGGTCCTTCATCTTGTCGACAAGGTACGACCCGGAGGTCTTCGAAGCCTGAGTAAACTCGTTGTCGTTCAGCTGGGCCAGGCCGTAGAAGAACAGGCGGTCCTTAATGATCGGGCCGCCGGCCTCGAACACGATGTCCTTGTTGTTGGTGTGACGGAACTTGCCGCGCTGCTGGTAGGTGTCCTTTTGATCGCTTTCCAGCGAATCCGGCGACCAGTTGCCGTGCACGCCGAACATGAAATCGTTCGAACCCGACTTCGACACGGCGTTGATGATGCCGCCGGTGGCGCGGCCGTACTCGGCCGAGTAGCCGCCGGTCTTCACTTCCACCGACTTGTAGAATTCGAACGGGACGCGCGAACCGCCGATGTAGTTGTCGAAGTTCGTGATGTTCAGGCCGTTCAGGTAGAACGCGTTTTCGGCGACCGAGGCGCCGCTGATCGACGCCTGACCACGGAAGTTTGTCGACGAACCTTCCACCGTGCCCGGCGCCAGCAGAGTCAAAGCGGTGATGTTGCGGCCGATCGGCACTTGCTTCTGCAGGTTTTCCACGTCGATCGAGAGGCCGGTCGTGGTCTGCGAGAAGTCGAGCTGCGGGTTGGCGGTGGCCGTGATGATGACTTCCGAAACGGCTTCGTCAACGGCGCTCAGGGTGAAGTTGTAGCTGCTTTCGCCGCCGGCGCGGACGCCCAGGGCGCCGTCGCTGGTCGGCTTGAACCCGTCCTTGCTGATCGAAACGGCGTACGAGCCTTGAGGGATCAGCGGCACGCGGAATTGACCGGCGCTGTCGGTCGTCAGTTCACGGGTGAAGCCCTGAGCCGTGGACTTCACCGTGACCTTGGCGCCGGAGATCGGCTGGCCGCTGCTGTTCGCGACGGTCCCCGACAGGGTGCCGCTCGTATAGTCCTGAGCGCTGGCCACGGCCGGAATGGCCGTCGCGACGACGCCGACCATGACGGGCGCGCCGATCGCCGCCAGCCCCGCCAGCAACGTCGTCGTCATCAGGCGCGCGCGGGCGCTACCTTTGGTGGAATTCATGCTGATCAATATCCCCTCTGTACGTGGCGCGGGCGGCAAGCCGGACAAATTCCCCTCTAGAAACTTTGTCCGGCCTGGAGCGGAAAACCGCCTAACGGCGCCACCAGATCATTCGTGTCCCGGAAACAATTTCCCCGGTTAAGCGGACGTTAGGGGGCGTCCCAGCCAGGGGTCAATTAGGATTACAAATTTGCAATTCACATCACTTCAGCCTGTCGCAAAATAGCCACAGGGCCGACACTTTTCGAGAGATCGATGATCACTTGGCCTCTGCAGTAGCGCTAAGCTTAACCGTAGCGCGAGGAAATCATCTGATTTACTTCAGCAATTCGGACTCTGATAACGGCGGTTCGCGACGTACGCATCAGGCGAGAAATACGCCATAAAGTTTCCCAAGACAGTTGACATCAGGTCGAAACACCCCGCGCAGGCCCGATTTATGTGAAACTTTTTTAACAAGCCGCGCCACCATCGATTAACTTACCTATACTCGACGCTACTTTTCAGGGCGCCCTGCGGGTGCGGGTGACCATTGCGTGGGCGCTGCCTCGCCGCGAAGATGGGTCCGCGACGGACCGCGTCGCGACTAGTCAGTTCGGCGGAGCCATGAGCGATTTTCGACGCGTCACCGACTCTCTTTCGGTCAGCCCTCAGGTCACGGAGGCCGATATGGCCCGCGCCGCCGCTGAAGGATTCGTTCTGGTGATCAACAATCGCCCGGACGGCGAAGACCCCAGCCAGCCGGCGAGCGCGGCGATCGAGGCGGCCGCGCGGGCGGCCGGCTTGGACTATCTCTATGTCCCCGTGCGCGGCGGCCCGACGCCGGATCAGGTGGAGACGGTCCGAGACGCCGTCGAGGCGGCGAACGGTCCGGTGCTGGCCTTCTGCCGCTCGGGCACGCGCTCGATCGTCACCTGGTCGATCGGCCAGGCCCTGGCCGGCGCGGATCGTCAGACGCTGGTCGAGCAGGGCCTGAACGCAGGCTACGACCTTTCGGGCGTGCTGCCGGCCTAGAAGGCGACCGCTTCGCGCGCGGCCATCGGCGTCGGTTCGGCCTGGCAGCTGGCCAAGGCGAACTGCGCCAGCATGATACAGAGAACGGCGAAGGCCGCGCGCTGAAGCCGTTTTGAAACAAAAATCGCCGCGTCCGTCGCCATGATCCGGTCCCCCTGGGATACTTGAAGGATCTCAGCGCAAGACCGGGGCCGCGATCAGGCCCGAAACCGGAGCGACCGCATGATCCCCTTCGTCCGCGAGCTGGCGTTCGAGTATGGCCGCTGCGACCAGGTCTCGCCGCTGATCCGGCGGGTGATCGCCCGCAATCCCGGCCCGTTCACCTATACGGGGACCGGCGTCTACATCGTCGGCAGGGGCGAGGTGGCGGTGATCGACCCGGGCCCCGACCTGCCCGAGCACTTCGAGACGCTGAAGGCGGCCCTGGCCGGCGAGCGCGTCACCCATGTGCTGGTCACCCACCACCACCTGGACCACAGCCCCCTCGCCCGCCCCCTGGCCGAGCTGTTCGGCGCCAAGGTCCATGGTCGCCCCGCGCCGGCGGACCATGGCGAGGCCGCCGCGCCGGGTCTGGAGGAAGGCGCCGACGACCGCTTCCGCCCCGATGTCGAACTTTCCGACGGCGACGTCGTCAGCGGCCCCGGTTGGACGCTGGAGGCCGTGACCACCCCCGGCCACACCTCGAACCACGTCTGTTTCGCGCTGAAGGAAGAGAACGCCCTGTTCTCCGGCGACCACATCATGGGGTGGTCGACGACGGTGGTCAGCCCGCCTGACGGCGACATGGGCGACTATTTCGCCAGCCTAGCCAAGGTGCGGGCGCGAAACTTCGACACCCTTTGGCCCACGCACGGCGCGCCGGTTCGAGAGGTCGGGCCGTTCATCGACGCCTATATCGCTCACCGCAAAGCGCGCGAGGCCCAGATCCTGGAGGCGCTGGGCGCTGGATTCACGTCGATCCCCGCCATGGTCCCCAGCCTCTATGCGGCCGTCGATCCGCGCCTGCATCCGGCCGCGGCGCTGTCGGTGCTGGCCCACATGAACCAGCTGGTGAAGGAAGGCCGCGTCGCCGCCGAGGGCGAAGGGCTCAGCGGCCAGTACCGCCTCGCCTAGGGGAACAGCCGCTTCGTCGTCCAGCCGTCGGCGACGCGGTCGAACACCAGCCGCTCGTGCAGGCGGAACGGCCGGTCTCGCCAGAACTCGATCGTGACGGGGACAATGCGATAGCCGGACCAGTGGGGCGGCCGCGGCACCTTGCCCAGGCCGAATTTCAGGCCCATCTCGGCCACACGTTTTTCGAGCGCCAGGCGGTCGGGCAGCGGCCGGGACTGGTCGCTGGCCCAGGCGCCGATCTGACTGTGGCGAGCGCGGCTGGCGAAATAGGCGTCGGCCTCGGCCTCGGTCACCGTCTCCACGAGACCTCGGATCCGCACCTGGCGGCGCAGCGACTTCCAGTGGAACAGGATCGCGGCCTTCGGATTGGCCGACAGCTCGCGTCCCTTGGCGCTGTGGGTATTGGTGTAGAAGACGAAGCCCCGGCTATCGAAGTCCTTCAGCAGCACCATGCGCGAGTCGGGCATGCCGTCGGCGTCGACCGTCGACACGGTCATGGCGTTGGGGTCGTTGAGCTCCTTCTTGCCCGCGTCCTCCAGCCATTCGGCGAACAGGGCGAAGGGATCCTCCTCCGACAGCAGCGGCGGCGGCGTGGCCTCGGTGACCTGGCGGACGTAGTCATCCTCGCTGGGCGAGGCGGGGATCAGGGTCTGGTCGGCGCTCATGGCCTTCATATAGGCCCCCCAGCGGCGAGGGGCCACAGCCCCGGTCCCGTAAGCGAAAGTCTTAACTTAACGCCCCGTTGACCATCCGGGCGGCAGGGTCGCCGCCATGACCGCCAAAGGCCCCGTCCTGACGCTTTTCGCGGCCCGCGCCCTGCTCGGCGTCGGGCCGGACGCGGACGAGCGCGCATTGCGCAAGGCCTATCGCGAAGCCGCCAAGCGCGCCCATCCGGACCGTCCGACCGGCGACGCGGCGTTGTTTCGCGAGGTCCAGGCCGCCTATCGCCTGCTGCAAGACTCTCTGGCCCGCCCGACCACCTTCGCGCCGGCCGTGACCGCGCCGGCGGCCGCCGACTACGCCTTCCTGGACATCGACATCGCCACCGCCGTGTCCGGCGGCTCGGAAGAGCTGTCGATCGACGGCCGCCGCTTGCGCCTAAAGCTGCCCGCCGGCCTTCGCGCCGGCGACAAGGTGCGGCTGCTGGACGTCCTGTTCGAGGTCCGCCACCGGCCGCTGGACGGCGCCCTGGTGCGCGGCGACGACCTTTGGCTGACCGGCAAGGTCGCCCCCCGAGTCTTGGCCGAGGGCGGCCGCGTCGAGGCCGACACGCCGCTGGGTCCCCGTCAGGCCTGGATCTCGACCAAGGCCGCCGAGCGCGGCCTGGTCCGCCTCGCCGGCCAAGGCCTGCCCGCCCGGGCGCACCACCGCGCCGGCGACCTTTTTCTGCGCCTGGAAGCGGCGGAGAAGGACAAGGACAGTCTGGCCCGCTCGCTGCTGCGCCGTTTCGCGGCCGCCTGGGCGGCTTAACCCCAAATCCTCCCCCGCTGGGGGGGAGGATCTAAATCGATCGCACGCGATCTTTTTTGGCGCAGCCCTTGAATATAAATCGCACGCGATTAAATCGCTCACATCATTCGAGAGCGAGGAGTTTCGCCATGACCACCCTCTACACCACCCGCGCCACCGTCGTCGGCGGCCGCGAAGGCCACGCCCGCAGCGAGGACGGCCTGCTGGACGTTCAGCTGTCGATGCCCAAGTCGCTGGGCGGCAAGGAGACGGGCACGAACCCCGAGCAGCTGTTCGCCGCCGGCTACGCCGCCTGCTTCCAGAGCGCCATGGCTCACGTGGCCCGCACGCAGAAGATCCCGCTGACCGGTTCGACCGTGACCGGCCAAGTCGGCCTCGCCAGCGCCGGCGCGGGTTTCGCGCTGGACGTCGCGCTGGAGGTCGAGACCCAAGGCCTGAGCCAGGCGGACGCGGAGGCCCTGGTCGCCACCGCCCACCAGGTCTGCCCCTACTCCAACGCCACGCGCGGCAATGTCGACGTGGCCATCAGCGTCAAGGCGGCGTAAGCCAGTCGACATGACAGAGAAATCCGCGTCATCCGAGAGCCCTGTCGAGATCCTGCGCCTCGACAACCAGCTGTGCTTCGCCCTCTACGGCGCGGCCAACCGGATGACGCGGCTCTATCGCCCGATCCTGGACGCCCTGGGCCTGACCTATCCGCAGTATCTGGCCATGCTGGTGCTGTGGGAGCAGAGCCCGCGCACGGTCGGGGCCCTTGGCGAGGCGTTGGATCTCGATTCCAGCACCCTGACTCCGCTGCTCAAGCGGCTCGAGGCGGGCGGGCTCGTCGAGCGCCACCGCGATCCGGACGACGAGCGGCGGGTGATCGTGGCGCTGACGGAAAAGGGCCAGGCTCTGCGCGAACAGGCCGCGAGCGTGCCGGAGAAACTGTTCTGCGCGCTGAACATGCCGCTGGCCGAACTCACGACCTTGCGCGAGCGGCTGAAGACGGTCGCCCGCTGAGGATTACTCCCGCGGCGCCTCGGCCGGCTGGGCCTGGCGGCGAGCCAGGAAAGCGGCGTGGTCGGCGTCGCTGGTCTGGCGCAGGGCGCGCAGATCCTCGCTGATGCGGAAGATGGCGACGTAGAACTCGCAGAACGCCCGCCACAGCAGGACCAGCGCGCCGGCGACCAGCAGGCCGGCGACCAGCACCGGGAAGGCCAGCAACAGCGAGCCGACGCCCGGCTCCTTCAGCGCCAGGCCCACGGCGGCGCCCACGACCGAAAAGCCGAACAGGGCCACGACGCCCAGGCCAGCCCAGTAGATGAAGTGAATCACCGGCCCGGTGACCAGGCGATCGAACGTCAGAAGATCCCAAAGCAGCGAGTTGGACCCACGCTTGGTCTTGTTGGCCGGAGGCATACGGGAACCCCAAGTCGGCGGAAAACCGCCCCTTTGCAGGCCATCGCTAGCAGCGAGAAGCCCGCTCGGCAATGCCGAGCGGGCGAAGGTTATCATCGTCTTGGAGAACGACGGCTTACTGCGGCTTGGCGCCGGCGACGGTCGCGTCGATCTGGGCCTTGGTGGCCGTGGTCGAGACGCTGCCGTCCGCGCCCGCGCTCAGGCTGTTGCCCGGCAGGGCGAACTTCACGCCGCCGTTGGTGACAATCACATTGGTCGAGCCGTCGGCGCCGGTGCTGGTGCCGCTGATCTGACCGACCGGCACGCCTTGGGCGTCCTTCACGGCCGAGCCGACCTTGAAGCTGGCGACATTGGCCGAGCTGGGAGTCGCGGCGCTGTCGGCGGGGTTGGCCGACGGCGAGGTCATCGAGGAGCCCGGGGCGGCGGACGTGGCGCCGGGGCTGGTCATGGTCTGGCCCGGAGCGGTCGATTGACCCGGCGTGGTCATCGATTGGCCCGGAGGGGTCATGGCTTGGCCAGGGGGCGTTTGGCCTGGCGCGGTCGGCGCGGTGGCGGAGCCCGTCGCGGGCGTGCCCGTCGGGGTCGAACCGGTCGAGGTGGTGCTCTGGGCGAAAGCGGCGCCGGCGAACGTCAGGGACGCGGCGGCGGCGAGCAAGGCAAGCTTGTTGGTCATCTAAACTCTCCGTCGAGGCCCCTCCCGGCGGAAACAACGTGACCTTGGCGTGGCGGTTCCGTCGGCGAGTCGACGCGAGCTGTGCCCAGGCGGGTTTTTCGTAACCGCCAGCGCCGAAATGTGGCCCCGCGGCGACCTAACCATCCGCGTCGCTTTTCCGTATCACCGCCGGGACGAGTAGCGCCGCCCCCATATTGGCGTACCCTACAGGCGCGAAAGCCGGATCCGTCACGGATCCGCGACGTCACGAGGATCCGATGAACACGCTGGACCAGGTCCTGGCCAAGGTCGCCTCGCAGAAGACCGCTCTGCCCGAGCTCTATGGCGACATCGACTTTGACATCACGCCCGAGCGGTTCACGACCGATCCCCGGCAGAGCGTGGCGCCGAGGCTGGCGCGGGCCAAGCTGGACGCCGACAAGATCGCGCTGATCAAGGCCTACACCATGCTGGGCGACGTCGTGGCGGACGCCTATGCCGCCCTGATGCCGCGCTACGGCTTCCGGCCGCTGGTCGAGATGCTGACCAAGGCCTGCGACGAAGGGATCGCGGCTGTATCCGACGCACCGCCGGAACTAGCGGCCTTCATCGCCGACATGGAGCGGGTTCCCGACTGGCTGGACATGGACCTGGTCCGCGAGGGCCAGCGCCTGGACCGCAACGCCGCCGCCAATCTGGGCCCGTTCGCCATTCGAGGCGCCTTCATCGCCACCTTCATGAACAAATACGCCGCCCTGCCGATGGCGCTGACCGGGACTCTGTCAAATGACACGGCGGCGCGGCGGGTGAACGAGACGGCGACCTTCTTCACCGCCACCCTGCTGCCCGGCTCGCTGGAGCGGCATGGAGCGGGTTTCCGAGCCGCGGCCATGGTGCGGCTGATGCATTCGATGGTGCGGTTCAACGCCCTGAAGCGCTCCAACCGCTGGGACGTCGGCGTCTACGGGATCCCGATCCCACAGGTCGACCAGATGCCGGCCGGCCTGATCCCGATCTTCCTGATGAGCTACAAGATCGTCGGCGAGGGGCGGAAGACCTTCACGGCCGAGGAGCGCGCCCGGGTCGAGCTGGCCCGCTATCGCTGCTTCCTTCTGGGCCTGCCCGAGGACTTGCTGGCCGACACCCCGCAGGGCGTGGTCGACACCATGAACGCTCGTAGCGCCACCCTGCGCGCCGGCTTCGACGACGCCACCTGCGGCGAGCTGGTCCGCGCGACCCTGAACGCCTACCTGCCGCCGGACGAGCGGCCCGAGAACCGCCTGTTCGACCAGGTCGAGCGCGGCTTCTCCAAGGTGTTCTTCCTACGCAACTTCATGAACGGCGACGTGGCCGCCGCCAAGCGGATGGGCGTCGAGATCGGGCCGCGCGACTTCATGATGTTTGGACTGGTCGCCACGCTCGTGACCGGCCAGCTGACCGCCTATCGCCTGGCCCGGCGGGTTCCAGGGCTGTCGGAGGTGGCCGACGCGCGGCTGGTGGGGCGCCTGAAGCGGCAGCTGAAGCGCTACGGCCACGCCGAGTTCACCTCGGACGCCGAAAAGTACCGGCCGACCACCGGGGCCAAAACCGCTACCGCCTAACCCCTACTCCGATCTCCCGGCGAATGCCGGGGCCCAGATCGAACCCACAAGCGCCTATCGCTTGGCGGGGCCCTAGGGCGCGAACACCCAAGCCGCTCAGGCTGAATCTGGGCCCCGCATTCGCCGGGGAGGTCGGATTAAGAAAGAGCGCGACGGTCTCCCGTCGCGCCAATGATGCCCTACAGCGTCGCCATGTCGATCACGAAGCGGTAGCGCACGTCGCTCTTGTGCATGCGCTTGTAGGCCTCGTTGATCTGGTCGATCGAGATGGTCTCGATCTCGGCGACGATGTTGTTCTCGCCGCAGAAGTCGAGCATCTCCTGGGTTTCCTTGATCGAGCCGATCATCGAGCCCGCCAGGGTGCGGCGGCCGGGGATCAGGGCGAAGGCGTTCAGCGGCACCGGCTCTTCCGGCGCGCCGACGATCACCATGGCCCCGTCGATCTTCAGCAGGGCCAGGTACGCGCCCCAATCCAGCGGCGACGAGACGGTGCAGATCAGCAGGTCGAACGTGTCGGCCAGCGTCTCGAACGTCTTCGGATCGTTGGTGGCGTAATAGTGGTCCGCGCCCAGGCGCAGGCCGTCTTCCTGCTTGGACAGGGTCTGGCTCAGCACCGTGACCTCCGCCCCCATGGCGTGGGCCAGCTTGACGCCCATATGGCCCAAGCCGCCCATGCCCAGGATCGCGACCTTCTTGCCAGGACCGGCGTTCCAGTGGCGCAGCGGGGAATACAGCGTGATGCCGGCGCACAGCAACGGCGCGGCGGCGTCCAGCGGCAGGTTCTCGGGGATCGACAGGACGTAGTCTTCCTTGACCACGATGTGGTCGGAATAGCCGCCGTAGGTCGGGATGTCCGAACCGGGCTCGAAGGCGCTGTAGGTCAGCACCAGGCCCGGCTGGTACTGCTCGCGATCCAGGTCGCGGGCGGCGTTGCAGGTGACGCAGCTGTCGACGAAGCAGCCGACGCCGACGGGGTCGCCTTCCTTGAACTTGGTGACATTGGCGCCGACGGCGGTGACCACGCCGGCGATCTCGTGGCCCGGGACGATCGGATAGACGCTCTGGCCCCAGCCGTTGTCGACCATGTGGATGTCGGAGTGGCAGACGCCGCAGTACTTGATCGAGATGACGACGTCGTCGGGATTGGGGTCGCGGCGTTCGAAGGTGAACGGCGCCAGGGGCGCGCCAGCGGCGGGCGCCGCATAGCCTTTAGCGGTGGCCATTCGGGATAGATCCTTGGATTTGGAGATCGCGGTCGGGGAGGATCGCGTGCGGCGATACTTGCCATATGGGACCGCGCGAGCGGTAGACCAGTCCGCCGGACCGATTGCACGATCCTCCAGGGATGGGGGAGCGGGCGCTGAGAGTTGAAAGCTGACAGGCTGAAGTCGGTTCAGGGTGGTCAGCGGACCAAATCCTCCCCCCAGCGGGGGAGGTGTCGGCGAAGCCGACGGAGGGGGAAAGCGATGTCGCGTCATCCCCAGCCGCTCCGGATGAATCTGGGCCCCGGCATTCGCCGGGGAGGTCGGCTTGGAGGAAATGTCAGATCGGGGCGCCGCTTCAGCCCCTACACCATCCCCACGGTGCGCAGACGCGCGCGGGGGTGGATCTCGTTCTGGCTCATCACCACGGTCTGGCCGCGGAAGCGCTCGATGATCGAGCGGACATAGGGGCGCACGCCCGGGCTGGTCAGCAGCACCGGCGCCTCGCCGGCCAGGGCCGCGCGTTCGAAGGCGTCGCGCACGCCGCGGATGAAGTCCTGCAGGCGCGAGGGCGGCAGGGCCAGCTGCTTGTCGTCGCCGGGGCCGATCAGGCTTTCGGCGAAGGCCTGCTCCCAGTCGGCCGACAGGGTGATGATCGGCAGGGCGCCGTCGTCGCCGCGATTGGCCCAGCACAGCTGGCGGGCCAGGCGCGCGCGGACTTGCTCGACCAGCTGGGTGACGGACGCCGTATGCGGGGCGGCCTCGCCGATGCCTTCCAGGATCTGCGGCAGGTCGCGGATCGAGACCCGCTCGCGCAGCAGCGATTGCAGCACGCGCTGGACGGTGGTCGCGGTGGCCGTGCCCGGGATCAGGTCGTCGACCAGCTTGCGCTGCGCCTCGGGCAGTTCCTTCAGCAGCTTCTGGACCTCGGCGTAAGAGAGCAGGTCGGCCATGTTCTCCTTGAGGATCTCGGTCAGGTGCGTGGTCAGCACCGTGGCCGGATCGACGACCGTATAGCCGCGGAAGGTGGCCTCCTCGCGCAGGTCGTCGGCGATCCAGGTGGCCGGCAGGCCGAAGGCGGGCTCGCGCACGTGCTCGCCCGGCAGCTCGACCTGGCCGCCGCGCGGGTCCATGCACATCAGCATGCCCAGCCGCACCTCGCCGGCGCCCGCTTCCATCTCCTTGATCCGGATGGCGTAGCCCTGGTTGGCCAGGCGCATGTTGTCCAGGATACGGACCGGCGGCATGACGAAGCCGTACTCGCTGGCCAGCGTCTTGCGCAGGGCGCGGATCTGGTCGGTCAGCTTGCGGCCGTCCAGGTCGTTGATAAGGGTCAGCAGGCCGTAGCCCAGCTCGATCTTGACGTCGTCGATCGCGAGCGAGGCGCTGATTGGCTCCTCCTCAGCCTCGGTGGGCGCGGCCGCCTCGAGGGCGGCGGGGTCTATCTGAGCGGGCGCCTTGGCGTCCTGGATGCGCTTGTAGGCCAGCATGCCCGCCCCCACCGCCACCGCGGCGAACGGGATGATCGGCATGCCCGGGATCAGGGCCATGACGCCGGCCGAGGCCGAGACCATGCCCAGGCCGACCGGGTTCATCGCCAGCTGGGTGGTCAGGGCCTTGTCGGCCGAGCCTTCGACGCCGGCCTTGGAGACGACCATGCCGGCGGCGATCGAGATGACCAGGGCCGGGATCTGGCTGACCAGGCCGTCGCCGATGGTCATGATGGTGTAGGTCGAGGCGGCCTCGCCGATCGGCAGCTTGTGCTGCACGACGCCGATGATGATGCCGCCGATGATGTTGATCGCCGTGATGATCAGGCCGGCGATCGCGTCGCCCTTCACGAACTTGCTGGCGCCGTCCATGGCCCCGAAGAACGTGCTTTCCTGCTCCAGCTCCTTGCGGCGCAGCTTGGCGCCTTCCTGGTCGATCAGGCCGGTCGACAGGTCGGCGTCGATGGCCATCTGCTTGCCGGGCATGGAGTCCAGGGTGAAGCGGGCCGCCACTTCGGCGATCCGGCCCGAACCCTTGGTCACGACCATGAAGTTCACGACGATCAGGATGATGAAGACGATCACCCCGATGACGAAGTTGCCCTGCATCATCAGGTGACCGAAGGCCTCGATCACCGCGCCCGCGCCGCCCGTGCCTTCCTGGCCATGGCCGAGGATCAGGCGGGTCGAGGCGATGTTGAGGCCCAACCGGTACAGCGTCGCGACCAGCAGCACGGTCGGGAACGAGGTGAACTCCAGCGGCTTCTTGATCAGGATCGCCGTCATCAGGATCAGCACCGATCCTGTCAGCGAAATGGCCAGCAGCAGGTCCAGCAGGAACGACGGAACCGGCAGGATCAGCAGGACGATGATGCCGACGACGCCCAGGGCCAGGCCCATCTCGCCGCGCATGAATCCGTCAACCAGCGACTTGGCGTTGGGAACGGATCGAGCGGCTGTGGGGGCGGCGGCGTCGGCCATTCGGAACCTTGGAACGGTGAAGGTCTAGGGGACCAGCGAGTGAAGCGATTTGCGGTCCGCCGCCACATCCTTAATGAAAATTAGCCATGTTCGGCGCCGGACCGATGGTCGCGGCGCCGCGGCGTATCGCCTCTGCTTCAGGCGGCGGCGCCGACCCCGCCCTGGGGCGGCGGCACCGGCACGCCGGCGTCGGAATATTCCTTCAGCTTGTTGCGCAGGGTGCGGATCGAGATGCCCAGGATGTTGGCCGCGTGGGTGCGGTTGCCCAGGCAGTGCTCCAGGGTGTCGATGATCAGCTTCTGCTCGACCTCGGCCACCGTCGAGCCAACGAAGGTGCGCGAGACCGCGTCGGCGGCCATCTGGGCGCCGCGGGCGACCGCCACGTCCGGCGCCGGGGCCATCGGCTGGCCGTCGGGCAGGCGGATCGCGAACTCCTCGATCTCCGGGCCGGTCGACAGCAGCACCGCGCGGTGCATGGCGTTCTCCAGCTCGCGGACGTTGCCCGGCCAGCGGTGGGCCACCAGGCGGCGCTTGGCTTCGGCCGAGATCGGCTTTTCCGGAATGCCGTTGGCGGCCGAGTACTTCTTCACGAAGAACTCGCACAGGCTCAGCACGTCGGCCGGCCGCTCGCGCAGCGGCGGCAGGCGCAGGTTCACGACGTTCAGGCGATAGAGCAGGTCTTCGCGGAACGTACCGTCCTTCACGGCCTGGGCCAGGTCGCGGTTTGAGGTGGCCAGGATGCGGATATCCACCTTGACCGGCTTGGCGCCGCCGACGCGGTCGATCTCGCGCTCCTGGATGGCGCGCAGCAGCTTGGCCTGCAGGCGGGCGTCCATTTCGCTGATTTCGTCCAGCAGCAGGGTGCCGCCGTTGGCTTCCTCGAACTTGCCGATGCGGCGGGCCATGGCGCCGGTGAAGGCGCCCTTCTCGTGGCCGAACAGCTCGCTTTCCAGCAGGTTCTCGGGGATGGCGGCGCAGTTGACGCTGATGAACGGCGCCTTGGCCCGGCGGGACTTGCCGTGGACGTAGCGCGCCATGACCTCCTTACCCGAGCCGCTCTCCCCGGTGATCAGGATCGAGGCGTCGGACGGGGCGACCTGGTCGGCCAGCTTGATGACCTGCTCCATGGCCGGGTCGCGGACCACCATCGGGCGCTCGTCGTCGGTGACGGCGGCCAGGACGGCGGCGATCAGCTCGGCGTCCGGCGGGAGCGGGATGAACTCCTTGGCGCCGGCCTTGATGGCCGCGGCGGCGCGCATCGGATCGGCGTCGACGCCGCAGGCCACCACCGGCACGCGGATCCGCTCGGCTTCGTTGGCGGCGATCAGGCCGGCGATGTCGAGGGCGTAATCGACCATCATCAGGTCGGCGCCCTGCCCTGCCCTCAGAGCATTGGTCGCCTGCTCCGTCGTTTCGACGTGCGAGACCTTGGCCCCCGCGTTCATCGCCATCTTCACGGCGACCGAGAGCTGCCCGTTCAGTTTTCCGACGACCAGAAGCCGCATCTCTTACTCTCCCGAAGCCCTTCCGAGGGAAGGACCCAAATCCCAGAATTTCCTTGGCGTTCAGAACCTTAGTTCTGGTCGCCGTCCTTGATGATTTCCGTCATGGTCACGCCCAGGCGCTCGTCGACGACGACGACCTCGCCACGGGCCACCAGGCGGTTGTTGACGTAGATGTCGATCGCCTCGCCGACCTTGCGGTCCAGCTCCAGGATCGAGCCCTGGCCCAGCTGCAGCAGTTGCGCCACCGACATGTGGGCGCGGCCCAGCACCGCCGAGATGTTGACCGGAACGTCGAAGACCGGCGCCAGGTCGGAGGCGGTCTTGTCGGCGATCTCGACCGGCATTTCGGAGGCCAGCATCGAGCCGCCGAATTCGTCGAGGGTGAGGTTGTCTTCGGCCATGGGGATCAGCCTTGCTTATGAGAACATGGGTTCGGCGTGGAGGCCTTCGGCGGCGATCGCCGCCTCCAGCGCTTCGGTGACACGTTGGGCGGCGCCTTCGGGATCGAAGGCCGCGCGGCCCTCGCCCCAGTCGAAGGTGAAAGCGGCGGGGGCCATGGCGCCGTCGGCGCGAGCCACGATCTGGCCCTGATAGCCGATCTGGGCCGCCACGGTTTCCAGCGCCTGCTGGATACGCTCTTCCATCTCCGGCGCGACGCGGATGAAGATCCGCGGCTGGGCCTCGACCTCGCGGGCCAGGGCCTCCAGCGCGGCCGTGACCGGCGCCTCGGGAAAGTGTGTCAGGGCCGCGTCGGCGATCTTGCGACCGCACGCCAGGGCCAGCATGGCCGCGCCCTCGCGGTGCTCGTGGGCCACGTGGGTCAGGGCGTCGAAGGCTTCGCGCACCAGGCCGGCGATGTCGCCCAGGGCCATGGCGGCCTCCTGCTCGGCGCGGGCCACGGCCGAGCGTTCGCCCTCGGCATAGGCCTGGGCCTTGGCGGCCTCGACCTCTTCCAACGTGAAGTTCTTCTTCACCTTGGGCGCTTCGTAGGCGACGCCGCCGCGATCGTCGAAGACCGTGTCGAAGGCGAATTTGCGATGAGGGGTGTCGATCATGCCATCCGCCTCAGTAGATCAGTTCGTCTTCGCTGCCCGAGCCGGCCAGCATGATCTCGCCCTTGGCGGCGAGGTCCTTGGCGACTTGGACCATGCCCACCTGGGCGGCGTCGACGTCCTTCAGGCGCACGGGGCCCATGCTGTCCATGTCCTCGCGCATGATCTTGGCCGCGCGCTCGGACATGTTCGAGAAGAACATGTCCCGGAGCTTGTCCGAGGCGCCCTTCAACGCCAGGGCCAGCTGCTCCTTGGGCGTGGCGCGCAGCAGGGTCTGGATGCCGCCGGGGTCCAGCTTCGACAGGTCCTCGAACACGAACATCAGCGCCCGGATGCGCTCGGCCGCTTCGCGGTTGCGCTCTTCCAGGGCGGCGATGAAGCGGGCCTCGGTCTGACGGTCGAAGTTGTTGAAGATCTCGGCCATCATCTCGTGGCTGTCGCGCTTGGAGGTGCGCGCCAGGTTCGACATGAATTCGGTGCGCAGCGTCATCTCGATCTTGTCGAGGATTTCGCGCTGCACCGGCTCCATGCGCAGCATCCGCGTCACGCATTCCAGGGCGAAGTCTTCGGGCAGGCAGGCCAGCACGCGGGCGGCGTGGTCGCTCTTCACCTTCGAAAGAACCACCGCGACGGTCTGCGGGTATTCGTTCTTCAGATAGTTGGCGAGCACGGCCTCGTTCACGTTGCCGAGCTTGTCCCACATCGTCCGACCGGCCGGACCGCGGATTTCCTCCATCAGCTGCTCGACCTTGTCGGCCGGCATGAAGGAGGCCAGCAGGCGCTGGGTCTGCTCGTACGAGCCCATGATCGCGCCGGTCGAGCTCATGCCCGACACGAACTCGACCAGCAGATCTTCGACCACCGAGGCCGAGACCGTGCCCAGGCCCGCCATGGCCTGCGAGACTTCCTTGATTTCCTCGTCGTCGAGCGCTTCCCAGATGCGGGTGTGCTCTTCGCCCAAGGCGAGCAGCACGATGGCCGCCTTTTCAGGCCCCGAGAGCTTCTTGACGTCGTTGACCGCGACTTTCATGGCCGTCAGCTCGACTCATGCAGCCAGTTGCGCAGGATCGCGACCGACTCTTCGGGGTGCTTTTCGACAAACTCCGACACACGCTTGATGGACGAAGCCTTCACTTGGCCCTCGATCTTGGCGATGTCGATCCGCTGATCGATGTCGCTGACCGGACCGGCGATGGCCAGGGGCTCGCCGCTCTCGTCGACCACGACCTGCTGCTGCGTGCCGTCCGACAGGGTGACCATCCGCGTCACCGGCTGGCCGGGGCCGGGCAGGGCCGCCACGACGTTGGGCTCGGCCAGGTTCTTGATGAAGGGGCGGACCGCGAACAGCAGGATCAGGATCGCCACGATACCCAGGACGCCCAGCTCGCCGGCGCGCATGATGTCGTTCTTGTCGAAGCCCGACAGCAGGCCTTGCTTCTCCAGACCCTGGTCCTCGGGTTGCGGGAACTTGATGTTGGTGACCTTGACCTGGTCGCCCCGGGCGGCGTCGAAGCCGACGGCGGTCTTCACCAGATCCTCGATCTGCTGGATTTCCTGGGCCGATCGCGGCGTGTAGGCGCCGGGCTTGCCGTCCTTGCCGGGAGGCGCCGTGACGCCGTCGATGGCGACCGCGACCGCGACCTTCTTGATCGCGCCCGGCTCCTGGACGGTGGTCTTCACCGACTTGGAGATCTCGTAGTTGGTGACGCTTTCATTGGCGCCGGCGCGAGAGCCCAGCTGCTGGAAGCCATTCGCGCCCTGGCCCGGCACATTGGCCGTCGCCGTCGCGCCCGAATTGTCCTCGTTCTTGTTTTCCTGGCTGTTCGACTCGTTGGTGCTTTCCGAGCGGACGACCTGACCGTCCGGATCGAAGCGCTCTTCCTGGGTCGTGACGCGGTTCAGGTCGAGATCGGCGGTGACGTTGACACGGGCCTTGCCCGGGCCAAGCACGCCTTCGATCATGTCCTTGACGGTCTTGGCGATGCGCTGCTCGGCCTCGGTCTTGCGGTCCTGGGCCTCCTTGCCGGCCAGGCTCTCGTCGCTGGGCGCCGACAGCGTCTTGCCGTGCTGATCGATGACCGCGACCTTTTCGGCCTTCATGTTCGGCACCGCCGACGAGACCAGGTTCTGGATGGCGTGGACCATGTCGGACGACGGCTCGCGCGAGCCGACCCCGATCGTGACGGCCGCCGAGGGCTGCTCGGCGTCTTCCTCGAACAGCTGGCGCTTGGGCAGCACCAGATGGACGCGGACGCTATTGACGCCCTGCATCGCCTTGATCGTGCGCTCCAGCTCGCCCTGCAGGGCGCGCTGACGGTTCAGCTGCTGGACGAAGTCGGTCTGGCCGAGGGCGTTGCCGCCGTCGAAAATCTCGTAGCCGATCGAACCGGAGCTCACGAGCCCCTTGCCGGCGACCATCAGGCGGGCGCTGGCGACCTTGTCGCGCGGCACCATGATGGTCGAGCCATCGCCCTTGGTCTCGTACTTGATGCCCGCCTGGCTCAGGGCCTGGGTGACTTCCGAGGCCTCTTTCAGGTCGAGGTTCGAATAGAGCAGCTCATTGGGCTCCTTGCCCATGAACATGATGAGGGCCACCAGCACGGCGATGACGCCGGCGCCGACGCCCAGCATCGCGGCCAACCGACCGACGCCGAACCTCTGAATCGAACCCAGAAAGCTTTCCACGAAGCCCCATCCCCTGATCAACGGCCCCAACGGGGACGCCCGGCGAACGCGAACCAAGCGCGCGTCGGTAGGCAGGATTTACCCAGTATAAGGTAAACGAGGCGTTTATATTTGGCGGGGGAAGCGCCACCAGGAGGCGCCAAAACGTCGCGGCCGCGCCCTTTCGGGCGCGGCCGCTGAACGTCGTCAAACCCTTTCGGCGCAAGGCTTTCAGGGCTTTCGATGTCGGCAGGGACGATCAAGGCGACGCACCCCCTGCTCCCTATTAACGGTACTGCTGGATCCGCGTGGTCCGCAGGCCCGCCATCCCGTGCCGATCAATCGACTGCTGCCAAGCGAGGAACTCCTCGTTGGTCAGCTTGTAGCGATCGCAAGCCTCGTCCAGCGAGAGCAGGCCCCCGCGAACGGCGGCCACGACCTCGGCCTTGCGACGGATGACCCAACGCTGGGTCTCCGGCGGCGGCAAATCGGACAGGGTGAGCGGCGCGCCGGTGGGCCCGATCACATACTTCTCACCCCGGCTGTTCGTGCGCTGCTGCTGCAACATGGCTTTACGCCTTTCCCACAACCATCACTGTTGGAGGCCACTATAGGCGCCGCCCAATAACAGCGGCTTAATTCCAATAGTAAAGAAAGGCCTAAACAAGATGGCTCTCAGCACTCCTTCGTGTCTCAACGTGAGACACGAGTATTAAAGAAAGTTAAACCCCGTGATTATCGCTTAATATTCAGGAGCTCCTCGAGCATCTGATCTGCGGTCGTGATGATCTTCGACGAGGCGGAGTAAGCACGTTGCGTGGTGATCAGGCCGGTAAACTCGGTCGAGAGGTCGACGGTCGAAGCTTCCAGAGTAGAAGGCGCCAGCGCGCCGGCTCCGCCCTGACCCGGAGCCTTAAGGCTATAGGTGCCGCTCTCGTTGGTGACGCGATAGGCGTTGCCGTTAACCCCCTTCAGGCCGTTCGGGTTCGAGAAGGTCGCGACCGCCACCTGGGCGATCCGGCGGGTGACGCCGTTGTCGAAGATCGCCGAGACGTAGCCGTCCTCGTCGACCTCGATGTTGGTCAGGTTGCCGAAGGCCGTACCATTGGTGTTCACCGACTGGACGACCGACTGGCTGTTGTACTGGGTCAGGCCGCCGGCGGCGCTGGCCAGGTCGATCTGGACGTCTTGGGTGTCGATGCCCAGGCCGTCGGCCCAGACCGGCGGCTGCGGCAGCGGCGCGGCGGGCGGGGCGGGTTGGACGACCAACGGCGTGCCCGAGGCCTGGATCGTGATCGAGGTCGGAACGGTGGTGCCAAACAGGCCGCCGGTGCTCTTCAGTTTACCATCGGTCGTGAACTCGACGATGCCGGTGCTGATCTGGCCGTTGCCGTTATTGGCGAGGTCGCCCGGCTTGGCGCGCAGTTCGGCGTACCACTGGTTCGGGCCCGGGGCCTTCAGCAGCGACAGGGTGACGGTGCGCTGGCCGCCCTTGGAGTCCGACAGCGGGATCTGGATCTCGAAGTCCGGCTTGACACCCTTGGTGTTGTCCTTGGCGTAGTCCGACATCGACCAGGTCGACGGATCATACAGCTTGCCGACCTTGGCGTCGGCGTCGGTGGTGATGCCCAGGGCCGCCAGCGACACGACGGTGCCGCTGGTGTCGATGTCGACGTCGGTCAGCGGCGAGGTGGGCGCTGCGAGCGCCTTGGGCTTCAGGGTCGAGCTCGCGATATTGCCGGCGGCGTCGTAGCCGACGATGCCGGTGGCGATCACCACGCCGTTTTCCTTGACGTCGACCTGGTACTCATTGTTGCCCGAGGCGGCGGGATTGGCGAGGCCGGTCGAGCTGTAGACGACGTCGAAGGACCTGGGCGTGGTGGCCGGAACGGTCGGGATATTGGTGAACGACGGGTTGCCCGCGGTGCCCACCTTGTACGACACGGCGGCCGCCACCGGCTGCTCCGAGCGCAGGTTGGCGTTGATGCCGACGCGGGTCGTCTTTTCGGCCGTGCCGCCGACGGTGCCGACGTTGATCGACGACAGCTGCATCAGGTCCGACGGATCGGGCGTGATCGCGCCGGTGACCGGATCGGCCAGCCAGCCCTGCAGATAGAGACCGGCGTCGTTGCGCAGGTAGCCCAGGCTGTCCAGCTGGAACGAGCCGGCGCGAGTGAACGAGCGGGTGTCCGTCGCGGCCAGGTTCTCGGGCTTTTCAGTGGCGACGAAGAAACCCGCGCCCGAGATCGACAGGTCGAGGTTCGAGGTCGTCGACTGGGTCAGGCCCTGCTGACTGATGAACTGGTGGGTCTGGGCCTTCACGCCGCCGGCGCTGTAGGTCTGGTTCTTCGAACCGGAGGTGACCAGGGTCGAGAAGTTCGCGCTGGAGCGCTTGTAGCCGACCGTGTTGACGTTGGCGATGTTGTCCGAGATCGCGGCCAGGGCCGAGGAGTTGGCGACCAGACCGGAAACGCCGGCGAGCATGGCGCTGTTGATGCTCATAACGGTAATCCTGCGTTGAAAGGGTTCGAGGGTTCAGCGCGGTTTGCGTTTGGATCCCGGGGAAGACCGTCTTCCGAGGATCGCGTCGGCGTCGTTCTGACGCCCTGTCGATCGTTTGATCAGGCGGCCTTGGGGGTCGTCTGGTCGCTGGTGGTTGTGGTCGCCGCGGCGGTGATGCCGATGACGTTGTCGATGGGAATGGCCTGGCCATCGATGATGACCTTGGCCTGGCCGGTGGAGTTGTCGACGGCGGTGACGACACCCTCGCTCCGGCCCTTGATGTTCGTGACCTTGATGTCCTTGGCGTCGGCGCCCTTGGCCGTGACCTTGATCGTGTAGACCCCGCCGTTGTCCAGCTGGACCCCGGCGTCGTCCTTGCCGTCCCACGTGATGGTGTGGTTGCCGCTCTTCTGGTCATCCGGCTTCAGGGTGCGGACCACCTTGCCGGCGGCGTTCTTGATCTCGACCGTGAGCGAGGTCGAGCCGCCCGCCTGGGTCCAGGAGAAGGTCGCCTTGCCGTTCTTGAGGGTCGAGGTGTCGGTCGTGGCGGTGACCTGCTTGCCGATCATCGACACGCCTTCCGACAGACCCGTGCCGGTGTTCATGCCGACCAGGGCCGCCAGCAGGTCGTTGGTGACCAGCTGCTGCTCGACGCCGGTCATCTGGGTGATCTGCTGGGTCATCTGCGTCGTGTCGGTCGGCGACAGCGGATCCTGGTTCTTCAGCTGCGTCGTCAGCAGCTTCAGGAAGGTTTCCGTGTTGCTCGCCACCGACTTCTTGCCGTTGTTGATACGGTCAAGAACCGAGGAGGTGCTCTGCGAAGAGACGGGCATCGCCATGGGCTTGTCCTAGATCCGGATGTCCAGGCCGCTGTCGGCGGCCGTCTTCAGGCCGGGCAGCAGGTCGGAGGGGGTGACGACGATCTCTTCCTCGGCGGTCATGGCGGCCTGGAACGCGCGCCCTTGGAAGGCGCGCTGGCCCTGGTCGTTCCAACCGTCGAAGGCGAAGAAGGCGTTGGGATTCTGGCCGTTGTTCTGGCTGGAGACGTCGAACGAAAGAGCGTTGTCGGCGACGTTGAAGCCGGCGTCCGCCAGGGCCTGGCGCAGTTCGCCCGCCTTGTTGCGCAGCTCCTGCGCCGCGTGGGCGGTGTCGAACCGCATGGAGGCGGTCAGGGCCCCGTCGCGGGCGATCTCGATGCGCACGTCGACCTTGCCCAGGCCGTCCGGCGTCAGGGCGACGTCGAATCGCGTGGTCTTGGCGTCGGCCTTCTTGACGATCTCGGCCGACAAGGCCGCGACGGTCTCGGGCGAGCCGCGGACCGGCGCGGGAGCGGCGGCCTGGGCCGAGGCGGAGGCGATCGGCGCGGCCGCAACGGGCGGCGGCGCGACCGTGGGGGCCGGCGCGCTGACCTGAGCCGGCGCTTCGACCACGACGGCGTTGGCCGCGTTCGGCGTCTTGGCGTCGCCGCCGGCGTTCCCGCCGCTGGAGGCGTCGGCGCCGGCCGTCGCCGTCACGGCCTGGGCCGTCTCCACCGGAACGGCGCCGGCGGCCTGGGCCTGGACCTGCTGTGGCGCGGCGGCCTTGGCTGGCTCGACGGGCTTGGCGACCGGAGCCGCCTCGGGGGCCTCGGTCGCCTCGGCGACGACCTGGGCCGCGACGGCGGCCTCGGCGGCGACCGGAGCGGCTTTGGCCGTCACCGCGGGGACGGTCGGCGCGGCGACCGCGGCAGGCGCGGGAACAGAAGCTTGGGCGACGGCGACCTTGAGGGCCTCGACCGGCGACTTGGAGGCTTCGGCCGTCTTGGCCGGCGTCGCCGTGGCGGCCGGCGCGTCAGCGGCGGGTTGGTCGGCGACGGCGATCGTCGGCGCAGCATCGTCCGAGGCGAGCTTGGCGAAGGCCTCGAGCGCGGCCGCGTCAACGGCGACGCCCTCGGCGGGCGCCGCGGCGGCGGTCGCGACCTTGGCGACGTCCTCGGCCGTCGCCGGCGTGGGAGCCGAAGCCTGGGCGGCCGTCGGGGCGGCCTGTTCGGCGGGCTTAGCCAGGGTCGGCGTTTCGACGGCGGCCTCGGCCACAGCGGCGAAGACGGGCGCGGCTTCCGTCGTGACGGCGGGCGTCTCGACGACCGGCTCGGCGGTCTCCGCCAGCGGCTGGGTCTGGACTGGCGCTTGCATGGGCGCGGCCATCGCGGCGATCAGAGCCGCGGCGGCGGCGGCCTGGGCCGCGGCGTCGATCTGGGCGACGTCCTGGCCAGCGACCACGGCGGCGGCCTGATCAGCTTTGGCGTCGGTCTTGTCGGCCTTGGCTTCGGCGTGATCGGCGGCCGCGTCCGCCTTGTCGTCGGCCTTGGCGGCGACCTTGTCGGCGGCTTGATCCGCCTTGTCGGCCTTATCGGCGCGGGCGTCCTGGACCGCGTCGGCCCGATCATCAGCGCGGTCGGCAGCGCGGTCAGCGGCCTTGGAGTCGACCTTGGCGGGGCGGTCCGTCGACTTGGACGAACGGGCGTCGTCTTCGCGGACGTCGCTCTTGGACTCTGCGCGAGCCGGAGCACGGGGAGCGGGCGTGTCGTCCTTGCGGCCGGCGATGGCCATCAGGGCGTCGAAGCCGTCATTGGCCGACTTGGCGCCGACGGCCGGGGTCGGCGCGGCGGGTAGAGCGGCGGTGGGCGCGGCGATCGCGGTCATTCGCAGTCGAAGCTCGGTTGGGCGGCGGTCCATGACGAACGCGCCTTCGCCGCTCCTCCCCAGCAATGGTTGGGCCAACTCGGAAAAGAACCCTCAAGGCACTGTTTTTATTGAAGTTAATCGCTCGTTTACGATCCCAGAATCGCCCTTGAGCGGCGCTTTTTGCCCAGTTCGACGGGGGCTTGAGGACCGGAGTTGCCGCGTCGGCGGGTCGCGCCCCGACTTGGCGCCCTCCTTGCGCATGACATCTCGTCGAATATCCGACCCACGGAACACTTCGCCATGAAATTCAATGGCTTGGCATATATCGGGACCCTGATCCCCACCCCGCCCCGGCAAGTTTCGCCGGGCAAGGACGCGTCCTGCGTTGCGCGGTTTGCCGAGCTGAAAGGATCGATCGCATGTCGCTGAACTCGATCATGGGCACGGCGACGTCCGGCATGATGGCGGCCCAGACGGGCCTGCGCATCACGTCCGACAACATCGCCAACGTCAACACCAAGGGCTACGTCCGCAAGACGATCTCCCAGTCGAACATGCTGTCCAACGGCATGGGCGTGGGCGTCAGCATCGACGCCATCAAGCGCGCGACGGATCGCTTCCTGACGACGGCCAGCCTGAACGCCGCCTCGGACAGCAGCCGCGCGACCGTGGTCGCCCAGGCGCTGAACAATGTGCAGCAGCTGTTCGGGGACCCGACGGGCGACACCAGCTTCTTCTCGCGCCTGGACGACATCTTCACCGCCTTCTCCAAGGCGCAGGATGACCCCTCCTCCTCGCTGCTGCGGACCCAGGCCCTTACGCGGGTGGATGAATTCCTCAGCGAGTCGAGCCGCATCACCTCGTCGATCTCCAATCTTGGCAAGGACGCCGACACGCGCATTTCCGGCGACGTGGATCGCGTCAACGACCTGCTCAGCCAGATCGACGGCCTCAACACCGACATCACCCGCGCCAAGGTCGCGGGCGCCGACGCGACGGGCGCCGAGAACGTACAGAGCGGCCTGATCGACGAGCTGTCGAAGCT
>Ga0247725_1000471_pt1 | contig 29746 bp, 20 predicted proteins | sample OKSTACKMCFT3sol_FD_183021 | JGI IMG/M metagenome (GOLD analysis project Ga0247725, IMG submission 183021) | Subsurface sediment microbial communities from gas well in Oklahoma, United States - OK STACK MC-FT3-sol | ecosystem: Environmental > Terrestrial > Deep subsurface > Rock core/Sediment...
TACAGCCGGAGCTGACAGTGTACAAAGCGATCATCAATTATCAGAAAGCAACTTTTCTGACCAGTGCCCCTGATATTAAGGCTCTGCCCGCAGATACAGGTATCGAAGTTGCCTTTGCTGGTCGTTCTAACGCCGGCAAGTCCAGTGCATTAAATACGCTCACCAGACAAAATGGTTTAGCCCGTACCAGTAAAACTCCGGGTCGTACTCAGTTAATCAATACTTTTGCTTTAGCAGAAGACCAGCGTCTTATCGATTTACCTGGTTACGGTTTTGCGAAAGTACCTTTAGCCGTGAAAGAAAAATGGCAAAAAGCTTTGAGTGAGTACCTGATGAAACGCGAAAGCTTAAAAGGCATAGTGATTCTAATGGATATTCGTCATCCGTTGAAAGATTTGGATCAGGATTTAATTCATTGGGCTGTGCAAAGTGATTTGCAGGTTTTATTACTGTTGACTAAAGCTGATAAGCTCAGCCCCGGACCACGTAAAAAAGTCTTGATGGAAGTTACTGAAGCTTCTATGGCTTTTATGGGTGACGTGACGGTACAAGTGTTCAGTTCTCTGACTAAACTGGGGTTAGCTGAATTAGAGCAAAAACTGGATCAGTGGTTTAGCGCTGAACAAGAATAAGTTTTGGTAAAATCCTATGGTTTCAAAAAGCAGAGCACAGGCTCTGCTTTTTTTTGCTCAGAATAATAAAAGAGGTCAAGGCGACAACATAGCTTTGAATTGTGCGGGACAAATCTGATTTTCTCGATGCAGAAAAAAGAAAACCGGCCCTTTTTGAGGAGGCCGGTCATAGCAAACGGGGAGAAGCTATTCAATAATTTCAAATCAACAGGGTGTCTTGGATTAACAAGACACAGCTATTATACATAGAATTATGAATGTTTGAAGTATTTGCTCTAAAAAATCTAGTTTTATTTCAGTTTTTCTGATCAGAAGACAAAAAAAACGCCCCACTGCAAGCAGTGGGGCGGCTAAATAAGCCTTTCTTTCTGGGCGCTAAATAAGCAATTAAGCTCAATAGTGCTGAAAGATAGAACATCTTACCTCTGTACCCTACGAAATTGATTCTACAAGTGTTGATTAAAAATGCAAGTGAAGAGCTGTAATTAAACTACAAATATTTAGTGAAAGCTTCATTGAACTGAAAAAATGTAGCTTTATTACCAATTTGAAAAGAGAGTGTCGCTTGTAACATGTACAGGGTTGGTCTGAAAATTAATCAATAGGCCGAAGTGAAGAAAAAAGCCCCAAACAAGTTGGGGCGAAAAATCAAACTACCAGGAATGGGCATTTACACACTTAGTAAGACTGGGTGTTTTTTACTAAGTTCAGCACAATTCCATTTTTTTTTAATGTGCCTGATCCCAGTTAGGGCCAGAACCGGCCTCCGCCAGTAAAGGCACATCCAATGATGCGGCAGACTGCATGATGTCAACCAGCTCTCTGCTTACCCTATCTAGCTCTTCTGTTTTCACTTCAAACACCAGTTCATCGTGTACCTGCATAATCATTGCAACTACACCTGCAGCTTGTTTTTCCTGCCAGGCCGCTACTTTAATCATTGCCATTTTGATGATGTCGGCTGCTGTGCCTTGCATAGGAGCATTGATAGCCGCACGTTCAGCGCCTTTTTTGCGGGCCATGTTTTTGGCATTGATTTCCGGCAGATACAAACGACGACCAAACAGAGTTTCGACAAAACCCTGTTCATGCGCCTGGGTTCTGGTGCGCTCCATATAATCCAATACGCCAGGGAAACGTTCGAAGTACAGATCAACATACTGCTGTGCTTCCCCCCGACTAATACCTAATTGGCGTGCCAGACCAAAAGCGGACATGCCATAAATCAGACCGAAGTTAACGGCTTTAGCGCGGCGGCGTTGTTCTGAACTGACTTGATCCAATTCAACACCAAATACCTCAGCTGCTGTGGCTCTGTGAATATCTTTACCTTGTGCAAAAGCGTTCAGTAGTGCAGGGTCACGTGATAAATGCGCCATGATCCGTAGTTCAATTTGCGAATAGTCGATGGCCAAAATGGTTTTGCCTGTCTCGGCGATAAAAGCCTGACGAATACGACGACCTTCTTCGCTACGGATCGGAATATTTTGCAGATTAGGTTCTGTTGAGCTCAAACGCCCTGTCGCAGCAACAGCCTGATGATAGGATGTGTGGACTCGGCCTGTTAGCGGATTCACCGATAACGGTAATTTGTCAGTATAAGTAGATTTGAGCTTACTCAAACCTCTGTGCTCAGTGATGAGTTTTGGAAACTCATAATCAAGAGCAAGTTCTGCTAATACTTCTTCAGCTGTGGAAGGAGTGCCTGTAGGTGTTTTTTTCAGTACGGGCAAAGCCATCTGATCAAACAAAATTTCCTGCAGTTGTTTCGGGGATGACAAATTAAATTCTTTGCCAGCCATCTGGTAAGCTTCCTGCTCAATTTCTGCGATACGTTTGGCTAAATCCAGACTTTGTTGGGCTAGCAAGTTACTATCAATTTTTACCCCTGTGCGTTCCATTTTGGACAAAATAGACACCAGTGGCATTTCGATTTCACGGAAAACTTTGTTTAGGCCAGATTGTTGCTCCAGCATAGGCCATAAGGTTTGATGCAACCTCAACGTGACATCTGCATCCTCTGCTGCGTAAGGTGAAGCTTGTTCCAACGCAATTTGATTAAAAGTAATTTGCTTAGCACCTTTACCTGCAATGTCTTCAAAGCTGATAGTTTTGTGACCAAGATACTTCAGCGACAAAGAATCCATGTCGTGACGGGAAGCCACACTATTGACTATGTAAGATTCGAGCATGGTGTCAAAACGAATGCCGCGCAGCGTTATACCATGGCGCGCCAGTACACTTTGGTCGTACTTCAGGTTTTGGCCCACTTTAGCTTTGGTTTCATCTTCCAGCCAGTCTTTCAACTGAGCGAAGACCCAATCACGGCTCAGCTGTTCAGGTGCACCAACATAGTCATGCGCCAGTGGAATGTAGCAGGCATCGCCAGCCGCCAAGGCTAATGAAATACCTACAACCTCAGCTTGCATGTAATCCAGACTGGTTGTTTCAGTATCAAAAGCCACCAGCTCGACTTGTGGCAGGCGCTGTATTAATTGAAGAAAAGCGGCCTCTGTTAAAATACAAGGGTAGTTTGTCGTATCAATAGCACTTGCCGATACTTCAGTTGCTTGCTCTTGCTTCGCTGTGGATACTTCAGCCACAGCTGCTGTGGCACTGTCTTTACTGGCTAGAACTTCATTGAGCCAGCGCCTGAATTCACAGGCCGCAAACAGCTCTGCCAGTTTAGTTTGATCTGGAGTTTTAATATCTAAACTGTCGGGTTGTAACGATAATTCGACATCAGTTTTGATAGTGGCAAGCTGATACGACAAGGCCAGTTGCTCTTTAAACTCTTCCATTTTGGCCGCTATGGTTTTGCTGCCACGAAAATTCAGCGCTGCAATCTGGTCCAGTTGTTGGTAAAGCTTATCTATTGAGCCTATGCCTTGCAGTAATGCTAAAGCTGTTTTTTCACCTACACCAGGCAGACCAGGAATATTGTCGGCTTTATCACCCATCAGCGCTAAATAGTCGATAATAAGCTCAGGCCCTACGCCAAATTTTTCTGTGACCCCTGCAGGGTCCAGAATAGTGTCTGTCATGGTATTAATTAAAGTAACATGTTGATCGACCAATTGGGCCATGTCTTTGTCGCCAGTGGAGATCAACACATGACGGCCTTGCTTGCTGGCCTGAACTGCTAAAGTTCCTATCACATCGTCCGCTTCAACACCGCTAATACAAATCAGAGGTAAACCCATAGCTTCAATGATCTGATGCAAAGGGGCTATCTGGCTGCGCAAATCATCCGGCATAGGCGGGCGATGGGCTTTGTATTCGCTGTACATTTCATTACGAAAGGTGGGGCCTTTGGCATCAAAGACGACGACCATCTGGCTGGGTTTATACTGGCGAATTAAACTTTTCAGCATGTTCACCACGCCATAAATGGCACCGGTAGCTTCTCCTTTCGAATTGGTCAGGTGTGGTGGCGAGTGATAAGCACGAAATAAATATGAAGAACCATCGACAAGAATAAGAGGATTGTCCGGTATAACAACCATGATAAGGATCCCTAAATGTTTTGCATAAGCATGCCACAACAGGGCTGCTTCAGCTAGCGCTTGCTCTGGAGTCGCTCTGTGTAGTTGCTACATTTTTGTACTAAAAAGCTGTGGATAACTTTGTGGATAGTGAATAGGTTTTATCCAGAATGTCTCCGCGAGGAGTCTGGTCTATTGATGTTTAAGTAGCTGTATTAAAAAGAAAAAGAAGGGTAATACTCTAGGTTCCCTTGTTGTTTTTCTTGTTATTCCATTTTGTGGAAAATTATCTCACTTTGGTTTCCTGCCAAATAGGGCGGCAGAGTAAGACAATCAAAGTGGGAAAACAGACTACCACAAAGATTTTCTTTGCACAGTCTTGTTTTGAATTTTTTTTAACTGAAAAAAAAGCTGTTCAGACCGAAGAGTTATAACGCAATTTTATCTGCAAAAATTCCCGAACTTAGGCTAAGTTAAAAGCCAGCAAATACAGGGGCTTCCACTATTAAGCATCCCGGCGTTATAATACCCTAACTTTTGTATGGCTTATTGACAGGATTATCCAGATGAAAAAATTCACTTTCGCCTTAGTGCTGATGACAACTGCTGCAATAGCCAACGTTGCCGCACAAGAAGTAGACAACGAAGCAATTAAAAAACGTCTTGAGCCTGTAGGTCAGGTGTATTTAGCTGGTGCTCAGGCTGCTGCTGATACAGGCCCTAAAGGTCCACGCACTGGTGAACAGGTGTATCAGGGCGCTTGTTTTGCCTGCCATGGTACAGGTGCTTTAGATGCGCCAAAAAAAGGTGACGCGGCCTGGAAACCTCGTTTAGCTCAGGGTCTGGATGTGTTAAAGAAACACGCTATTGAAGGTATCCGCTCCATGCCACCACGTGGTACCTGTGCCGATTGTTCTGATGATGAAATTGAAGCTGCAATCAAATTCATGACAGAAGGCGTGTAAATTTTTTGTAAGACGAAAACGCTGCTGTGGCAGCGTTTTTTATTTATGAGTATTTGTAGATAAGATTATTATCTTTTTAGCTCAATTGTTTATAAGAAGATCTGGTCAGCTGTCTCTTTTTACCTTCCATCTGCTTAAGCTTTGTGCATAATAGGGGTGTTTAAACATCAGCCATTTTTGGTTGCCTTGCCTAGATAAGAATAAGAGAAAAAGTTGAAGGATATAACGACTCTGGATAAAGCCCAACATCTTGTGATGAGTCAGTTGCGCCGTTTGCGTAAGCTGGCCGCAGGTTATAAACAGGCTTACACCATTCAAGGCGCCTTATTAAAACTGTCAGAACTAGCGTCTGGCATTAAAGACATGCGCGAGTTTTATCCTGCTATTCACCGCCTATTAAACCAACAACTCAAAGCTGACAATTTTTATGTAGTGCTCTGTGATCAGGAACAGCAGTTTTCGTTAGAGTATTTTTCGGATGAAAAAGACCAGAAAGTGTTATTGGACGCACCTTCGGAGGCTTTTGCTTCAGGACTGACTGGTTATGTGGCACGGACTAGACAAGCACTGCTCTGCGACCAGAATGAATACAGACGACTGGTTGAAACCGGCGATATTATGGCTCAGGGCACAGCCTGTCAGTACTGGTTAGGTGTTCCTTTATGCCGTGGCGAGAAAATCATAGGTGTAATGGCAATCCAAAGTTATGACACTGAATGCCATTACAACCAACATGATTTAGCATTAATCAGCAATATTGCTATTCATACTGTTACAGCAATAGACAGGGTTAAAAGTCGGGAGCTGTTAGAACAAACAGTGCGAGAGCGTACTCAGCAGCTACGAAACACGAACCAATCGCTGGAAAAAGAAATCCGCGATCGTACTAACGCAGAACAGTTGCAGTCTGCCTTGTATAAAATTTCTGAAATGACGGCCAAAAGCACTGACATGATGAGTTTTTATCATGAAGTGCATCAGATTTTGTCTGAGCTGATGAAAGCGGATAACTGCTATATAGCACTGCTGAATGAAGCTGGTGATCGCCTACATTTTCCGTTTTACCTGGATCAATATACGCCAACTCCCAGAGAACGCGCACTGCAAAGTGGTTTGACCGAGTATGTGATCCGTGCCGGCGAAGCCAAATTAGTTAGCCAGACTCAGTTGTTAGATTTAATTAAAACAGGTGTAGTCGATAGGGTTCAGTCTAGTCTCGGCCATCATGCGATGTCGACCAGCTGGTTAGGTGCGCCATTGCTGGTGGGGGAACAGGTGTTAGGTGTTATTGCACTGCAGTGTTATGACAATACCTACAGTTATAGCGAGCAAGAACTGAATCTATTGCGTTTTGTGTCGCAACATATAGCAGTAGCTATCTCCCGTAAACTGACCACAGAGCAACAGAAACAGCAACACGAAGAGCTGGAAAAACGTATTTTTGAACGCACCCGTGAATTACGCCAGACGAACTTGTTTTTGCGTTTGCAGGTGGAAGAGCGGAAAAAAGCTGAAGAAAAACTGTTTCACGAAGCCAATCATGATGCCTTAACTGGCCTGGCCAATCGTCAGATGTTTTTAATGCAGTTGCGTCAGCGCTTCTCGTACCGTAATCGTGAAGCTAACCCAAGGTTTGCCTTGCTTTTTATCGATTTAGACCGCTTTAAACTGATCAACGACACTTTAGGTCATCATATAGGCGATTTATTTTTAATCGAAGTAAGTAAACGTTTACAACAAACAGTGCGCGAGCATGACCTCGTGGCCCGTTTAGGCGGCGATGAATTTGTCATTTTGTTAGGGCAAATTCAAAGCGATATCGATGCTGAAGAAGTGGCTGAACGTTTGATTGAATCTTTGCGCCAGCCTATGGTGCTTGAAGGCCAGCAAGTCTGTTCAGGCGCTAGTTTAGGCATAGCCTGTTATCAGCCTGATTATCAAAACGCTGATGAATTATTAAGGGACGCTGATGCAGCCATGTATCAGGCCAAGTCTTTTGGTCGCAACAGGTTTGTGATTTTTAATGACTCTATGCGTCAGCAAATGCTGCAAGAACTCGGACAGGAACAAGCTTTACAACAGGCCGTAGATCAACAACAGTTTGCGCCTGCTTTCCGGCCTTTACTGCAAGCTGAGGCTGAAATACTGGGCTATCAGGTGGTACTAAACTGGCTGCGGGGTGATGCGGAGCAAAAAACAGAACTCAGCCGCCAGGCTACTCAAGCTGGATTAATGCCTGATATTGAACTGGAGCTGGTCCGGCAGATTTGCCAGAAAAATGCCAGTACAGAGATATTCAGCATCACTTTGAGTAGCAGTCATCTGAATAATACTTTGTTGTTTGATAAGCTGTGTAATGTATTAAGGCATTCAGTACTACCGTTACATCAGCTTTGTATTGGCTTTAATGAAGCCGATTTGTTGCGCTTAACCACCACCCAGCTGGCTAATTTACATCAGTTAAAGCGGCTTGGTCTGCGCTTGTTGCTTGATCAGTTTGCTGCTGAAGTCGCTGCTTTAGGTTTGGTTGTGCAGTATCCATTTGATTTTGTGGTGTTGGATACTGCCTTTAGTCGCAGTTTGCAGCGTAGTGATCAACGCCGGCAATTGTTGCAGGTGCTATTGAGCCTGGCGCAAACCCATAAGTATCGTTTGGTCGCTGCTGTGGCTGAAAATGATGAAAGCCGCACTTATCTGACTCAGCTGGGATGTTGTTATTTTGCAAACTCCAGCCCAGTTGCTGAAACTCAATCAGGGCTTTTTCAACAACTGGCGTAGTCTATCAAGATGCGCCAAACCCGTTTCCTGCCGTTGCTGCTCAGTTTTAACCTGTGCTGCTTTACTCCACTCCAAATCATCAGCAGGCAGTTCATATAAAAACCGGCTCGGCTCAGGTTTAATCACTTCCCCATACTGACGACGCTCGCGGGCATAAGTAAAAATCAGCTCTCTTTGAGCCCTGGTTATACCTACATAGGCCAAGCGACGTTCTTCCTCGACATTGTCCTCATCTATGCTGCTTTGGTGGGGCAACAAACCTTCTTCCATACCCACCATAAAAACATAAGGGAATTCCAGACCTTTAGAAGCGTGCAGGGTCAGGAGCTGCACCTGATCGGCTTCATCTTCCTGCTCCTGACGTTCCATCATGTCGCGTAAGGTCAGTTTAGTCACTACTTCATTCAGGCTCAGCGGCTCTTCATCCTCTTTGCCTTCGAGCATTTCACTGATCCAACGATACAGCTCATTGATGTTTTTCAGCGCCATTTCTGCCGCTTTTGAGCTGGCGCTGCTCTCAAAGAGCCAGGCTTCGTATTGGCTTTGCCGGATCAAATCTTTGACGGCCTCTTTTGGCTCAGCACGTAAGGCGTTATCTGCCAGATGATTAATCCAGTTGGCAAAGTTGTGCACGGATTGTAAGCCTCTGGCTGGCAAGCGTTCCGTTAGTTCAGGTTCAAAACAGGCGGCAAATAAGCTGATATGTTTTTCGTTGGCCAGGCTGCCAATCTTTTCCAAAGTGGCAGCGCCTATTTCACGTTTAGGCGTGTTGATAATACGCAAGAATGCATTGTCATCGTCCTGATTCACCAATAAGCGTAAATACGCCATGATGTCTTTAATCTCAGCTCTGGAGAAAAATGAGGTGCCGCCTGAGACCTTGTAAGGAATTCTGTTGGTCATCAGGGCTTTTTCAAATACCCTAGCCTGATGATTACCCCGATATAACAAGGCATATTCTTTGTATTGAGTACGGTTAATAAAGCGGTGCGAAATTATTTCAGCGACCACTTTTTCGGCTTCATCTTCTTCATTTCGGGTGGGCAGTACCCGCAAAGGCACACCATACCCCAGTTCACTGAACAGACGTTTGTCGTACTCGTGTGGGTTATTGGCGATCAGAATATTGGCTGCTTTTAAAATACGTTCGGCTGAGCGATAGTTTTGCTCCAGCTTAATCACTTTTAAATTGGGGAAATCTTTGCCCAAGAGCACCAGGTTCTGTGGTTTGGCGCCCCGCCAGGAATAGATGGACTGATCGTCGTCTCCTACCACGGTAAAACGCTGACGCTCACCTACCAGCCATTTCACCAGTTCATATTGACTGGTGTTTGTATCCTGATATTCATCCACCAACAGATACTGGATTTTTTGTTGCCATTTTTGTCGCACTTGCTCGTTAGAGGCGAACAACAGGGTGGGCACCATAATTAAATCGTCAAAATCCAGGGCATTGTAGGCTCGCAGTTGCTGAGCGTATTGCTGGTAGAAGTTAGCAAAGCTGATGCTTTGGGCGTCAGTAGCGCGCGCCAGCGCTTGCCCTGGTAAAGTTAAATCGTTTTTCCACGAGGAGATTTTGCTCTGCAGAGCTTTGAGTAAGTCTTTGTCGCCCTGTAGTTCGTTGTCTGTCAGCTCTTTGAGCAGCGCCATGCTGTCCTGATCATCAAACAGCGTGAAATTGGGTTTGTAACCAATGGCGCGATATTCCTTTTTCAGGATCTCTAAACCTAAAGTGTGGAAAGTAGAGACGGTTAACCCCCGAAGCAAAGGCCGCTCCAGCTGATGCTTAATCCGCTCTTTCATTTCACGGGCTGCTTTATTGGTAAAAGTCACGGCCGCTATATGTTTGGCTGACACACCACATTGCTGGATTAAGTAGGCAATTTTATTGGTAATGACCCTGGTTTTACCGCTACCTGCGCCAGCCAGTACCAGGCAAGGCCCGCTAATATAATGCACAGCATCGTTTTGTTGAGAGTTAAGTTTCATCAGACACCTTTTGCAGAAGGCACTTAGTTTAACTCAAATTCAGAGTTCTGAGGCGTGCTGATTTCTGCACAAAACGAGCAAGTCTGCTAAATATGCGGCAGAATGGATCCACCCCGGGCTAAAAGGCTCGTAGAATAAAATAACAGTAAAGGAGACAGACCATGATAGATCCAAAGAAAATTGAAGAGATCGCGAAGCAAATTGGTGCAGTCATTCCACCTAAAATGCGTGAAATAGCTGAAGATGTTGAAACTAAAGTAAAACAAGTACTGCAGCAAAAACTCAGCCAGCTGGATTTTGTGTCCCGTGAAGAGTTTGATGTGCAAACTCAGGTGCTGGCGAAAACCCGTGCCAAGTTGGATGAGCTGGAGCGTCGTGTGGCTGAATTATCTGTTAAAGACGATTCAGGAAACTAAAGATAAGGGCGGTTATGAAGTTAAGTCAGGTATCGGTATTGTTGGCTGGATTGTTCAGCTCTGTGGTTTTAGCTCAGGTCGAGCAAGTGATCCACGTAGGGCATTTGCTGGATGTACGCACAGGCAATTACCAGAAAAATAAAGCTATTCTGGTTGAAGAGGGGCGTATTAGCGCTATTGTGGATGCTGAAGACGCTCCCAAAAACCTACAGTGGATTGATTTGTCCAAACATTATGTAGTGCCAGGCCTGATTGATATGCACGTGCACTTAACTTCAGATCCACAAAAACATGGCTACCGCGGTTTAGTCGAAACTCCAACCCGTGAAGCTATTTTTGGTGTCAGTGCCGCCAAGGCGACTTTAAAAGCGGGTTTCACTACAGTGCGAAACTTAGGCGCTGCTGGTTTCGCTGATGTGTCTTTGCGTGACGCCATTGAGGATGGCGAAATTCAGGGGCCGCGGATGCGGGTGGCTGCAAATACTATTTGTATTACAGGTGGGCACTGCGATAACAATCTGCTGCCTCATATCTACAATGCCCGCAGTGCTGGCGTGGCCAATGGGCCAGATGAAGTGCGGGCCAAAGTGCGTGAAAACATCAAATACGGCGCTGATGTGATTAAGTTTGCCGCCACTGGTGGTGTGTTATCAAAAAACACTGATGTGAATGCCAGTCAGTATAACTTTGAAGAAATGAAAGCCTTAATAGACGAAGCCCATGATAGAGGCCGGATAGTTGCGGCGCATGCTCATGGTTTACAAGGCATTAAACGCGCTATTGAAGCTGGGGTGGATTCGATTGAACATGGCAGTTTTATCAACGAAGAGGCGATTAAACTGGCGAAAAAACATGGCACCTATTTAGTGATGGATGTCTATGTCAGCGACTATATCTTAAGCGAAGGTGAAAAGGCCGGCATATTGCCTGAGTCTTTGGCCAAAGAAAAAAAGGTTGGTTTGTTGCAACGGCAAAACTTCCAAAAAGCAGTTAAAGCTGGTGTGAAGATGGCCTACGGCACTGATGCTGGTGTTTATACTCATGGCCTGAACGCTCGTCAGTTTGCTTATATGACAGAATGGGGCATGACACCTTTACAGGCGATCCAGGCCGCAACCCTGAATGCCGGCACGCTACTGAACTGGAAAAATGAGCAGGGCCAGCAGAATGTGGGTGTGCTGGAGGTAGGTGCATTTGCTGATTTAGTGGCGGTAGCAGTTGACCCTCTGACCAACATCAAAGTGCTGGAGCAGCCTGAGCTGGTGGTCAAATCAGGTCTACAGGTGTTGTAACTCTTTCAGACAGTAGCATTAGAATATTTAATGCTACTGTCATAATTTTTCTCGTCTTTCTTACATAGTCTTGTCACGGCTTTGCTGAATAATAGGCGCCAGTGAAATAACTTAATGCGTGGGAAGACCTATGAAATTTATTACTGCTGCTGTGTTTACTCTTGCTACTTTGGCTGCCAGCCAGGTTCATGCTGCCTCTGACTACACCTATTCAAACACTGAATACTGTGAGCTGGTAGAGCAAAATGCCGCAGACAATTTATTAAAAGCCTATGCCAAAAAATTAGGTTTTACTCCAGCACGCACTACATGCGCACAACTGCTGAATACTGTATCTGCACGACTCACCCAAGATGCCGATGCACAAATTCGTGCTTACTCCCGTGGTTCAGCACGTAAATTGCCTGCTTCTATGATCCAGCAATTAAAAGCTATGCCTGAACAGCAACGTCGTGCTGCATTAGTTCAGATCTACGGTTAATTTGCTAGTGCTCAGGCTTGAAATCTGCGTACACTAGCCCAAGTGTAATGGCTGGATAGTAAGGCGGAGCGCGGCATGAGCGAATTTGATTTTGATTTAGACCATCTGGATTTTGATGGTGCTGAGAAGAAAACAGCACAGCAACAGTTAGCTGCTGAGCAGTTAGCAGCAGAACAGGCAGCAATGCAGGACGACGAGTCAGACGATTGTGCTGGTGGCGCCTGTAAAATTTAACTGAAACTTGGCTGAATTCTGTAGCTAAACCTAAGGGTCTGAGTTAATTACTCAGGCCCTTATTTGTTTTATAGATTGATTCGATAGTTTTATTTTGTTTTTTAAATTGATCCTCGTTCGTTACTCTGTGTTGGCAGGATAGAGCGAACTCCAAAGAGGGTCATAACAATGTTTCAAAAATCAGCCTTAGTCGTAGCTTTAGGTTTGTCTTTAGCTGTACAAGCAAACACCTTAACCAGAGACAATGGTGCTCCGGTGGGTGATAACCAGAATTCTATAACAGCAGGTGCCAATGGCAGTGTGTTACTGCAAGATGTGCACCTGATCCAAAAATTACAACGTTTTGCCCGTGAGCGTATTCCTGAGCGTGTTGTACATGCCCGTGGTACTGGTGCTCATGGCGAATTTGTCGCTACTGATGATTTATCTGATTTAACCATAGCTGCACCTTTTGCCGACCAAGGTAAAAAGACTCCGGTTTTTGTCCGCTTCTCCACTGTTATTCATGGCAACCACAGCCCTGAAACTTTGCGCGACCCTCGTGGTTTTGCGGTGAAGTTTTACTCCGAGCAAGGCAACTGGGACTTGGTAGGAAATAACCTGCCCGTGTTTTTTATCCGCGACGCTATTAAGTTTCCGGATATGGTGCACTCATTAAAACCGTCACCAGTGGACAATATGCAAGACCCAAATAGGGTATTTGACTTTATGTCGCACGAACCAGGTTCAACCCAGATGCTGACATTTGTCTATTCAGACTTAGGTACTCCAGCCAGCTATCGTGAAATGGATGGTTTTGGTGTACACGCCTACAAATTCATCAATGAAAAAGGTCAGGTGCATTACGTCAAGTTCAACTGGAAGAGCCAACAGGGCGTGAAATCTCTGGATGCTGATCAGGTGACTAAAACTCAGGGCATGGATTTTAACCACCTGACCCGTGATTTGTACCAAAACATCAACGCTGGTAACAACCCGAAGTGGGATCTGTATGTGCAGGTGATTACACCGGATCAGTTGGATGACTTTGACTTTAATCCACTGGATGCCACTAAAACCTGGCCTGAAGTGAAAGAGCGTAAAGTCGGTACTTTGACCTTAAACCGCATGCCGGACAACTTCTTTGAAGAAACTGAACAATCGGCATTTGCACCTGCCAACCTGATCCCAGGTATAGAGCCGTCAGAAGACAGGTTGTTGCAGGGCCGTATTTTCTCTTATGCCGATGCTCAGCTGTATCGCTTAGGGGCAAATCACAGCCAATTACCCATCAACAGAGCCAAAGTGATGGTAGATAACCACAATCAGGATGGTGTGATGAATTTTGGTAACAGCACATCTAACGTCAATTACGAGCCAAGCCGGATTGAGCCTAAAGCTGTGGTGGCTGCGGCCCGTGCTGTAGAAACAGAGTTGGATGGCACTGTGATGCAAAAGGCTATCAGTAAGCAGGATAACTTTAGTCAGGCTGGTGCTTTATACCGCAGCTTCGATAAGCAGCAACAAGCCAACCTGATCCGTAATTTGTCCGGTGATTTAGCTGCTGTCAAAGACTCTGCCACCAAGCACAAAATGTTGGCTCACTTTTACAAAGCCGACAGCGACTATGGCACTCGTTTAACTAAGGCTGTGAAAGGCGATTTAAAGCAAGTGCAGCAAATCGCTAAATCCCTGTAAGTCTTTATCTGGTGCAGGTCGGCTGGTTTTATTTCTTCATCCGACCTTAGTTTAAAGCCCTGCGAAACTCGTATGCTCTGTCCTGCACCCAGGGTGAGTTTCGCAGGCACCAATTCCCCTGCGTACTTGAAGCCGCAGCTTTGTTGACTAGGAGATCTCATTCCGATACCGGATTGAACAGGAGACGGGCAGGGTAAACCCAGCCCCTACACGATCGTCTTGCTGCAAGACTGAGTGCTTTGGGCAATGCAGCAGCTTATATGTAAGGAATTTATCCGATGCGATTACTAATACTGTGCCTTATGCTATTGAGCACTATGCTGTGCTCTGAAGAACAAGCCTCTGATCCACTGGAACAACTCACTTCTTACTTTTTTGCCGCCGCCCGTACAGGCGATACAGTGGTACTAAATGAGTTTTTACAGCAAGGCTTTCCTGTTGATCAGCGCAATAATCAAAGCTATACCGCGCTGATGGTGGCTACTTATGCAGGTCAGCAGCAGGCAGTCGAATTGTTGCTGAAGCAAGGCGCTGATGCTTGTCTGCGCGACAAACGTGGCCATACCGCCATGATGGGAGCTATAGTCAAAGCGGAGTGGACTATAGGAAAAATCCTGTATCCCATAGCTTGTGAAGAAGACAAGTCCGTCGATGCCAAAGCGCCTGTCACAGACAAAAATAGGATGACTGTTGCACAGTTTGCTGAAGTTTTTGGTCAAAGCGAAAAATTGCAGCAACTGGCAACAGAAATACAAAGCAAGGCGCAGGTCAGCCGGAATTAAAGTGCTGCCGTCACCTTTATTTCAACTTTCCATTCCGGGTTGGCTAAACGGGCTTCGACAGTGGCGCGAGCCGGAGCCTGGCCTGCTTCTACCCATAAATCCCAAGCCGTATTCATAGCGTTATAGTCGGCCATATCTGCCAGATAAATAGTGGCGTCGACAATTCGGCCCTTGCTGATACCAACTTGAGCGAGCAGAGCGTCAATTTGCGCCAGCACATTGCTGGTTTGTGCTGTAGCATCAGCATCCAGATTGTCTGGCACCATTCCGGATAAGAAGACTAAGCCATTGGCTATCACAGCTTCGCTGTATCTTTTGCCTGGTTCTATACGTTGGATCATGGAGTTTTCCTTTTAGTCTCAGATCAGATTCTTATAGCCTTCACTTTGACCATCGATCAGGTCATAGGAAGACATGGCTGGGATCTGATTTTGAATTTGTTGCTCCAGCTGGTCCAGACTTTTTAGTTGCTGGCAAATGTGCTGACCGCGTTGTTGTAGGTTTTTACTGTTCTTCTGCATATCAGCTTTTAACTGACTGCCGAAACTTTGCATTTTAGTTCTAAAACTTTGCATTTTTTCTGTGGCGGAACCCGGGCTTTGTAGCAGGTTTTGCCCCAGCGTAAGCATCATCTGACCGCTGATCCTGGCAACTGCCTGCTGGATACGCTGTTCCGCTTCTTTAGCTAAATTCTTATCTGCTGAACGCAGCTGACTACCATAGACATAAATAGTATCACCTTGTCGTTGTACCAACTGATTCAGCTGTTGCTCCAGCTGTTCTACAGGTTGCTGCAACTCTGGATATTCGGCCAGACTCATGCCTGTTGTCGTTTTGATATTCTGATCCAGCACAGAACGCGCTAATTGCAGGCTGTCATCCATTAAAGCCGCCGCTGCGGTCACCTGGCTACGAATACCTTGCTGGTAAGCTTTGAGCTGCTGCTGAGTTTCGGTTGAATTGCTGCTTTTTTGCTGTGCCAACCACAATTGCCCTTTACTATCAATGCGCCAAAGCTCCTGTTCGCCGCGTTGAATACTGACCACAGAAGGACTTACTTTTAGGTCATCCTGTAAGGTTAAAGCACATTGGCCCTGAGCGTAACTCAGACCACTTACCAGCATCAGGGCACAGGCACAGCTATACTTCATAACAACCTCAGTAAGGTAAAAAACATCATGCTGCAGACCATGCACTGAATCACTACTGAATAGTCTGTTGCATCTGACACCACAGTGCTCAATTTTGTTGGTTATACCGCATAAAGAGAACAGAGATCACAGCTTTGCTTTGTTGCAAACACAGTTGTAACTGACTACAGAGCCAAGGCTCCAGTGTGGCATGCTGTAGCAGGTGTTGCTCACTAAGACGGCATAGCTGGCTTAAGCGCATTAATCCTAACTGCCCCATACTGCCAATCAGGCGGTGAAAAACTTTTGGATCTGGTGTGGCTTGGGTCAGTTCAACCTGAAGTGCCTCCAGTTGTTCCTGAACATGGGTTTCCAGCGACAGGCGTTGCTCAGGTTGCAATGCCAATAAAGCCTGTTGCAGGTAATCGTTTTGATACAAAGGTTTAAGAGGCGGAAGTTGTGCTAATTGTGCCACAAGCGCCTGTAGTTGCTCCTGTCGCCATGGCTTGAGTAATAGAGCGCTGACAGAAGCTGGTGGCGCTTTTTCCAGCGAGCCGCTGACCAGTATAAAGCGGCTATGCTCGTCTACCTGCTGTTGTTGTTGTAACTGCTGGATGGTCTGCTCTGCATCTCCGTCTTCAAGTTGACCATCTAAAAAGACCCAGGACCAAAGTTGCGCTGGTAATTGCTGCACCTGGTGCAAGCTTCGCACTGAGGTGACGACAAAACCCATCCGGGTTAAGCTTTGCTCCAGACTGAACCTGCATAATTCGTCATCATCCACTACCAGTGCCTGATGTGGGTTTGTTGCTTGAGGCTGTTCCTGTGGCAGTAAAGCTGACGCCTGACATTGCAAGCTGAAACTGACTTCTGTGCCAAGACCTGGTACAGACTGGATCTGCAGCTCAGAGCCTAGCTGATGAAGCAGTTTTTGGCATACCAGCATGCCCAGACCCGGGCCTGCCTGCAAAGCCCGTTGTTGATTTAACCGCTCCCCTCTTAACAGCTGACTTATTTGTAAGGCTGTTAATCCAATGCCCGTATCTCTGACTTTAAATAACAGAGTCAGCTTTTGATCCTGCTGTTGCTGTAATTCTACTCTGACTTCCACTTCACCTTTTTTGGTGTATTTCACCGCATTCGAAATCAGATTGGTTAACAGTTGGGTCAGTAAGTTTTCATCGAGCAGCAGTATGTCAGGGACATTTGTTGCAACAGAGCTGCTCAGTTTTAACCCTTTGTTACTGGCCAATGGCTCCAGTAAATTATGCAAACGTGCCAGCAGTTCAGCCAACACTAGCTGCTGAGCCATAGGTTGATAGACACCATGATCCAGTCTGCTACTGGTCAGAATGTTATTGATAATATTGTCGAGCGACCAGACAGAGCGGCGGGCTAACTGGATTTTCTGTTGGCTGCCTTGCTGTTCGACTTCAGGTAATAATTGCGCCAGTACTGCGTCTATACCTTGCAAGGGCGTGCGGATTTCGTGGCCCAAAGTGGCAATAAACTCATTTTTAATAGCAATTTTTTGTTGCGCCATTTCCTGCTGTTTTTGCAGCAGCAAGCTGTTACGCCTTGATTTGTGATAGAACAAGGACAGTAACAGGCCTATAGCTAAACAAGCGCCAACGGACAGCAACAACAGCATGTTTTTTTGATGGTGCTGAGTCAGTTGATCCAGTTTGGATTGCTGCGACGCTTGTTGTAATTCTCTTTCCAGTAAGTTTTTGTGTTGTTCACTGGCAATAACTAAAGCCTGTTTGTGAATTCGATCGTCAAATAATTCCTGCTGCAGAGTCAGTGCCTGTTGCGCTGCTTCAAATGCCTCTGAGGTTTTATTGGTAAATTGCGCTAATTTGGCTGTGACCTTCCAGTAATCCAACTGGTTTTGAGGTTCGGCAAAGTGGGACAGTTTTAACCCCAGGTCTTGGTACAAGGCTGAAGCTTGCTCCAGCTGATTAAATTCAAGCAAGGCGGACAAGTGGCGTAAGCTGAATATTCTGAAGTTTTGCTGGTGCTCCGCCGCTTTGAGTAATGCTCTGATCTGCTGGTATCTGCTGTCCGCCTCAGTGATGCGATTAAAGTGTAAGTCCAGCCAGGCCAGGCTTTGTAAGGCGTCCGCTTGTTCAATCTTGTTATTGACGCTCTGGGCCGCCACTAAAGCAAAGTGCAGTTGTTGCTCACTTTCCTGATACTGCTTCTGAGCCAACAAAGCGCGCGCCAAACTCAAATGGTACTGAGCGGTTAAAGCCAGCTCTTGCCGGCTTAGACGCAGTTCCAGCGCTTTGCGGGCAAAATCTTCAGCGTTTTGATCTTGCTGGTAGAGTCGGCTTGCCTCTGCCAATAAATGCAAAAAATTAGCCTGGCGATTAGTGTCATCGCCCGTCATTGCCAGATTTAACCCATCACTGGCGATTTGAATCGCCTGAGGATAAGCGTACAAATTCATATAGATATGAGCTAAGTCGTAGCGGATGATTTGCAGAGGCACAGCGTTATTTGCCTCTATAGCAATTTGCATGGCCTCTAAAGCTTTGGGTAAAGCTTTATCTGGTTGGCCTAAACGATTCAGGTTGTCGGCCTGGCGTCTTAGTGCATTAAATAGTTGTCTGGTGTCTTGTTGAACTCTGGCTAAACGTTCGGTTTCAAGGCTGGTTTGATAGGCCTGCTGATAGTTTCCTAGCAGCATATGAGCTGTAGTTTGCTGCAACAGTATTCTGTTGTAGTCTGCACTCTCTCTGTCTTTGGTGTTACTTAGCCACTCTGTTGCATAATTCAGGCTCAAGGCTGGGTCTTGTGTCACAAAAACTTCGGTCAGGCGCACTAATAGCTTTAGTCTTTGCTCTGATTCTGTGCTTTGCGAGAGTTGTTGCTGCAATTGTTGGCGTTCGGCTGAGGTGGATACCTCTACTTGCTGCTGACCTTGCGCCACAACAGGGAACAGCAGGAACAGACCTAAACATAGAAAAAGTAGCTGAGCGGCCACTATACAACTCCTTGAAAAGATTCAGACCATGCTAACAACCCCTTGTTATAAGGGCAAGAAGTCATCTGTTTTTATAGTTATTAATCAAAAGACTATTTTAATAACTAAAAGGCATAACGCAGAGAGAAGGGTTATTTAGGTTTGTCCATTTAGACGGCTAAAATGACGTCAACTTAGCTTTTTTGTGGTGTTTTATGCTATTTGCGTCTTTAGCTGCTCAGGCCAGTCCTTTGTCCGCGCAACAAATCAAGGATTTACAGTCTCTTGTCAGTCAGTTAAATCCTATTCAGCAAGCCTGGGTCAGTGGTTACTTGGCGGCAGCAGCACAGCTGGCTGGCGGTCTTTCTGCAGCACCTGCACAGCAGACTAATGAAAGTGCTGTACTGACTATTCTGTATGGCTCACAAACTGGCAATGCCAAAGCTGTGGCCACTAAAGTCAAAGTAGCGGCTGAGCAACAAGGCATAGCGGTTAAGCTTGCTGATATTGGCAGCTACAAAACCACGGCACTGGCAAAAGAAAAGTACTTGCTGATTGTCACCTCTACTTATGGTGAAGGTGAGCCACCAGAAAGTGCTGTGGCTTTCCATAAGTTTTTATTCAGCAAAAAAGCACCAAAACTGGATGGCCTGAAATACGCCATATTAGGTTTGGGTGATACCAGTTATGAATTCTTTTGTAAAACAGCCATCGACTTTGATGAGCAACTGGCCGCTTTAGGCGCCAAGCGTTTGCATGCCCGTGCTGATCTGGATGTAGATTATGCTGCACAAGCGGCCAGCTGGACTGAAACTGCAGTACTGGCTTTTGCGCCAGAGTTAAAACAGGCCGCTGGCTCTGCCCAGGTTATTGCCTGGCCTGGTGCTACAGCTACTGCTGGGCACGATAGCGCCTATCATAAAGACACTCCTTTTGCGGCTGAGTTGTCAGTTAATCAGAAAATCACTGGCCGAGATTCCACCAAAGATGTACGTCATATTGAAATTTCTCTGGCGGATTCTGGTATTACCTATCAGCCCGGTGATGCGCTGGGAGTGTATTTCCTTAATGACGATAAAGCTGTTGAAGCAATTTTGACTGCAACGGGTTTGGATGGCTCCACTGAAGTGCAGTTGGCTGGCCAAACGCTAGCTCTGAAGACGGCCTTAACTGAGCAGTTAGAGCTGACTCAGTCCTATCCAAGCTTTGTTGAAAAGTACGCACAAGCCACAGCTAATAGTGAATTGCTGGAGTTGGTGAAAGATAAAGCGGCTTTGCGCCAGTATCTGGAGAACCGCCAAACGCTGGATGTGATTTTACAAAACCCAGCGCCTTTAACGGCCCAGCAACTGGTGGATGCCTTACGCAAACAACAACCCCGCTTGTACTCCATTGCCTCCTCTCAGGCTGAAGTGGGTGACGAAGTGCATTTAACAGTGGGCGTGGTGCGTTACGACGCCTTTGGTGCAACGCATTTAGGCGGCGCTTCAGGCTTTTTAGCTGAACGATTGGAAGAAGGGGCTGTGGTCAAAGTATTCGTTGAACACAACGATAACTTCCGTCTGCCGGACCATGAAACGCCTGTCATTATGATAGGCCCGGGCACAGGCATAGCGCCGTTCCGTGCTTTCCTGCAAGAGCGGGATCAGGCAGGTGCTACAGGCCAGAACTGGCTGTTCTTCGGCAATCCACACTTTACCCAGGACTTCCTGTATCAGGTTGAACTGCAGGATTATCTAAAACGTGGTGTGCTGAGCAAACTGGACGTGGCTTTTAGTCGCGATCAGGCGCAGAAAGTCTATGTACAGGACAAACTTCGGTTGAAAGCCGAAGAAATCTGGACCTGGTTGCAGCAAGGTGCTTATCTGTATATCTGTGGTGATGGCAATAAAATGGCCAAAGATGTGCATCAGGCCTTGTTCGATATAGCCCAACAACAAGGCGGCTTCAGTGCAGAGCAAGCAGAACAGTATTTTGACGATTTACGTCAAGCTAAACGTTATCAGAAGGATGTTTATTAATGACTCAGCCAATTAACCCGGATTTACAGGTGCAAGGTCAGCTATCTGATAACGAACGACTGAAAAAAGACAGTCATTTATTACGTGGCACTATCACCAAAGATTTAAAAGACGAGATCACAGGTGGCTTTAACGGCGACAACTTTATGTTGATCCGTTTCCACGGCATGTACCAGCAAGATGACCGGGATATTCGTCCTGAGCGTGCTGCCCAAAAGCTGGAACCTCTGCACAACGTGATGTTACGTGCCCGTATGCCGGGCGGTATTATCAAACCAGAACAGTGGCTGGCCATTGATGAATTTGCGGCGGATAACACCATCTATGGCAGTATTAGGTTAACCACCCGTCAGACCTTTCAGTTCCACGGTGTGTTAAAACCAAAGATCAAAGGTATGCACCAGATGCTGAACAGCATCGGCATAGACTCTATCGCTACAGCAGGGGACGTCAACCGTAATGTGTTGTGTACTTCTAACCCTGTCGAGTCTGTGTTGCATCAGCAGGCCTATGAATGGGCTGCGAAAATTTCTGAGCATTTATTGCCAAAGACTAAAGCCTACGCCGAAATCTGGCTGGATGAAGAAAAGGTAGAGACTACAGAAGTTGAACCTATTCTGGGTGAGGCTTATTTGCCACGGAAGTTTAAAACCACAGTGGTGATCCCACCGCAAAATGACGTCGACGTACATGCCAACGACTTAAACTTTGTCGCTATTGCCGAAAACGGCCAACTGGTCGGCTTTAACGTGCTGGTCGGTGGTGGCTTGGCCATGACGCACGGTGATAAAGGCACTTATCCACGCAAAGCCGAAGACTTTGGTTTTATTGGTCTGGAACATGTGTTGGCTGTGGCAGAGCATGTGGTCACAGTGCAGCGTGATTACGGCGACAGGGTCAATCGGAAAAATGCCAAAACTAAATACACCATAGATCGCATCGGCGTTGAGACCTTTAAAGCTGAAGTGGAAAAACGGGTTGGCGTGAAGTTCCAGCCAAGCCGTGCTTATGAATTCACCGGCCGTGGTGACCGTTTTGGTTGGGTTGAAGGCATAGACGGCAAACATCACCTCACTGTCTTTATCGAAAACGGCCGTATTTTGGATTATCCGGGCAAAACCTTAAAAACCGGTGTCGCTGAAATTGCCCGTATTCACAAAGGCGACTTCCGTATGACAGCGAATCAGAACCTGATTATCGCTGGCGTAGTTGCTGAAGATAAAGCCCGGATTGAAGCTTTAGCCCGTCAACATGGCTTGATCAACGACAGCGTGACAGAGCAGCGTAAAAACTCTATGGCCTGTGTGTCCTTGCCGACATGCCCACTGGCGATGGCAGAAGCAGAACGTTATTTACCTACTTTAGTTACCCATGTGGAAGAGCTGCTGAGCAAACATGGTGTACCTGACGACCATATTATCTTAAGGGTAGTGGGCTGCCCTAATGGTTGTGGCCGAGCCATGCTGGCTGAGGCTGGTTTAGTGGGCCGTGGTCCTGGTAAATACAACCTGTATTTAGGGGGGAATACACAGGGCACCCGTATTCCGAAACTCTATCTGGATAACGTCGCCGAAGCTGAAATTCTGCAAGCTCTGGATGGCCTGATTGGTCGTTGGGTGCTCGAGCGTCAAAGCGGTGAATGTTTTGGTGATTTCGTGATTCGGGTCGGTGTTGTGGCCGAAGTGAAAGTGTCGAAAACCGACTTTCATGCCTGAATTCAGTAGTAAGCATGCCCTGCAGCCTGAAGGCCATCAGGGCAGGAGAGGCGGACCATGAGTCAATACAAACAGCTGTTACAGCTGGATACAGAACAACAGCAACAACTATTGGCAGAAGCCAACCAGTTACTTTTGCCTTTAACTCCGGCGGAGCGGGTGAGGTGGGCGCTTGAATATTTGCCAGACCAGCAGATTTTAAGTTCCAGTTTTGGTATTCAGTCAGCTGTGATGCTGCATCTGATTACCTCTGAGCAGCCTGATATTCCAGTGCTGCTGACAGATACAGGTTATTTATTTCCCGAAACTTATCAGTTTATTGATGAGCTGAAAGAGCGGTTACAGCTGAACCTGAAAGTGTATCGCGCTCACTTAAGCCCAGCCTGGCAGGAAGCTCGTTTTGGTAAATTGTGGGAAAATGAAGCTGGTATCAAACAATACAACCATATGAATAAAGTGGAGCCTTTGCAACGTGCTTTAAAAGAGCTGAATGTAGGCACCTGGTTCAGTGGTTTACGCCGCAGTCAATCCAGCACCCGTGCCGATAAAGATATTGTCGAAATCAGCCGTGGCACAGTCAAAGTGCAGCCCATTATCGAGTGGTCGAATAAAGACGTGTTTTATTATCTGCAACAACACGGCTTGCCTTACCACCCGCTATGGGAGCAAGGTTATGTTTCAGTGGGTGACGTGCATTCGACCCGTAAACTGGAACTGGGCATGACGGAAGAAGAGACCCGTTTTAACGGTTTTGGCCGCGAATGTGGTATTCATCTGGACGGAGACGGCATTTAGCTGCTGTCCATTGAACGACAAAAACATCCCTGTTACCTCCTTTGTCCCTCAAGTGAATAAAAACAACTTGTAGTTAACAATGCGAAGTATTACAGTCTTGCTCTTATGAAACCTGTTCCAACAGGTCTGAATTATCAGCATATTCAGTGCTTTGATAAAAATGAGGGGGAGCTGGATGCGAGGGTGGTTAGGTCGTTATTTGCGGCTCAGGACTGAAGATTTAGATAAGTCTGATAGTGCGACCTTGCAACAGAGCATACTACGCATCATGGTGCTTTCTGGTCTTTGTCTGGTGGCCACTATAGTGCTGCATAGCTCTTGGCAAGCTTGGCAAATCGGTGCTTATCATGTTATCGCAATTACTGTGTCGTTTTATACCGCCTTGCTTTTTGTTTTGTATATCTCCCGCAATTATGTGAAAAAGTCTGCCGCTATCTTTCTACTTCTTGTGGTATTGGCGGGGCTTTGTATTTTGCTGCTGGTTGATAACTTTGAACTTGGCAAGTTGGGTATCATTTTTATCTATACCTTGCCGATGATCAGTTTGATGTTTTTTGGCGTCCGGGTTGCTTTAGTCTTTATGGCGCTAAATTTCATCCCATTTTTATTTCTTATGAGAAATGAAGCTCCGGGGAACCTTTTGGGTTTGTCTATTGATCTGCCTGCCAGTCATGCCTATTTACATGGCCTGATATTTTTGTTTTTTAATTTATGTTTGCCCTTTGCTGCAGCCCGTATTTTTAGCACCTTAAAGCGTAATGCAGGGCAGCTTTTTGAGTTGAATCAGAGCCTGGCTCAAAGCCATGATTATTACGAAGAGCTATTTGAACATAACGGCTCTGCTACCGTGCTGGTGACTGCCGCTGGCGATGTGATTAAATGCAATAGTCTTGCCTCTCAGATACTGGGGTTGGAACCTGGTCAGCAAGCTAATTTATTGTCTCTGTTGAGTTTTGTGCAGGATAGCCAGCTGCAGGGCCACTGGCTGAAAGGCAAAGTGGAATGCAACTTAAAAAGTCGTCCTGAATCCAGTCTGGTTTTAAAGCATGTGATGTTAACCCGATCGGGTCATCATGTGGTTAGTTTGCAGGAAATCAGCGCTTTGCGGCAGTTGCAACAGCAACTTAAACAAAGTCAGAAGCTGCAGGACAGCTGGCTGCATTACGACAGTCTGACTTGCTTACCTAATGTCGCTGGTTTTACCGAGCTGGTGAACTATAAGCAAGAACAATTGGCCGCTCATGAATTTGCATTGGTAGCTATAGTTCGTTTGCGGCACGTCAAAACCTTGAATCAGCAATATGGCTATGAATTTGGTAGCCAGTTGTTACAGCACTTTGCCAAGGTCGCTAAGGCGGCCTTACCTTCAGACGCGGTATTGGCGCGGGTTCGGGGCGTCAAGTTTGCACTTTGGCTCAAAGGTGATTTGAATGTGCTGGATCCAAAGCAACTGGCACAGGCGATAGCCAGTCAGCTCCCTGTTGAACTCACAGTTGGTCCTTACACTGCCCGTATGAGTTATCAATTTGGCGTTAGCTTCACTGAGCTGCGTGACATCCATAACGCTCAACAGTTGATTGAACAATGTGAATTGGCACTGGAGTTGTCTGATCCGAATCAGGTCGTAGGTTTTTATGATCAGCAGCAAGCATTGCAACTGGAGCAGGATTACCAGTTGTTAAATGCATTTCGCGATGCAATACGGCAGAAACAGCTGGAGTTATGGCTGCAGCCTAAAGTGGATCCGCAAGGCAAAATTCAGAGTTTTGAAGCGTTAAGCCGTTGGTTTGTTGGTGGCCAGGCTATAGCTCCTGATTGTTTTGTCTTGATGGCCGAACGTCATGGCCTGATGACGATGTTTTCTCGTTTAGTGCTGCAGCAGAGTGTCAGTATTTTGCGGCAATGGCAGCGACAAGGGTTACTGTACCCTATAGCTATTAATTTGGGTGGACCAGAGCTGTTGGATGACAGCTTCTTTGCTGAATTGATGAGTTTGAGTGCTGATCATCCATGGCTGACTCAATATCTGCAGCTGGAAATTACAGAAACTAATATTGCAGTACAGCAACCTCTATTGCATAAACGTTTACGAGCCTTAAGTCAGTATGGATATAGTATTTCGATTGACGATTTTGGTACTGGACATTCCTCATTAAGTCAGCTGGTCGATTGCCCTGCCGATACCATTAAAATCGACAGGCGTTTTGTTAGCTGTATTCCTCAGGACAGTAGAACAGTGCGTATTTTGCATACCACTATTCAATTGGCCAAAGCGTTAAACCTCAACATAGTAGCTGAAGGCGTCGAAAATGATATTCAACGTCGTTTTCTGCAAAGTTTAGGCTGTCAGTTGATGCAAGGTTATTTATTTGGCAGACCGGCGCCAGCAGATTTTTGGCAAGATCAATTGTTGCCGATGTTACCTGAACTTGAGCTGGGCGCCAGAAAGGCATAAGGACATGCTGTTCAGTTTCTATCCATTTTAGCCGGATAAACTGAGATAAAAGGTCAATCAGGGACAGAGCTTATGTTTCATAAATTGCTGACATCTATAGTGTTGTTTGTTTTAGTCTCATGTTCAGAACCACCTGCGGCTGAACCGCCTATCCCGGAGGAACAAACCAGTGAGGCCGCGCTGGCCCCTGAAGTGGGTGCTGGTGGGTTAAACAAGGCTGAGGTGGTCAATACCCTTACCTTGTGGGTTGCAGCACAAAAGCGCGAATGTATGGCAGTAGGCCCCACTGAATGTCTGCAAATCCGCGGTAGACCAGACGAAGACTGGCAGTTGTTTTACGGCGATATTGTTGGCTTTGATTACCAGCCTGGCAAGCTTTACCAGATTGAAGTCAGCGAGGTACAAATCGCTGAGCCACCGATGGATGCGCCAGATCGACAGTGGGTGTTAGTCTCAGTGCTTAGTGCCAAAGCTGAGTAAAGATTAGTTATGCTGCTTTTGCAGATTATTTCTATGCTGCTTCATCGCCTCAAGTTTTGTGTTGTAGAACTCACGCCGTGCTGGTTCATAGGCATAGTACATTACCTTTTCTATGCTCCTTTGTGCTGAACTGAAATTTTGCTCCTTTAAATGCAACCGCACTAAAGCCTGGTTGGCATTGTGCAGATAAGGGGCTTTTTCCAGCAGCTTGATATAGTAAAGCTTAGCGTCATCGAACTGCTTATTGCGCTCCGCTCCCTATAAATGCTTATCGACAAGTTAATATGAAGCTGCGTCAGATTGAAACCACTGGTTGTACTCTGAGCAAGTCGAAGACTTGACAGCTCCGACTTGCTCCTATTACAGATTCAGGGCAAAATCGGGCACTTATTCCTATAACTGTGGCGCGCACCACAGCAGCAACAGAGAGTCCGTATGACATCCGAAGCCTCACGTCCATGGCAAAAACTTCTGCAATTGGGTTTAGTGCCACAAATCATTATTGGTATTTTGTTAGGTGTACTGGTGGCTGTGGTATCGCCTGATCTGGCCAAAAGTTTGTCTTTGTTAGGTACTTTATTTGTCAACGCTTTAAAGGCCATAGCGCCTTTACTAGTGTTTGTATTGGTTGCTTCTGCCATTGCCAACAAACAAGCATCTGAAGGCAGTAGCATTAAACCCGTGCTGGTCCTGTATCTGTTTGGCACCTTTTTAGCTGCAGTGGTCGCTGTGCTGTTAAGTTTTATGTTCCCAACGACGCTAGTACTGACGGCTGTACCTGAAGCTATTGCCGCACCTGAAGGCATCAGTGAAGTATTAAAAGCTTTGTTATTGAAAGTAGTGGATAACCCCATCAACGCTCTGATTGGTGGCAACTATATTGGTGTTTTAGCCTGGGCCGTTGGTTTAGGCCTGGCATTGCAACATGCCAGTAAAAGCACCAAACTGGTGTTTTTTGACTTGTCTCATGGTGTGTCTTCTTTAGTACGTTTTATTATCCGGCTGGCGCCTTTTGGTATTTTAGGCTTAGTCGCCGATACCATAGCTACTACTGGTTTTGCTGCTTTAGCCAGTTACGGTCAACTGATTGCTGTGCTGTTAGGCGCTATGGCTATTATTGCTTTTGTGGTCAATCCACTTTTAGTGTTTGCCAAAACAGGTTCTAACCCTTATCCATTGGTCTTTACCTGCTTACGTGAAAGCGGCGTGACTGCGTTTTTTACCCGTAGTTCAGCCGCCAACATTCCAGTCAATTTACAGCTTTGTGAAAAGCTGAAACTCAACGAAGAAATTTACGGTGTATCTATTCCTTTAGGCGCCACCATCAATATGGCTGGTGCTGCTATCACCATCACAGTGCTGACGTTAGCAACTGTAAATACCCTGAATATAGAAGTGGATTTCGCCAGTGCTATTTTATTGAGCATGATTGCTACCGTATCAGCTTGTGGTGCTTCTGGTGTGGCTGGTGGTTCTTTGTTGCTGATCCCGTTGGCCTGTAGCTTATTTGGTATTCCAAACGAAGTAGCCATGCAGGTGGTGGCGACTGGTTTTATTATTGGTGTGATTCAGGATAGTGCCGAAACTGCTCTGAATAGTTCTACTGATGTGGTCTTTACTGCAGCAGTCTGCCAAAGCTCGGGTCAGAGCCCTCGGGTCTGACCTACAAGTACCAAACTACAACTCACCACAAGGTCAGAGCTTAAGCTCTGACCTCTATTCCTTTTAGTTATAAGAGATCGATATCCATTATTGTAAAAAAGACGTTTAGACGTCTAATATGCAGGCTCAGATGAAAAAGCTTTGATTAAGGTATCCATTCTAACCAAATCAAAGTGCTGTTTATGTCAAAGTGCTGTTCATACAGCGGGAGCCTCAAGTGCAGTATTTGCCTATTTTTGCCCAATTAAAAAACCGCCCCGTTTTACTGGTGGGAGCTGGTCATGTGGCACTGCGCAAGGCCGGTACTTTACTGAAAGCTGGCGCCCGTTTAACAGTAGTGGCCACTTACTTTGCCGATGAATTCATCGAGTGGCAGCAGCAAGGCAAAGCCACTTTAATTGAAAGCCGTTTTGCACCTGAACATATAGCAGGTCATGTCTTAGTGATAGCAGCAACAGACGATGATGCAGTTAATCAGTCGGTATTTGAGGCTGCTGATGCGCGCCATATTCTGGTCAATACTGTGGATGATCAGCCGAACTGCAGTTTTATTTTCCCTGCCATTATCGACCGTAGTCCTATTCTGATTGCCATTTCCAGCGCTGGTACTGCACCTGTGTTAGCTCGGCGTTTGCGCGAAAAACTTGAAGCTATTTTGCCTGCTCACTTGGGCCCGCTGGCTCAGTTAGTCGGAGCTTTTCGCGACAAAGTAAAACAAAAGATTTCAGGTTTTGCTGGTCGTCGTCAGTTTTGGGAGCGGGTATTTGACTCCTCCATAGTGCGTGAAGTGCAAGCCAACCGGCTGGATATCGCGCAGCAGCAATTAGAAGACTTATTAGAGCGGGAAATCCCGACTCAGGGCGAAGTGTATTTAGTGGGCTCTGGCCCTGGCGATCCGGAGCTTCTGACCTTAAAAGCATTGCAACTGATGCAACAGGCTGATGTTGTGGTGTACGACTACTTAGTCTCAGACCCAATTATGCAGCTGGTGCGCCGTGACGCTGAATTGGTCTGTGTAGGTAAAAAAGCTGGTGCGCATTCGGTCGCTCAGGAAGAAACAAATAACTTATTGGTTTCCTTAGCTTTATCAGGTAAAAAAGTATGCAGGCTTAAAGGCGGTGACCCTTTTATTTTTGGCCGTGGCGCTGAAGAAATAGAAGTACTGTTACCCCACAATATTCCATTTCAGGTGGTGCCAGGTATTACAGCAGCCGCAGGGTGCGCCGCTTATGCCGGTATTGCTTTGACTCACAGGGATTATGCCCAGGCCGTGCAGTTTGTCACCGGGCATTGCCGTAAAGATGGCGTGGAGCCGGATTGGCAAAGTTTAAGTCGGCCAAACCAGACGCTGGTGATTTATATGGGACTGATGAAAGTAGAACATATTCAGCAGCAATTGCTGGCCGCTGGTCGTGGCGCAGATATTCCGGTAGCAGTGATTGAAAACGGCACCAGAACCGATCAGCGGGTCTTTACCGGCAAGCTCAAGGAGCTAGCCAGTTTAGTAGCCCGGCATCAGGTGCAGTCACCTGCTTTGCTGATTATTGGTGAAGTGGTGGCCTTACAACAAAAGTTACACTGGTTTGGCGACAGGCCGGATCAGCAGGCGCAGCAGCCTTTAACCAACAGAATTTAATTGATAGATCTTTTTACAGACTTTAAGGGAGCAGACCCTATGGGCCAGCCAGTCAAACCTCTGACACATTTACAACAACTGGAAGCTGAAAGTATCCAGATTTTCCGCGAAGTAGCGGCCGAATTTGATAATCCGGTGATGTTGTATTCCATA
>Ga0247725_1000473_pt1 | contig 29694 bp, 58 predicted proteins | sample OKSTACKMCFT3sol_FD_183021 | JGI IMG/M metagenome (GOLD analysis project Ga0247725, IMG submission 183021) | Subsurface sediment microbial communities from gas well in Oklahoma, United States - OK STACK MC-FT3-sol | ecosystem: Environmental > Terrestrial > Deep subsurface > Rock core/Sediment...
ACACTGGCCACACCTGATTGTTGAGGGGGATGCGCGCCATTTCATCATCGAGCTCATTGCCAACATCCGGCAGCGTGAAAGCTGCCTGTTGGTCCATGTCGTTATTGTTGGCCGGGTTTTTGGCGTCCATAGGCGACGGTTCGAATGTCACCGTCTCGCCGGTCTCTAACGTTGCCGTAAGGGGTGAGGTGCCACGCACGATAAGAAAACGTTTGGACAGCAACGGATGCGTTATTTCTACCGTAGTATAGTCAATCTGGCCCTCCGGGTTGGAGGCCAGTTTCAATTTGTACGCCGCTAAAACTGAATCCTGACTCATAGGCTTACCTACATGATGAAATCAATGCGCGTGATGTATTTAGAACCCCAGGCGCTGTCGGCCTGTGGTATCGTCGCGTACCCTTCGACCGCTGCTACGTTTGTCGTAGAAGCGTCTGAATAGGTTATTTTTATTGCTGTTGCTTTGTTAGTCCTGACCTTTGCAATAGAAGCAGCGCGGGTTATTACGGCGGCATCCGTTACTATCGGCTCCGCGACATCTGCGTTATTCTGCATTTGTACGTTAGCAAAAATAACACCGTCAACCCCATTCCCTGAAAAAGTTGGTGCCCGTGTGCTGCTGACCAAAGGAACAGCCGCCATTATCGCATTACGCAGAGATGACATATCCCCAGTTACCTGAGCCGAACACGAGCATAAGTACCAACCGCCCCCCAGGGGTGTTATCCGCCTGTTTGTCGCGCTCCCGGCGGTACTCTGGTTACTCAAATCAAAATTTGCATATTGGTCGGTTATTCCGGTTGAACCCCCAGCGAAATATAACTGTACCACGTTCATTCCGGCGGCTTTAACAACGGCAGATATGTTGATTAAAGTTCCGGTCGGTAATGGGTTTACAGCAGAAGCACGATAGTGCTGCGCCGATGTGCTATTAGGGATTAGCTTAAAACCATAAAAGTCGGCAAATATTCGTTCGTTAGATGTTTGAATGTTTAAATTAAGTGAGAACCAGTTTGAATTGCTTAAATCGCGGCTATATTTTAACAGATTAGATTCTGCGTTTCTTGGTTGGCCTCTCCCAACAGCGTAGCCGCCAATGTACATAACAGGCCACTCATTAACGGCAGAAGGCACAAGAAGCCCGGAACTGTTTAGATAGTTAACAGAAGGACCTGTGTACTCAATACGTGAATCCAGGACGGAAGCCAGCATATCAATCGGAGGATACCCAGCCGGGCCTTCGTTACTCCAGATACGCGGGAAGGTCGTTTGCGTGGTTCCGTATTCCGTCAGGAAATATCCCAGGCAATCGCCGTAACAGCCAAAAAGGTCAGGAAGGTTTTCGGTAAGGCAATTATCTTCCTGAATCGCGGTGCGTTCGGCGGTTGCCGTGAATGAGATGACCCAGTTCTTGCCGTCCTCAGTACTGTCACTTATCGTGCTGGTAATCATCACCTGGTGGTCGGCCAGACCATAGCCTGTGTCATTGACCATAATAAACGAATCAGCGCCGCCGTTAATCTGCGTCAGGAAGCTGTAAAACGCCTGGCGGCCCAGATTAGACACAACCAGAGTGATGCTAATCGGTACAGGCTCAAAATAAGTATCGCGGCCCTGGCGCGGCAGCCCGCCCTGAACGTCTGTGCGCCAGATATTATTGCCGCGCGTCTGCGAGTAGCCTTTTGATACAATAGGGCGTAACGACGCCGGAAAACGTAAAGAACCCATGTTTAGTATCCTGGTAGCCCGCGTGTATTGCGGCGCGATTTAGAAATATCAGAATTGCTATCCTGCAAAGCGCGGGAGACTGTTTCGCTGATGATAACACGTAACCGGCCTTCGTCGTCACGTTCCGTAGTTGCACTGTCAATGCGCCCGGTCGTGTTGTTGACAATCACCACGCTGTCATTCCCGCTGCGTTTATTATCTTCACCCATAATCTGGCGCATCTGAGCGGCGGTACGGACACGGGAGGCACCGGCGGGCATGATAACTTCTGCGCGACCCCGCTCGGCAATCGTTGACGCCTGCCCCGCGGCCAGATAACCCCCTTGCTCACGGGCAGAGCGAATCTTCGCTACGTTAGCCAGACCAGCGGCAACGGCAGCGGCAGCCGCCACCGGAGCCGCAATCCACCCGACAATAGGAATGGCTGCCGCTGACTGAAACGCCGCCACGGCACCTACATACGTCTGCATGATGGCATTAGCAATGGCGAAAGCCTTATACGCCTTATTGCCTTCGCCAAGAGCAGTTTTTAAGTCATCGGTTGTTTGACCAAGTATTCTGGCGTACTCATTGCGTCTCTTTTTGTCATAATTCTGCGCTATTCCGCGTTTCGCTTCCTGGTATTCTTCTTCGCTAATTAAATCCTCGGCCCGGAATTTATTAGCCATGTCTAGCTTCTGCTTTTCCTGAATCTCCAGCAAATCAAGCTCGACCGCATTTTGACCCAAAATCTGGGCCATGAAGTCTTCGCCTTTCTGCTGCTTCTCTTTCCGCTCTTTTTCGCGTTTGTCGAGTTCTTCCTGGCGTGCAGTGTCTGCCTCCAGCATAATTTGCGTTTTAGCGTCTTCGTACTGCTTATCCGACAGCGCACGTAATTCATGGAACTTATTCAGCTTATCCAGCTTCTGCTGTTCCTGCGCATCAATAGCTTTCAGCTCGTCCTGCTGCTGCCGTGCGAGCGTATCCAGAAAATCCTGCGCTTGCTCCCTGTTACGTTTTGCCTCATCCGCGGCCTTTTTGGCGGCTTTTGCAGCATCAGGGTCCGGCTGTGCTGACGGGGAGCCGGGCTTGTTCTTAACGAGTTTGGAAAGGTCTACCTGTTGTTTAGCCCGTTCGTCGTACTCTTTACGCAGATTTTTGCTGGCGTCGACCTGGTCTTTGAAAGCCTGGATAGTGTCGTCGCGCTCTTTATGGATAATATTGATTCGTGCGGCCAGCGCGCGCTCAATTTCTTTCGATTCGGCGGCGTAAGTGTCGGAGAAGCCAGACTCGCTGAACGGGTTGAGCGCATTAGCTACGGCGACACCGACAGCCCCGGCTTTCTTGACCAGCGCGTCAAACTCGTAATACACCTCTTTCATTATTGCGGCAACATACGGCGGCAAGGCCGCAATGCCGTCAGAGATATCCGTCGCTATCGTGTTGCCGAATGGGGAAATGGCTTTGGCAGTGTTGTTGAAATCTTTGTTTAGGTCGTTCAGCCAGTCAGAGATAAACGAGAAAGAGTTATCGAACAGGTCTGTCCAGGCGCTAATCTCGGCGGATAGCTGGCCTGATGCGATTAAGCCCGTCATCTCGTTAATGGCGGTTTCCGCGTTTCGCACCTGCTCAGCAACCAGGTCACCAAATCCAGACTGCGCAACGCTTAATTTGAACGCCTCAAAACTGTCTTCCAGGCTGGAGATAGCCCCGTCAAGCGTCTTGGCACGCTGCTCCATCGCACCGGCGAACTGGGTGTTACCAATCGCCAGTAAATATTCCTGGATGGCTTCAGAGTTGTTTTTTACAGTTGTGGTGACGCCCTGGAACGTGAAGGCGATATCATTGCCCTGTTTACTGGACTTGATACCAAACTCTTTGAGTCGCTCAAATTCACCAGTAGAGGCGTCCGCGACGGCCTCAATCATCTGGTTCAGGTCTTTACCCATCGCTGCGGCGGTGTTGCCGTAGGAGACTAGGGCTTCCTGCGACGGTTTAAGACCCAGCGCCACCAGTTTTGTAAAACCCTCAACGGCCTGGTTAAGGCCGTAAGGTGTATCTTTGGCGAACTGTTGCAACACGCCAAACGCTTTCGCGGCGTTTTCGGTGCTGCCCGTCATGGTGATAAGTCCGGCGTTTAACTTGTCAAAGTTACGCTGGGACTCCACCAGTGAGCTGAATACCTCTTTAGCCGCAGCCAGACCACCCACGGCAGCGCCAGCCGCCAGGGCTGCTTTACCGAGGCCCCTCAGAGCGCCGGAGGCATTGTCAACCCCTTGCGTTGTTACCCTGACTATCAGGCTGGCAATATCAGACATCGTCTTTACCCTCGTATATGGCGTCCAGGCCCATTATCAGTTCGGACTCAAACATGCTGATGTTTTGCCCGGTAATCTGGCTATAAGATATCAAATCAGACCACTCAAGCATATCTCTTGCATACAGTTTAACGCCGCTTTCGTCCTCACGGCGGATAAACTTTAGCTCCCGGTACTTTTCAAAGGTGCTGATAAAGACTGGCGGGCACTCTGGCCCGCTGTCCTGCGCTGTTCGCTGCGCACTGTCGATTACACCCATTGCGATTAGTGCGGCCTCGTGCGCATCGGCTATGCTGTCAAATTTCTGACGGGCCTGCCGCGCGACGAGTTGCCAGGAGGCGAACGCGTACAGCGCGTTTACTTTTCCTGTAACAGTTTCCGCTGTTCCGCCTGGAACTCAGCGACCTGGTTGCCGAGTGTGCGGTATTGGGCGAGAAGGTTTTCCAGCGCTTCTTTTGAGAAAGGCTCGTCGAAACTCCAGCCATTTACAATTTCGGCGGCGAGCTGGCGGTTTAGCTCGGTACAGGCGTCATTAAGAAGCACGTTATATTCTGTGAAGTCTTCCTGCTTTTTACATTTCTTCTGTAAAGGCTCCAGCTCTGCCACTTTAGCGCGATACGCAAACAGGAACGCGCGGCCTGCCTTGACAGCGGCGTCGGCTTCAGGCGCGACAACATTCAGCCATTCGCCAGAATCAGTGCCATCCGGCAGCAAAATCGGCATACGTGCGCCAGTCTGGGCTTTATCTTCAAAATAAAAATCGCTGAGTTGCATTTTCTTTTCCTTTGGTTAAGAGGTTACTGGTCTGGTTGAAGCGGCAGGCGGTGACCATCCGCCTTTCGGGTATGACCCTAGCCGCAAAAATATATTAACACGGGTATTGCAATCATCCAAATATTAGGCCAGTATTACATCACACCAACCAATGAGGGTATTAAAATGAAATCAGTTATCACCGTTATTTCCGCTCTGTGGCTCGCTGTCATCTTTGCATTCCTGCAATACTGGTTCTGGAGCACTCTGTCCGTAAACGCCGACGGCGCAATGGGTCGTATGTTTGTTGCCGTTGTGGTATTCCTGCTGGTCGGCCTGGCTCCGGTCAAGCTGATTAAAGTAGTCGCTAACCTGTTTAAATAAGAGGTGCGTATGCAATATGTATTCGCATTAATCGGTCTGGCTATGTTATGGAGCCGCCCATTATGAACACAACCGAGCTAATCGCCCGCAATAAAGAGCTTGCTTCTCTGATGACAGAACGGGCCCGCCTGAATCCTGTAAGTTGCAAGTTATTAAACGAAGAATGGCGCAAGGATTTCCCTGACGAAGTCGCGGTAGCCCGGAGAATCCTTGCGCTGGTAGAGGCGCTGGAGAGCGCGCAGAAAAGCAACGCGTTTCTGAAAGACCAATTATCCGAGCTAGCAAACTTCAATCCCGATTGGGACAAGCTGGAGGCAAGCTATGAAATTTGGCGTGAAATTATTGTTGCTGAGTTGCTTGCAGCAAAAGGACGCATCGCTGAACTCGAAGGGCGAGCTGTTAAATTTCCGCCAAAAGTTGAGCGTGATGATTCGGATGGCTACTGGATGCTTAAAGGTCAACGTGTGAGCGCCGCAAATGCTGCGTATTACAACGAAGCGTTGAAAGATGTGGCGCTGGCGCTATTTGCCGCGGGCATCAAATGCGAAGTGAAGGGGTCTTGACTGTAAAATGACCGACTGGCCCCGCGAACAACTGGACTATCTTACGGAGAATGCGGGCATATTGCCGCCCGCTGAGATAGCACGGAATACCGGGCATACGGTTAAAGCGGTGTACGATAAGGCTCACGTTCTGGGTGTACCGCTAAGACGCGAAGGCGTGGTTATGAAGCAATGCCGTCGTGGTCACTATAAGGGCCCTGGAACATGTAAGATATGTCGAAGACTCTGGTTGTTGAGAAAGAAAAAGGCCCCTTAATTGGGGCCTTTTTTTTATGCGTAGGTGATTCGCTGGATGACGATAGAAGACTGATAGGCGTTACCCGTGGCCTGACCTTCGATAGACAGCGTAACGGATTCCGGTCCGCCAATCTCAGGTGTTGCCGCGGTAATCTCCGCACGTTTCAGCGTGAAGGACATTGCCCCCTGCGTGCCGGACAGAACAGAGGTTAATTCCACCTGCGTTTCATTCAGGAACAGGTTTAGCAGTGTCATGTCGTACAGCTTACCAGCAAGCGAGAAGGTGTTAGCCGCGCGGCCACGCTCAACGAAAGCCACGCTGTCATTACCAAGCTCGAACTGAGCAGACGTTCCGTTATCGTTGGTGATAGTGAAGGTATCAATCAGTTTCAGCGGCGCGGTGCCGTTGTACGCGGATACATCCACACTTGAGAATGGTTCAGCGGTGAAGCTGGTATACGTTGACCCGGCAGGCGGCGCGGTAAGAATCTCCTGGCTCAGACCGATGAACGGGAAGGAACCGGTCACCATCGCGTTGACAGCCTGTTCAATGGTGAAGCCGGAGAACTCAACTCCGCGTGTAATGACGTAACTGTCAGCGCCGCCGCAACGACCTTTAAACCAGGTGAGTATGGAGTATGTCTTACACAGGTTGCCGGTTTCCAGCTTGTCGCCGGTTTTATAATCGGTAGCCGCCGCTGCGGCAGTTGTCAGCGGCTTCTGGATGCCAGCGCCGGTTACCACAGTAGCAGTCACCGCGGTAACGATGAAAGGCTTACCGTTTTCACCCGGCAGGTCGGTAAAGGCAATCAGGTTGCCAACTTCAACGCCATCAGTGATAAAGCTGCCGGTTGAACGGGTGAATGTTTTCGCTGTCGCATCAACGGCAACAGAAACAGAGGTCTGAGATACACCAGCCACCCATGAACTCGTCATGGCTCCAGCCAGTAATTCGTCCTGGCTCTGCGCACTCAGTTCAATCGCGTATTCGCCGGTTACCTGTTTGTTACCGGTGCGGATGGATGATGTTTCGCGGCTGCCGTCCAGCTCGTTTGAAACCAGCGCGTCGCGTGTTACAGCAGGCACGCCTCCGGTGTTGCGCAGCGGCGACCATACCGGACTCGTCGGAGTGACGCCAGGCGTAGTCTCCAGTGTGTAGAATTGTGCGGTATTCGCGCCTTTATAGGGTTGCAGTGCCATCGGTTATATCCTCGCAGTGAAGGCAACAAAATTAATTGATAACGGGCGCTTCGCCCATCCATTCTGAACAATCAGCGGCCCCAGGCTAACCGACTGCACTTCGGCGCAGATGTCATTACGTTGAAACGTATTTGATGGTTTAAACGCCTCCATAAGTAAGTCTGCCATTTTATTCACTGGCGCGCTACCTTTGACCGATGCGACGTTGATATCTATCTGATAAATCCCGGCGCGCTGTTCCGTCCAGAACAAATCTGCCTGTTCTGTGTCAGCCAGTAACATGTAGCTCGCCAGATACGGTGTTGCCGTGCTGGTCGGTGCGTCGATGTTCTCCAGCGCAACGGGGATGTTGTTCGCGGCTCCGAAGGTCATCAGCGCAATGTCAAACGCTTTGGTAAGGTCCTCAAAATAGGTAGCCATTTAACTCATCCTCGCCGCAGCTTCATCAATAAGTCGCTGGAAACGCTTAACAGTTACACGCACAACGCCCTGTGGTGCCTGTTTTGAATAGCCGCCTACCGTGTTGGGCCCGTTACCGGGATAGCCGCCAAATTCAATGGCTTCGGCATAAGGAAGGTTATTGGTGAAACGGAACTCTTCCCACTCCGGGTTGCGCATAACAAAGTTTGTCGCGTTGGCTATCGCGCGACTGCCGCTGGGGTCGTTAGCAATGAGAACGGAGGTTGCCGGTTGTCCGTAACTTGCCTGCCAGTTCATGCGAAAACGTCCGGTATCGACAGGACTTGCCAGGATAATCTGGGAAAAAAGTTTAACAGTTACCTGGCGGACTACCAGCTCCGGGTTTTTCCGCGCTTTCTTTATAAAATTCTCAATAGAGCGCTCGAAGTCTGTACTCATTTACGCACCCTGATAAACCAGGCGATGGTGTCATCGTTCACCATTTTAGGCTCAATGCCGACGACAGACCATTGTTCGCCATTAAAATAAACCTTATCTTCCATTTTAGGCGTCACGCTGTACTCGGCTTTAACAACCATGTCGCCAGCCTGGATAGTCGTGCCGTTAACCAGCGCAATATTAACCGGAACAGGAACCGCACCGACCAGAGGAATTTGGGTATCCGCCAACTGAATATACTCCCCGGACACAGCATCCCATACACGGGCTCCCGCACGGATTAACGTCACTGAACTACCGTATTTGGTCAGCAGCCGCGTTGCGGTGCTTTGCATCCGTTTACTGAAGGCGGTGCTCATAGTCAGCCCCGGTATACATTAAATGACGAGCCGGTAGTATCGCCACACAGCAGAGCCCGCAACGCGTCCATAGCCGCAGTGATTACGACTGTGCTGCCGTTGTTACCGTTGTTGAAGTATGACACGGCCACAGCGCCTTCCACACGCTCAGACGCAACAGCACGACCGTCAGTTGACCCCCGGACGTCAGTACCCTTAGCATATTCGGCAGCTGCAATAATTTGCGCCTGCACAACCTGTGCCGGAATAATGTTGCTGGCAACAGGGAAACCGTAGAGACGAATTCCGGTTCTGGGAAAAGACAGTGCCTGTGTTGCGGATACACGGTGGCCGCACATGGCGGGCTCCTGCAAGCCGATATAAACGGCCCCATTCCGTAAAGCAGCCTCCGCAGCGGCGTCCTGCTCAGGTAAAGACAGGCCATACTTAGCCGCAAGCGCGCGGGCGGACTCCAGGCTCACGTAGGAATCGGCGTCACTTTTACCCGTCCCATCCTCAACGACTAAAGCCATGGTTTATTCCTCGAACGTGCGACGACGGCGTTTACGTTCGACTCCGCCACCGTTGTTATGCGCGTCTTCGTTATCCGGCTGCGTTTCTACCAGGTCGTCAGGCAGCGCGTCGCCGCGTTGAGGGATTAACTTACCGTCAACTTCAACGAGGCCGTTGTAGCGCTCGCGCTTTACGTAATTGTCGTTTGCCATCTCTAATCCTTATGACGGCCCCGGAGGGCCGTTGTCTTATGATACGGTTACTGTAGACGCGCCGGAAATGATATTGCCGTAGTCATCGCGCACCACGACTTTATAGGTACCGGAGTCAGCTGTGGTGGATGACGCTTTGCTATAGCTCAGGCCAGTTGCTCCCGCGATAGCATTACCATCTTTGTACCATTGCAGGTTGTATGGTTCGGCCCCGCCAGTTACCGCTACGGTAAGCGTCAGAGTCTGGCCCGCGGTTACAGCTTTGGTTGCAGGGAGCGCGGTAGAGAACGAAGCCGGAGAAATATTCTCCATGTCAATCTCAACCTGTCCGTCAGCCGGACCATCATCAGAAATACCCGTCATGCGGCGTTTGATTACATCAACCATTTCAATTCTCCTTAAGAGGATGCGATAACACCGGCGGAGCGAAGCTTAGCCAGTAATGCGTTAAATTCTGCCTGCGTTGGTGCGGCGGCGGAGTCAGCCTGGGCCGCCTGTTGCAGTACGCCGCCGCGCTGAGTGGTGGTCGGCGCTTTGTTACCAGCCATAGCTGTAGTGCCGGTTGTGCCAATTGTCGGCGGGTACGTAGTCGGTTTCCCTGTAATCTGGGTAAACGACATCGTACTGTCTTTCAGACTGCGCGGCAGCCCTTTACCTGTGGTAGCCATACAAATTCTCCTGTATGAATGTTAAGAAGGGGCCGAAGCCCCTCCTGATTATACGCTACCGTTAAGCGCCGACACCAGTTACCAGGAACGCAATCGGAATGTGCTTGCGGTCCATTACGCGGTTCCAGTTAGTTGCGTTCGCCAGGTCCTGCCAGGAAGCGGAGCGCGCGATAGTTTCACTGCCGTTGCCTGTGATTACCGCGCTGGTGAAGCTGTAGCCCAGTGGGTGCATCAGCCAGGTGCGGCGGCTCCACAGGGTTTCTACGCCACCACCGTTACCGCGCTCTGGAGAGCGCTGATATTCCAGCGGCATATTTGGATTACCTTCACCGTAACCGATAGCGCCGTTGCCAAAGATGACGCTGATGAACTTACGGCTTGAGCCGGTGCCAACCACGGTCATTTCGTCGTCTACAACTACGCGGTAGCCCTGGTATGTGGAGAACATGGTGTTGTTTTCGGCGTCACGCACGAAGTCGATAAGCTGCTGCTTACGGGCCTGTGCGTATACGAAGCTGTGCATCGCAATAACGCCCAGCACATCACCGCCCGCGCCCATCAGAGCGTCGCCCATAGTCTGGGTTGCGTCGATAAACGCGCCAGCGTCAAAACCAGATGTAGCAGAAACGTCAATAATCATGTCGTTCTGCGTGTGGTACGCGTCAGTAGCGGACACGTTGTCGTTGTACAGACCCAGGGTAGTCGCCAGGAGGCGGCGTTGCGCCTGGCGCTGCCAGAAGTTATCCAGACGACGTGCAACTGATTGCAGCGGGTTTTGGCTGGTCAGCTCAACGGTTAAATCCGCCTGGCCGAAACCTTCGTTAAGGTATGCAACACGAACATCCATTTCGCCGGTGTTAATTGCGCGCGGAGTCGCGATGTCCTGGTACACGTCGTTCGAGTAGTTAGGCTCGATAGATGCGTCGATAGATTTCCAGTACGGCAGCACAGCTCTATTCGACGAGCCACGGGCGATTTCAGCGGCGTATGGCGTCGGGGTAAGAATACCGGACTGGAAGAACGCGGTTTTTTCTACCGGGTCTTCGGTCATGTAAGACGCCAGTACAGGGATGTTACCGGTTACGATGTCGCCAATAGTGGTGATTGCCATTTGTTATTTCCTCAGGGCTTTTAGTTGCCGCTCAAATTCGGCGGGATTGGTACGGTTCAATTCGAGGCGCTCGGCCTCTGTCATATCCTTAAACGCTGGTGCGGCCCCGCCGCTTTTGCCGCCGGAAGCCCCGCCGCCGGAAGCTGCATTTGCTTTAATCAAATGCGAAAATGCTTTGTGCTCGCGCAAGTATTTGCGGAACTGTTCAGGGTCTGTCGTGATAACGTTACCATCTGCGCCGATGAACTTCGTTACCACGTCTTCCCCGTCAAACTCGGTTTTAACAAACGGCGCCAGGATGTCTACTGCTTCCGGTGTAATAAAATCACCGGCGAAGCTACCAAGTACCGCTTTACGCTCGCTGCCGAGTACACGGTTGGCCAGCGCAGAATACTTCTCTTCTTTCTCTTTCAGTACAGGCTCATACTGGCTACGAATCGTCTTTTCGAACTCGTCCATCTTGCCGGCGGACTTCAGCGCTTCCTGGTGCGCCTGCTGGCGTGCTTCTTCAGCTTCCTTCGCCTTGCGTGCTGCTTCTTTCTTCTCGGTCAACAACGCTTCATTATTGGCCTTCAGGCCAGACACTTCTTTCTCGACAGCTTCGGCAATCATCTTCTGCACTTGTTCTGCCGTGAATGTGGTTGCGCCGCCTGCTGGTTTAAGGTCGTCTGGTGCTTCTTCTTGAAGCGGAAAACGTAAAAAACGATTCATAGTCAGTATGTCCCCTGGACGTTAGTAGCCGGGCCACCCGGCTTTACACTGTCAAGAATAAATTATTCCGCAGGAGAAGGCAACTATTCCTATTGACACTATGATATTACGGTTCTAATATTAACTCAACTTAACGAGGAGGTGTCTAAATGACGACTTTAATTGTAATGGAATTTGAAACCAGCAAACCTGAATACCGCCAAATGACAATGGAACAGGCATATAAGCTTGCGTCACGCGGGTCTTTCTACAAAGCACAAATTATCAGCGAAGATGGGGTTGTTGAATATGAGTTTTAGAAATAACCTAAAAAATCACATTAAAATTTTCGGCGAAGATGGCCTGCACTCATGGAATGCCGGATATGATGTCAACGATGATATTTTCATACACAAAATAGTAAGAGCAACTCGCCGTGAAGTTAAATCCGGAGATATATTAAAGATAAGAGATAACGGCGTTATCGTTGCAGTAGAGAAAGTATTAGGGGTATTTCTTATAGTTGTGGCCGTAGACCCGGCGCTAAGAGACGCGGCACCATACAGGGCGGCCGGAGAAGGTAAGACGGGAAAGTATGTGTACGGTAGAGTAAAAATCAATAAAGCCCATGTCGATACCATAAAAGCCCCGTAAGGGGCTTTTCTCATTGTGTAACGTTCTTAATCCAGTCCTGCAACCTGTACACCTTTAGCCTGAGCTGGCGCACGCATTCCGCGTTCTGCACATCCGCAGACAAATCCTCATCGGCATCTGCTTTCGCATCACCTAACTTACACGGCGCGGTCATAAGCTGCGGGTCAACCGGCGGCAACGTGTTAGGCGTATATTCTGGCGCACAACCAGTTATTCCAATTATTACAGCCAACAGGAATAATTTATTCATTGTCGTAGCCTTTGATGTGATTGGCGTTATCGACGGCGGCCTGTTTCAGCTTAACGCGCGCTTCATCGAACGTGCAGACATTCCGGCCCGGCGTCTTGATGTACTTAACGACTTCCTGAGTGATGGTTACGGTGCGTGCGGCACCCTGCTGTTCGGCGGCGGCGGCGCGGGTGTCGTTCTGGTGCTGCCGTGTGACTTGCTTCTCCAGCTTAGCCTGTGCCTGCTGTTGCTGTTGCGTTACCAGTGTGGCGCGGCCTTCTTTCCAGCCCTGACTGTGCTGATAAACTCCGTAGGCCCAAAAGGAGGATATGAGAAGTCCGGGGATAACGATAATTAATATGCTTCGTAGATTCATGTTGTCTCCCAACCCCTCGTAACAGTGGGGGTAGCCTTAGCGAACCCCACACCATTACTGTACGGCAACACACTAAGAATCATTGTTGCCGTAAGTCATTGAAAGGATAGAGTCCGACAGATTGTCCGTCTCAGTATAACTGATTCAGAGAAATCTGAATAGACTATCCCCGATGTCTGTTTGACCGGTGCTGAGCCATACGCGCATCGCTTCAGGGACTCCAGGCCTTACGGCCCGTCCCTGGCGACTTGCTAAGATGCTTTCGCATCTTGGCATGTCTGTTCCGTGGTGAGGTCAACGGCATTATACAAAAACGTGTCAATAGCATGCCAATTAAAGATACTTATAATAGTCTAATTTTTAGCCATTATTAGATTATTCAGTAGAATCCTAGTTTGTATTAAAACCTCTAATAATACTTGACTAATATTCTGGTGTTCTATATGCTGTGCGTAACTTAAACAGAAGAGGTAAAATTGAATGTTCAAAGTAAGCTACGCCGCGTTTCAATCCGCCACACTTTGTCGCGGTAAGAACGACACAAGGCATTACGTTAACGGTTTTCATCTTGACGCAGAAGGTTTTATAGTGGCGACAGACGGCGCAATACTTTTCACCGGAAAAGTTGAAACAGAAGCCGGCGAAAGTATTACCGTTGACGTGCTAGGTAAGGCCCCGTCTAAGTTCGACTATGCAGAAATTGATTCTACTTCGGCTAAGTTCTACTCAGATAAAGCGGGATTTTTAAGTGCTCTAGCGGTCCGCTTTGTAGATTGTCGTTACCCTGATTGGCGGCGCGTCACTAAATTCACAGAGGGTCAAGTATCCTCTATAGGATTCGCAGGTTCGTATCTTCATGCACTGGAAAAGGCGGGAAAGTTCTACGGTAAAAAAAAATCGGTAAAATTAGAATTTCAGAGCGCTACAGACGCTTGCCGCGTTGCGTTATCCGATACAGATTTCATTGTCCTTATGCCTGCTAGAATTAAATAATTAAGGCCCCTTACGGGGCCTTTTCTTTACTCGGCTTTCGGCTTAACCTCGGCAGCTTTCGACACCGCCTGTTCCCCGTCGGCATCCGTCACAACTGCCCAGTACTTCCCGGCCTCCGTAACTTTCAGCTTCTCGCCGCCATCCGGCACGTTTACGACCTGCTTGTCGTCTTTGTACCACTGCACGGTGTACGGCGCTTTACCGGCTTTCGGTGTTGCCGTGAGTGTGGTCGCAGTTGAACCAAGCTGTGCGTCTTCTGGCTGCACTGCAAAATACACATCGCCGGCGTCTTCCAGATACGGAACTTCAAACAGGGTGCCACCAGCAGCAACTGCGATACCGGTCTTGTCGGCATACGGCATCTGGTCTACAGCTTTGCCCAGGACAGATTCATCTTCCAGGTGGATAGCGCCTTCAGCCGAGCCGGAGACACGTTTATATTGTACGACTCGGCGCGCCGGAACATCGTGAACGGTAAAGAAACCCATGTCATAACCCCTTCAGGTAGTCGGCCACTCGCTTATCGAGGTCAGCCATCTGTTGTAGTGTAAGTGGGCGGCCGTAGCCGTCAACGGAAATTACGCGGAACTCTTCCGGGCTGATGCCGGAGTTACGGAATATTTTACCACGTACTGGCCCTAAAGCCTCGTCCTGGAACCACGCGGGCTGTTGTTTAAGAAAATCATAATATGACGTTTTAGCATCGACCTGTGTACCGCCGTCAGCCCCGCGCGCGGCACGCACTGCGCCTTCGTCCAGAAAATCAAGGAAGTCATCCGAAATAACCGGGATGGTGGTACTGCGACAGTTCGGATGCGCGGGCGGCATCGGACCTTTACCGATTAGATACTCCTGCCCATCACGCGACTTACACACCGTCGACGTGCGGCTGTCGAGAGTCGACACCCACTGGTACTTGCTGACAATATCGCTGTTGTCGTCGTAGGTCATCTGGCGCGTGGTGTTGGATACATGGCTAACGGCGGTGCGGACAACAGTCATCACGTTGCGTTCGGAAATGTCGGCCAGGCCGCCAGCTCCAGCTACGCCAGAGACAATCTGACGTGTCGTCTGGCCCTGCACAAACCCGGTCTGTACGCCGCGTAGAAGACGATTGCGCTCGTTGTCACCCCACCCCGACAGAAGGTCGTTTAAAACCACAGGAGCATTGCTTAGCGCCAGAGGGGCGAATTTGATGCGCGCCCACAGCTCGGTCGCCGTTGGGCCACTGACAAACACATCCTTCCTGGTGTTCTCGTTTAGCGTGTGGATAAACCATTTATTTTCATAATCGGCAATATCGCGCAGGCTTTTTTCAATAGTGCTTTTCCAGTCTCCGGTAACATCGGACAGCACGCCGTCAAGACTTTCCAGCATCTTATTCAGTTTCTTGACTGTGCGCGCGTCGTCGCCGAACTTAAGTACCGCGTCGCGCACTTCAGCACGCATTTTGTTGACAAACGGAATTGACAGGGATGCGGTCTGCGTGCCAAGGCGCTGGAGCCATATCTGGTGGCTGATTATCGTTTCTGAAAGCTGGCTCATTCATTAACCATCATGTAAAGTGCGCAGGCGATAGCGAGGATGACCGCGCAAGCCACCACCATAAACGCTACCAGAATAACGAATTTAATCATGGCTGCGTACCCTGTTCAATCTCGCCCTGTTGTGCGGTTGTCGGGATGTCTCCGACGGTCGGTTGAACCGGTGCTACTGAAGTAGGCGCCTGCGCCTCTACGGCGTCAAGAATATCAGCATCTTCCCAGTCAGTTACGCCCGCCTTACGTAGTGCCGCATAATAGGCTGTAGCCGGTAACAGACCCGCGTTAATGTCCGCCATCCATGCAGCACGGTCCTGTGCGGTCATTGGCTGCAGGAAGAAGTCCATATTCAGTTTAAATTCAATCTCCACACCCTCACGCATCCCAAGCATTGCGGCGACCCACGTTAAGGCGTCGGTGTAGGCCTGGCTTACGTTGCGGGCGATGGTCGACATAACGGACGTATCAGCACCGCGCTGGATGCGCGCCGACTCCGCAGTAATCTGTGTTGATGGTGTGATAAGCTGTGCGCCAATCTGCACGGCCTGCGTCTCTTTATCCAGCATGTTCTGTTTTGCCAGGTTGTTCTCTGTGGCCTGAACCAGTTTAGCGTCGCCGCCAGAACCGAGGTTATGGCCTGTGCGGCTGCCGAATTTAATACCGTTCGGGTTAGCCTCTTTGAACAAGGACGGGCTCATCTGCTCACCAGGGAAGATAAACAGCGTGGGCTGGCCTACCACAAAGCTGGATTCTTCGTTATCCGCACTGTTCCGGAAATGGCCGATGTTAAGCTCCGCCAGCGGCAGCATCGGCGCGTCGTCTACAGTAGCGTCGTTGTTGCTGGCGCCAATAAACGTGAACGGAATCCGGCCTTCCAGTTGGGGCCCGAGCTGCGGATAGATTGTCGTTACGTCCTGCTGAGCGCCACCGGCCGCATCGAAACGGTAAATGCGCTGGCGATACTTGCCGTTTTCGTCCAGGTCAAGCACGCGATATTGCTCGCCAATTTTGGTTTCGAACTCGTTGTCTGCTTCGTAGTATTCCCACACCTCACGCAGCACAATCATCACTACGCGGTTAACCGAACCGAAGCGCTTCATGCGCCAGTTGATGATGTTCTCTGCGGTGTAGAATGCGATAACCGGGTTTAATAATCCATCGTTCTGCTCGGCAGCCGTGGCCGCGCCTACTTCAGGAGCGTCTACCAGCAGCCCACCACGGCCAATGGCGTCAATCTCCATCAGCGTATCCTGTGCGTGCTGCCACAGGCCAACGCCAGAACCGTCGCAGTTGGTGAGCAGGTATTCAAGCTGGTCGGGAATAATCTGTTCCGGGTCTTTGCGCATGACGCTGCCGACCATGCCGGAAAGTGTGCGCTTGGTGAAGTTATAGCAGATAGCGCCCTGCTCATATTCTGCCTGGCGTGCTTCACCGTAGGTTTTATCTGGCTCGTTCAGGCCGACGTTGCGCAGGTAGCTGATAAGGTCGCCCGCAACAGCGTTACGCACCTTCTTCCATTTCTCGAAGTGGTAAAGCCACTCGCGGTGTTTTGTTTTTACGCTGTTGTCGTTGCTCATTGCAGGGCCTCAAAAGTGTAATCGCTGTCGTGCGGCACGTCATCGTGAACATACACAAAACCGCCTGCATCCAGCGGGTCTTCGGCGTCTTTCACGATTAAGGGCTCGCCGGTTTCTTCATCGATAAAAGGTTCAATGTCACGTTGGCAAAACGGGCAGTAATGTTTGTTTGTCATAACGCCTCACAAGGCAAAAGATACAGGGATGTTGATAACCGGTTTAACAATCGGCATTTCATAGGCGATTGGGTAGCCTGTCGCGTCGTTCTGGTGGTCGTTGCCGCTGGATTTATTCGGCTCACCGTTCTTGTCATAAGCCTGCTGCTCAAGACAGCGCGACGTAACCGGGCACGCCTGTTCGTTAACCATCAGCATACCAGATTCAAACGCCTTATTGACAGCGGCAACACGGTCTTTCACCGCCGGGTTAGTTGACTTTGCCCGAATCTCGAATCCGGCCTGCTGCAACTGTGCGATATCGGAAGTTGATGCGTTGTTGCTCTTACGGTTCTTTCCGCTGGCGTCCGGGTACATAACGATGTGATGTCCGTTGCGCTTCCATCGTTCGCTAATGGCGCGGATGACGTCAGGCGTATCGTACATCTCTTTAAGTTCGTCAACTGCGTGCCAGACGTGCCCGCGCTGCACGTAGACCGTTGAGGCCATCTGCCCGACGTTGAAGTCCTGGCCGATGTACAGCGTTTCGCCAGGTTTAATCGTCTCACGGCTGCTGTGTCGCTGCCGGTTGTAGGCGTAGTACACTGTGCCGGATGTCAGGTTGGTAAACTCACCGTTAATGTACGCTTCGATAAGCTGCGCCGGATATGTCGCGCGCAGTGAGTCAACGTACCCCTCTGGCAGGAACGGATTCGACAGCGTTGAGGCCTGAATCATCTCGTAACCGGGTTTCTTGTTCACTACCCAGCGGTCATGTACGAAGCGGAAGCCTTCCGGCGTGGTGAAGATAGACACCGTGTTAACCGGCTTCGGTGATATCGCTACGTAGGTGTCCGGCTTCTGGCGGTTACGGGCGATGATTTTGTTGAATGCGTGCTCTGCGTGCTCGCGTCTCAACGTGTCCAGTTCGTCTATTTTAGCACGGAACGACTCATAACCTACGATACGCGCCGGGTTGTCCAGGGTGCGCAGAACGAAATCGCCCAGCTGCCGGTTGGACGTATAGATGATGTTGTCAGATTTGTTGTAGCGGTATCGCACGCCCCATTCCTGGAGTTTTTCCTCCATACGTGGAGCCAGTATAAGGCGCACCAGGTCGTATGTTGGCTCGTACATGGCAATCATGGACGATGAACCGCCTTCCAGACTGTCAAGGAGTGCGGAGTTACACATCACCTCTGATTTACCAGTGCCGAACCCGGCAACGAAAGCCGGGAATTTACAGTGCATACCGAGGAATGCGGCCTGCGGCTCAGTCGCCTTTATGCTTATCTGCACTGACGACCTCCACGACCACTTTCTGGATTGGCTCGTTGCTCTGTTCTGATTCTTCTTTCGCAGCCTTCCATCCGTGGCGGTCCTGCATGAACAGGTTAAGCAGGCTCGTACCTATACCGGCTGCGGCCAGCTCTACGGCAAATGATTGCTGAAGCTGGCGGGCCATCTGGTAGGCTTCGGCAAACTCCGGGTGGCGGCGCTGCCAGTCGTCCAGGACGCGGGTTGATACGCCGATGCTGTGGCACCAGCGGGCGACAGTAGGGATTTTGCTTTTAGGGATAGCCTTCATGCTACCCTTCATGTCTTCGTTGATTTCCCACGACTCAGGATTGGCGAAGTAGTCGACGATGGCCTGGCAGTATTCAGGTCGGTAGTTAGTCGGGCGGCCAAAGACATAGCCCTCCGGCTTTTCCTTGTCGCCTGTTTTACGTGCTGGCGTTACACCGGCAATGCCTTTTGGCTTAGCCTTGCCAATCTTCATGGGGTAAATCTCCTGTCTGATGCGGTTATGACCATCATAACGCATGAGACGCGCCCTGCGCATCTCTGATGGGATTATATAGCGAGATATTGACAAAGGCAAAAGAAGCCCGCAGAAGCGCGGGCAGGAGGGTTAAGCTAAAGTCCAGCTTATGTTATTCAGGAAGTGTTGACTTTTCACCCGCTTAACCAGGCCTCGTTTTTCCATATCCTTTAACTTACGCAACACGGACGGCGTGTCTAAATCCTTGTACAGATACGATAGCAAGTTGCGAATGTAATACGTTGGCTCCCCATCACGCATCTTTCCAACACATGTCAATACGTGCTTATCTTCAATCAGTGCAATTCTCATAACCCATTCGCTCTGTCAGTTCTGGTACGACCCCGGCGCGAGTACAGCACCGGGCTGGTTACAATATGCGTCATCAGACGCCCGTTATATATAATGTGCTTCTCGCAGTCCTTGTCGAAACGGTACTTGGCGATAGTCATCTCACTGAGACCGGTTGCGCGACACGCCGCAGCAATGCTGCCGTATCTGGCAATTAGCTCCGGGATTGTGGTTATACTTTCTGCCATTTTAACGCTGCCTACAGTTCTTCCTGCGGGATTCGGTTCAGAGTAGCTAGTTGCTGCCGTGTGATGTTTCTCGTACCCATAAACCGGATTCCGGATGGTGTGCGCACTGCGGCAACGCCTTTCTCCCGGTACATGTTCAGTAACGCTAACGTGTTCATAACCACCAGCCTATCTCTTTCAGCGCCATGATAACCAGCGGCGCGCCGAGGATTGTTACCATGATGATGTTAGTCATAAGTCACCAACTATCGCCACATTTACCGCAACGGAAAACGCCGTCTCGCCCCTTAACCCAGTCATGCAAACACAAATCCATGTATACCGCAAGCAACCGATACGCCTTGAGCTGGTATTCCTCGTTAATCGACAGGTCACCGTAGCTCTCCAGGCGGCCGATATTCTCGGCCAAAGATTCTTTAGTTACTTTGGTCACGGTATACCTCCGCCAACCCATTAATCACTTTTTCTTTAAGCATTGCGCCGGTTTCGCTTTCTGGCTTATTCAGGTCGTACCGGTTGCAAATCTCGCGACGCGCCTCGTACAGGCGGGCCAGATTAGCCTCGGCAGCCGCGATAATCTCGTCGTACTGCTTACGGAGATGCTCGCCCTCAAAGCGCAGACCACATTGTGCTGCCGTGATGCTGGCGGCTTCGTATTCCTGGTTAGTCATTTCGTCGGCACCTCTAGTGGCACATATAATAAATGTCGTCGCCTGCCATCTCATCGGCGTCGTCTTGATTGACTATTTCGACGTCCTCATAATCCCAGGCCAATGCCATCTGTCTGGCCATTGCGCGACGTTTACGTTTACAGTTACGCATGTCTCTAAATACGCACAACTCTTTATCGTAAGCACGCACCATTCTTTTGATATGACTTTTCATTTCCGTTTCTCCAGCATCCGGTTCAGATGCTTATTGTCGTTGACGGAGCCGAAGCTGTTGCGAGCCAGCAGTTCTTCGCGGCTTGGCATCGGCTTTTCGTTCTGTTTGGTGTACTTAGGCGCTGCCGTAGAATCTGAGCCGTACCCAACATTTCGGTAATTGTATTCGTCAGACATGGCTATCAGACCCCTATCTCGCTTATTGAAAGTATAACTATGCTGTTTGCTGTCTCGCCTGCATCAGCTAAAAAGATACCATTTTGAGTTACGTGTTTCTCGAAATCACGTATTTCGGATTGAGTGATAATGCTGTCGTCTTCGTGCGTTATGAACGCGTTACCAAACCCTGTTTTAGTATCTGCTGCCCAGGAAAAGCCAATTAACCATTTGCGCATACCTCATTTCCCCTTATACGCAGCTTTCAGTGCCTGCATCGCGGCGAACCAGAAAGCGCTGTCCAATTTACCCACGGCAATGCGAGCCATGATTTGTGCGTCTTCGAACGCGAGTTTGTCGGTGATTTTCATTAGAGCATCTCCCCTGTATTAGCAAACAAGCTGGCTTCGGCTTTAGTTGCAAAATAGCATTTACGCCCGCGATAAACGCCAACCCACGGCAAGTGGTAGGTAACATCTTTGAATACGTTTTCCATTCTTTTCGACCTCATGTTGTATGGTGTAATCAGACTATAGGCCGGTCATAGATATTATGCAACTATTATTTGCGAATAAGATAAAAAAAAGCCCCGATGGTTAGTCGGGGCAAAGCTGGCTGGGTGGAATTTGGTGTGGCGCTGGCGATTGGCTCCAGTCTGGCAGGTTTTGCGCTGCTACGCTATCCAGGTATCACAAGGACATGCCACTAAGACTAATCCTAGCACTAATTAACGTCGCGTCCAACTTTTTCCGCCTGTTGCCACAGCATCCCGTCGAACAGCGCCAGGCGGCCGGTTGCACGGCGACGCAGGCCAAGCAGTGGTTTGCCGTTCTGGTTGATAAACTGCGGCAGCTTCTGGCGTAGCACGCCAATGTTACCCTCGCGCAGTGCTTTACCCGTGCCCGTAGACGCGGCGATAGCACCAGGGCCTACGTTAAACACCAGGTCAACCATAGCGTCGAACTGCGACTGATTCAGCGACGGGTGCGCTACGGCATCGACAGCTTTCACGGCAGCAGCCATATCCTTGTTCAGCAGGATAAGGGCCTGGCCTTCAGTAATCTTCTGGCCTTCTTTGACATGTTGGCCGTAACTGCCATACCCGATAGTGAAATACTGTTCGTTTTTGGTAGCCTTGTACGCCACGGGCTTAAATTGCTCAAACGCAGCGGTGAAGTGTAGGCCATTATCAGAAATATTGCGTGGCATGATTAATCCTCTTATTCGTCAGTGGCTACTTTGTTCAGCGCGTTGGCCGTCTTGTTACCCAGCTCTGCCAGGCGCTTGCTGTTGGCCTCATTGGTAACCAGACACTGCTGTAGCACCGCTTTGCGTGCATCAGAGGCTTCCTTGTAGGCGCGCTCCTGCTGTGCCAGCACCTCTTTCGCGCCGGTTGCGGCTATCCAGTTGCCGATGAGATACCCGATAAGTATAGCTGACAGTATAACCGCGATGGTCGGAATCCAGAACTGGCGGGTCCGCCAGAACACTTTAGCCGCGACGGTCACCTGTCCCTCCGGCATATTGCTCATGTCGACCCCCGGACGGCGGCTTTGATGTCGCTCAGTTCCTGCTTAAGCGTGTCAATCTGTACAGACATGTACTGTATTTTATCGAGCGCGGATTTAAGGTCGGCCTGGTATGTGAATTTTTCCTGCATCAGTGCAGCTATCTGTGTGTCCTTCGTGTCGATGCGCGCCCGAAGCTCCTTGTTTTCATCCTGGAGCTCGTTAAGCATGTTAACGACAGCCTGAGAGTTAGCAGCGTCGGCCCGGTCAGCGAAGAATTGCTTCCATAGCTTCAACAGGCCCATGCCCACCACGCCAGCGCCACCGATAATACCGGCAATTGTTCCCACGTCGTTGGGGTCAGCGGCCATATTGTCCACCTTTGCGACAGTGCCCATATGAACACCCCTGGTTAATAATCAATAGTGATGCCATTCACTCATCCCCGTTCAGTAAGGTATATAGGAATACTCTGAACGCATAATAACCATTAACCGGCGAAATAAAAAGCCCACCTGTCAGATGGGCCTTGTGTAAGGGCATTTGCGAATCTTCGTTGATGGTTGCCGTGGTATGTCTGTCAGGCCCTGTCGTCGCCAGTAACGGTACAGTCTAATCGCCACAACGGCGCGGGCATGTGTGTAGTAAATACCCAGGTGGCGGTCGCATTCACCATCATGGACCTTAGCGAGCCACATATCGTGTTCACGCATGTAGTAAACCCCCTTCACCTTTGGATTCTCCATCACGGCTTTAGGCGTCGGCTCTGGCTGTTTCTTTTTGGTACGCCGGGCAGTGGGGACGCAATCCCGGTTGGGCTTGTACGGCGACGGCGGCGACAGCGACAGGTTAGCCCGGGCTTTGAGGATGTCAGTAGCAAGGCTCATAACATATCTCCCTGCATTAGTTCTTCAAGATACCTGGCGTGAGCCAGAGTTTTGTCGCGCTTGTCCTGTAACAGCTTTGTCAGTGCGGCGCGGGCTCCGTACAGGTTGCCGTACAATGACCATTTATCCTTGTTCATGGTACGCTTTGAACCGTTCGCGTACTGAAACCGCCAGTAGTTTTTAGACGACTTGATTACAAAACCAACATGCACCTTTGCGTCGCACATCGACGCATCTTCCAGATTCATTGGTACAGCGAACTGTACTTGGGCTGGGTTATTCATTTTCGTTTCTCCAGTTGCTTCAGGGCGCGCTGGTATGCAGCACGCAGCCCTTCCAGTTCACGCTTCAGTGCGCGATTCTCTTCGCGCAGGCTTTCTGTCTCGTCTTTGGAGCTCATAAGCCGAGCCTCTCTGTCAGTGCCACCGCGTCTGCATAGGTGGCCTCGTCGACCATCTCATCGCCCGCATCTGCGATAGCTTTAGCGAACGCGTTACGCTCTTCTGTGCGCTGCCGTAGTTGCGCTTCGAGAATCAGGTAGTCTTCGTACTTAACCACTTTAACCCAGTCGCTATAAAACTCATCCCCACCGAGTTCACTACCTCTAACTTCATAGCTCTTAACCATGATTATTTATCTCCAGCCAGTCGTTTAGTTGCACAGATACCGCGAACCTGAATATCGGTCGGGCGGTCTGTGAAGGTTAGGGGCGCGTTCTCTGCCGCACGGGCCGCTACACGGCACGCCTCCAGGGTGTAGAATGTCTCCACACCCTCCAGATGGAGCTGGCCCGCCGACATTACCCAAATGAAAAGGACACTGGTCATAGTATTTTACCTAAAAGCATACTTCTTAGTTTATCAAAAGGCACCCATTCTGATGGCGCGGTAGAGAACAGGTGTTGTTTAACTGCGGCGTAGCGTCCGGCGCGTGCTTCGGCTCTAATCATAATCTTCAGCCGGTTTGCGCAAGTTTTGTAATCGTCTGTGGTCATTAGTCTTTATCCTTTTTGCCGCACCGCTCGCATTCAACTACACCAAATAACGGGGTTCGGTGCCATATATGTACGCAGTCCTCGGTATCCGGTTTACGGCATCCTGCTTGTTCTGGCGCATCGACAAAATCGAGCTCGGCTCGTAACTCATCACGTTCTGCTCGCAGCACTGCATTACTCGCACGCAACTGCTTAACCGTGTTCTCCAGCTCCTTGACGCGACGCTCGGCGGATTTAACTTTAGGACGGCACGCCTCCAGGTCTACGGCCAGGGCCTTGTCGTTCAGGCCTGGTGTGGTCGCATCTTCACGCAGTTTAGCAAGTAGCAGACGCTCTACCGGAACTTCACCGAGAAGCTCCTGAATAACATCGTGCATCGCATGAGCCAGACGTGACGCAGAGGCCGGGATACCGCTGCCGGATGCGAGCAGGTCGACCATCGCCTGCTGGTGGTCTTTGAGAGTAGCCATTATTCACGCTCCAGCAGGGCTTTAATCTTAGGCAACACGTCACCCACGCATCCATCTGCGTACAGTTCGTCGATACCACGGCAAGCGCCCCACTCACCGTCTATCTGCACCTCATAACTTTCGAGCGTGTCTAATGCCTCTTCGAGAATTGCTCTTACTTCGTCGTTCATTGTCTCTGTCTCCGTTGGTTAACTGATACTCATATTAGCTGAGTAGTATCGGGGTGTCAACGCAATTTCTTCAGCCAGGCAGGATTAGGCCGATAGTGGCGTGGGCGGCGTGCAAACTGACGCCACACCTGCACCACGTAACGCTCGCTGCCGTTGCGCTGGTAAACCTGGACGATTACCCCGATGTGCGTCTTAGCGCTGCGTGGGTGCGTCCAGGTGACGATATCTTTTAGCGCGAACATGGCTTCTTGGCCTGGTAGTTGTTGCCGATTAGTTTCCAGATGCCGTAGGTATTTAGCCTGACTATCTGCCCGGTGTTTAATTCGAGACTGTCGGGCCACGCAAGAACAAGGTAAAAGCTCCGTGATAGGTCACTTCTAATGACCTGACCTTTCTTGAACATTTTCACACCTCTGAAATAGGATATATCTTAGTTACGCGTGCGACGGGGTTGAGAACTTGTATGGTAGTCTGACAAGCTAATCACCCGGTCGCACGACCCGTTTAAATGATGCCGTAGGCGTGGTCGTTACTCTTGGTGCGTAGCACACGCCATACCGCCAGATGGCGCATCGGACTGTTGCGTTCAAGACGACGATACGTCGGGCTAAGCAAAGCCACCTTCTGTGTGTTACTACGCCAGTGGTCCATTCCCAGAATCATTCTTGCTTTAGCGTTGTTTGTCATTTCTCTGTCTCCTTTAATTGTTATGTTGTAACATCACAATCGCACGCCACAATCAACCGGCGTTAAAAGACCCGAGCACAACACCAGACTTACGCGGCTTCTTAATCTCCGTTGCCGTTGCGCCATTTTTGAAGTTTGTGCGGCCTATGCAATCTGTAGACGCGGCTTTAGCAATTTCTATCGCTTCTTCCGGTGTCTTAGCCCACACGATAAAAGAGTCGTACTCATCATAGCTGTAGTCTTCTGCTTCAACGTTCCAAAGTTTCATTTTCCATCTCCTCTGTTGGCGTACACAGATATTACGACACTAATACTATGATTGCAAGTAGCAGCCAACATAATTCTTTGCGCTGCCGGTAGTCACTTTTATCTTTGCTGCCGTGTTGCATGCTTAAATGAATAATCATCAAGATGGATGGTGGGTCCGACAGACCACCACCATTCATCGTTAGATGATAGTGTCGGAAATTCTGTCGGAACCATCGGTAACCCGCATGGATGCTGAATCCGACAACTTTCCGACAGGATGTCGGCAGCAACTTTTGTCGGGGGTTTTGTCGGAACATATTTATTCACTTTTTCTGCATAACTATTCACAGCCAACATTGTCGGAACGTGTCGGCTGAGCGTTGTTTTTAGTCATCTAAATCATCTGTTGGCTGCCCATCTGTGAAATCGTTAGGGCCTACCGGGATGCGGAATTGCATATGCCGGTCTTCTTCGCCGTTAAGTAACCGTCCTTTTTTATCGCGTCCGTAACAGATGATGTTGCGTTCTGCCAGGGCCATAATCGCCGGTCTGCGCCTACCGCCGTCGCCCGACAGTTTGATAATCTCGGAGACAGAATAACCCTGTGGCCGGTCTGATTCGTTCTGCAATTCCTCAAGCGCGGCGTAAACTTTCGCCTCATCTCCTTTCAGCATCGGGCCGTCTTCCTTCGTTTTCTTCGCCGCCAGGCGGCCTGCATCGGCAGCCTTTGAGTCGAACGGCAGCAATGCAACAGGTATAAGAACGAGCGTCTCGTCACGTGGTGCCGATTCCAGTGGTTTTTGGGTGTAACCCTCTAAAAACATTGAGAAATCAGGTGCTGCCCGGTCCGATTGAATCCCTAGTATAAAGTCATTGTGTGTCTCGGTAATTTCAATCTTACACTTAGCCAGCAGGAAGCCGCGGGGTAACTGTTTGGTGCTGCCGCGTGCCTTCTCCATGTAAAAGTTCAGGCGCAGCGGTTCAGACTCGTCCGGCTGTTCAATGAAGTAGACGAAATCAACCGCACCATGCAGCGCGCCGGAGCCGCGACCGATGCGGCGTGTGCCTTTCTCGGATTTGGCCGGGTGGTGTACGACACCTGCGCACGCGCCAGTTTCATCGGCAATCGCCTTGAGCGCAGACGCCACCGTACCCATATCAGAGGAACTGTTCTCGTCGAACGGTTTATCCGACAGCGCAACCGACTGGTTCAGAGAGTCGAACGCCACCAGGCCGACCGGGTCAGTGCCTGCCGTCGTTCGGATGTGACGGATAATGGCGCGCTGGCCGGCCTTGCTGGTGATGTCCCAGCCTTCGGATTGCAGGTCGATGATGTGCAGCCAGTCCAGGTCGTCGCCGTAGGTCTTCTGTAGGGCCTGTTTGCGGTCCAGTGTCGTGCTGCCGCCCTCAGCATCGAAATAGAAGCTGTGCGACCTGATAACCTTCGCACCGGCAAACGGCAGCCCGGCGGACGCACACGCCATCTGGCCGAGCAGGAAGAACGATTTCCCGATGTTTGACTCACCGACCAGCTCGAACGTCGATTTGAAGTTGTACAGGCCGTCGATAATCGGGTCGCGCTTGGTGAACAGCGCGCACGGCTCGTCCATCAGGTCTTCGTCCTGGCACACGTGCGCGTCCAGACCGTCCGCCGCAGCCTCTACCTGGTTACGGTGGACGTGCTCTACCTCGTCCTCATCCATGAAAGGGAACAGCTCGGCAATTTGCTTCTTCGAAATGTTATGCGCTTCCGGTAAATAACTATCTGGCACGCCAACAAGTTGAAGCATCATGTGCTGGTGGCTGTTCAGGTTGCGACAGTGCGCGTGCTGGCAGACGAAACGCACTTCCGGGTGCAGTGAATCCGGCAGCATAATAGCCGTATCACCCTCGGTGCCGTCGCGGCCGTCGGTGTGGCTCATGTGGTTCGGGCACTGGATAGCCCAGCCGCGCCCCGACGGCATCATCTCCAGACCCATCTCGAACGCCCAGCCTGCGATGGCCTGGCTATTCTCCGACGCCATGAGTAGTGATTCTTCCGACCATACCGTGTTGCCGGACTCGCTCGGTGGCTCGTAGCCATTGTTTAGCATACGGGTAACGCGCACGGGCTTGCCCTCGCCTTCCCAGAATTCCGCGCCATACGGAGGAACGAACATGATGCGGGCGCGCTGGTTAGCAGTCATATCGACCCCGGGAGCATCAATCAATCCGAGCTGGTCAAGCATAGCGTGCTGCACATGCCAGATTTCATCGGCGGCCATGGGTACGTTAGTTGGGATAAGGAAACGTACGGCGCGCAGTTCCTCATCACCTTTTACAGGGTGGCGGTCGCCGCTGGTGCTGTGCGCGAAGTAAGCCAGGCCCAAATCGTTAAGTTGGCGCGTGACTTTGCGGACTTCTCGGGTAGACACACCGTCCAGGTCGATGAAGAGGATGGAGCGGCCCAGCACGGTGTCGTTAGAGCGTACCTTATCAACGGCAGCGGCGATGTAGTTCTGCTGTTTCTTCTTGCGGTCGTACTGCTCTCTGGTTTCGTCGCCTGAGAACTCAACGCCCAGGCTTGGCTCGTCGATGTAGTCCATCATCTCGGCGATGAACTCCGGCCAGGTCATATCGTAGTTTTTGGCGCGACGGGATTTAGCATCGTTGCCAATGGAGAAAAGAATGTTTTCCATGCTGCTACCTTTATTTGACTATTTTAGCAACACGGCGCTATACTCGTGTTGCACACACTGAGGTTTTGTTGTAATGGTTCGACCCACTCTTCGAGAAAAGCCCCGCTCATTTTGATGCCGGGGCTTCTTTTTATCCTGTAGTTTTATCGCGAGTTGCTCTGTAAGAATCCCGCCACGCCAACCACGTATAAAGAGATAATTCTTCCCATTCCTCATCTGAAAATGTTTTGCGAGGGAAATTCTTATTTAACCAGGCAATGTGCAAATCCGCTAAATCAGAATCAGTAAACATTATTCCACATCTCCTTCCGCCAGCCAGCGCGGGTCTACTTCCAGCACATCGGCCATCTTGAACAGCAGGTTCACATCGGCAATATTGTTACGCCCACAGCACAGGTGGCTGATTGCCGATTGTGTCACGCCGCAGCGCTGCGCCATCTCAATTTGCATAATGCCTTTCGCACGCATGGTTTCACGAAGGCGGGTACTAAACTCGGTCGGTTGTGGCTTCATTACATAGCTCCTTGGTTGTTTGTCGTCATAATATACATCAGTAATCCTGCGCCGTACAAGCTGAAAATTATTTTACTAAAGTGCTTGCATAACGGATTAGTTTAGTATTATAGTTCTCATCACCAACTGATACGGAGATAGACAAATGACTTTACGAATTGATGGTTTAGAAGTTGAAACAATCGCTGATATCGAAGCGCAACGTAACGGGAAAGTTGCCGTTACTCTTATAGGGGCCGATATAACCGAAGTTATCGACGCTGACGAAATTGTGGCGGAGTACGGCGCGGACGTTCTGCTTGACGCAATTGGCGGGTTTGAAGATTGGTTTGATAAAGGTGGAATTAAGGCTGATGAGGTGGCCGAGTGGCTAGAATCACAAGGTTACACCGTAGAACGTAATTAATCTCAAACGGCAACGCCGGGGCCCCAATCCGGCATATAAAAGGAACCAAAAATGATTGCATATCTTGAAAAATTCTTAGCACTGGTTGAACGCTTCGTAGTCGCTCATGAACTGATTGCGGCGAACTCTGCTCTTAATAAAGTAGATTCACTGTTAGTCGCTGCCGAAGTACCGTTTAAAGGGGAAGAAAAATCTGCTGCTGTTAAAGGCGGCGACAGGCCGAAACAGGAAGAAGACGACCTGGACGACGAGCCGGAAGAGAAGCCGAAGCAAAAACGCATGCGCGGGCAGTCTATCAAAGCCGCAGCGGAAGCAACTAAACCGAAAGGCCCGGACGTAGCGAAGCTGCGCGAAGAGATTAAGACCATCGCGAAAGCTATCGCTGCCGGTGATTCTGACGAATGCGCCGACAAGTTCGACGAGCTGCTGGAGGACTACAAAGTCCGCACGGTGACCAAGCTGGCCGACGAAGACGTCGAAGCGTTCCATAAAGACGCGACCAAGCTCGTTGGCAAATATTACGAAGTAGAAGAAGACTAACAGCCGCGCCCTGGTTCGCCAGGGCCTTTTCTCAAGAGGGTTAGAGCTATGAACATGCCTAAACATATTTCTACATTCAATAACCAACCTGTTACTGGTCGCACTCCGTATGAG
>Ga0247725_1000474_pt1 | contig 29662 bp, 19 predicted proteins | sample OKSTACKMCFT3sol_FD_183021 | JGI IMG/M metagenome (GOLD analysis project Ga0247725, IMG submission 183021) | Subsurface sediment microbial communities from gas well in Oklahoma, United States - OK STACK MC-FT3-sol | ecosystem: Environmental > Terrestrial > Deep subsurface > Rock core/Sediment...
ACGTGGCCGCTGTGGCCGTCCTGGCCGAAGGCCTCCAGGCCGCAGAAGGCCCCGCTGAAGAAGGTCCCCGCCTGGACACCGAAGTGCCCCAGCAGGGCGGAAAGTCGATCCATGGTCAGGCTCCCGTTAAAGGCTGGATTCTGGACGATCGGTTGCAAGATCGCGAGTTTCTGCGTCCACGGGTTCAGGGCGTGCCCCTAGCATGGAAACCGTATCCACGAGGGATACCCACCCCATAGGAGAGTCCGCCATGCCCCGTATCGCCCCCGTCGCCACCGATGCCGTTTCCCCCACCGCCCGCCCGCAGCTGGAGGGCGTGCAGAAGAGCCTCGGTTTCGTGCCCAACCTGTTCCAGACCCTCGCCCATTCGCCGTCCGTGCTCTCGGGCTACCTGCAGTTGTCCCAGACCCTGTCCCGGGGCAGCCTGGGGCCGCGTGAGCGGGAGCAGATCGCCCTCGCCGTGTCCGCCGTCAACGGCTGCGAGTACTGCCTGGCCGCCCATGGCCACTTCAGTGCCCTGGCCGGCTTTTCCGCCGAGGAGATCGAGGCTGCACGCAGCGGCCAGGCCAACGCCCTGGTCCGAGTCGCCCGCCAGTTGGTGGAGAACCGCGGCGCCCTGTCCGACGCGCAGCTGGCCGAGGCGCGCGCCGCCGGTCTCACCGATGCCGCGCTGGTCGAGGTGGTGGCCCAGGTCGCGCTGATGACCCTGACCAACTACCTCAACAACCTCGCCCACACCGACGTGGACTTCCCGCCGGCCCACTGATCCACCCCGCGCGGGTGGGCGACCGCCCGCGCCAGGAGAGCACCATGAACGACGTGATCCTCTACACCACGCGCACCTGTCCGTACTGCGTCGCCGCCAAGGCGTTGCTGCAGCGCAAGGGCGTGGCCGCCACCGAAGTGGATGTGCAACTCGATCCGCAACGCTTCGCAGAAATGCTTGAACGCAGCGGCGGTCGCCGCAGCGTGCCCCAGGTGTTCATCGGCACGCGGCATGTGGGCGGCTTCGATGACCTGGCGGCCCTGGAGCGCCAGGGCCAGCTGGATGCCTGGCTTGGTCGGTAGGGCGGACCGGCATCGCCGGTCCGCTCGGAAGGGAGCCGGGTGGCTCCCCCTGAAATCCGGTGCCGTCAGGCCTCCCGGGCCGCACCGTCCTCCGGCAGGCTGAGGTAGATCAGCACCACCAGCAGCGTGATGAAGAAGCGGAAGGCATCCGGCACGCCGTTCCACTGCTTCGACATCCACATCCCGAACCATTCCCCGCCCACCGACATGAAGCCCACCTGCCAGGTCAGGAAGCCCAGGGTCAGGCCGGCCACTGCCCAGCCCTTGGCCGCGCGGAACGTCTCGGCCGGCGCCTTGATCGCCCGCAGCAGGCGCACGCCGCCGATCCAGCAGAGCAGGGCGGTCAGGCTTTCCAGCGCGATGATGAAGATGTAGCCCGCGTGGTGCAGCCAGGGCGTGGTGATGGAGCGGTACATGATCTGGTTGTCGGGGAACAGCGTGTCCATCAGGAACACGTGGCGCACGAAGGCGAAGTTGGTGCCGTAGTCGGTGATGTTGCCGAAGGCGACCAAGGTGGCGAAGAAAGCCATGGCCAGCACCATGGCGGCCTTGGACAGGCGGATCAGGGTCATGTCGTTTTCCTTGTGGGTAGGGGTGACCGCGCGCCCGAGGCAAGGCAGCCGGGCACCGGGTCGGGTCGAAGGGGGGCGCAGGGCGCGCGGGTGCGGACATCGGGACTGGAAGACCTGAGGCCGGCGCCGCGCGGGGAAGCACGGCGGCTCGGCTGGATGGAACGGCCGCACCGGGAGGCGCGCGGATTCTCGGCAGGCCAGGCCGGAGCGTCAAGGCACCGCTGACGTCCAAAGAAGCATTGCCCTGTGCGCATGGGTTGAGGATGCTGTGCGCATTTGTCGACGGTGCTGCCCATGTCCGAGTTGCCCGCCCCCTCCAGCCCGCTCCCCCTGCGCACCTGGCAGCAGCCGGGCTCCCTCGCCGCCGTGCTGCTTCGGGTCCAAGCCGGCAGCCATGACGCGCCCCGCGAGTGGCCGGGCCTGGCGCACTTCCTCGAGCACCTGCGCTTTCTCGGCGGCCAGCGCTTCACCCAGGGCGAGCGGCTGATGCCCTTCGTCCAGGCCTGTGGTGGCCGCCTCAACGCCAGCACCCAGGCCCACCACACCGACTTCTTCTTCGAGCTGCCCGCCGACCGCCTCCAGGCCGGCCTGGAGCGGCTCGCCGACCTGATCCAGGCGCCACTGCCCAGCCTCGACCTGCAGCGCCGCGAGCGGGAAATCCTGCAGATCGAATACCTCAACCGGGGGCGCGACCCCTGGACCCAAGCCCAATCCGCCCTGGCCGCCGCGCTGGCGCCGGGTCACCCCCTGGCCGACTTCCATGCCGGCCACCGCGACAGCCTGGCCATCGACGCGCCCGCCTTCCAGGCCGCCCTTGGCCGGTTCGCCGAGGCCGGCGAGCGCCAGCTGTGGGTGGTCGCGCCGCAGCCGGCGGAGCAGGTGCAGGCGCTCGTCCGGGAGGCCTTCGCCGGCTGCCCGCCGGGCCAGGCGCTGCCACACCGGGCAGCGCCGTCCCTGTTGCCGTTGGCCTGCCACAGCCTGCGCCTGCAACTGCCCGGCGCTCCGCGCCAGTGGCTGGCCTTCGCCCTGGAGCGCCAGCCCGAGACGCTGCCCGACGCCGTGGCCCTGCTCGGCGAACTGCTGCGGGACGAAAGCCCCGGCAGCTTCCAGGGCTGGCTGTGCGAACAGGGCCTGTGCGACGGCCTCGACCTGCACCTGACCTACCACCACCAGGGCCAGGCCCTGCTGGTGCTGGAGCTGGCCCTGGCGGATGCCAGTGCCGACACCCGCGCCCGCATCGAAGGCGGCCTGCTCGCCTGGCTCGCCGCCCTGCGCGAGCGGGAGCCCTGGGCGCGCCTCCTGCACGAGCGGCCTGCCGCGCCCCGGCAGGCGCCCCTGGACTTCATCCGCGACCAGGCACAGCGCCACGGCACCTTGCCCGCCAGTGCCCTGGCGGCCCTGCTGGCCCAGCTGCAGCCGGCCCGCCTCGTGCGCCTGCTGGGCGAGGCGCGCCCGGTGTCGGCCCGCTGCCTGTCGGCCGGTTTCGAAGTGGCGCTGGAGCCCGCGCCCCTGGCGCCGCCCCTGCGCCCGGAGGTGCGCTGGCGCTTCGGCCCCGCACCAGCCTTCCAGGCCTTCGTCGCGCCGCCCCAGGCGCCCCGCGCGGCGCCTCCGCTGGTGCGCTGGCCGGGGAACCCCGGGCACGCCCAGCTGCTCCTGCGCTGGCGGCTGAACCCCGGCGTCCGCGACCCCGCCCACTACCCGGCGCTGCAGCGCGCCTTGCGCGGGTTGCGCAGCCAGGCCCAGCAGCAGGGCGGTGACCTGCTGCTGCTGGAGCAGGGGCTGGATTGGCAACTGCAGGTCAAAGGCCGTTCCGGTGACCTCCCGGCCATGCTCGCCGCCGCCTTGCGCACCCTGCTGGCACCGCCGCTGGCCGCCTGCGAACAAGGCCCCCGGCTGCTGCAGGCCGGGCGCAACCGGCTGGCTGCCGAGCTGCCTATCCGGCAGTTGCTGCAGCGCCTGCCCGAAGTGCTCGCTACCCCGCGAGGGGCCGCTCCGGCGCAGGCCGTCGTCAGCCCCGCCAGCATCCGCCGCAGCCTCGACGCCAGCCGCTGGGACGTGATCGCCCTCGGCCTGGCCGACGACGACCTGCCCAGCGTGCAGGCCCTGCTCGACGCCCTGCCCGGCGAGGCAATGCCCCGCAGCCTCGCACCGCCGGCGCTGGCCCCCGCTCACCACTGGCATCACCTGCCGGGCCAGGGCGAACCGGCGCTGGTGCTGTTCTGCCCGGTGCCGGATCGCAGCGCCCGCAGCGAAGCACTCTGGCACTGGCTGGGTCGCAGCCTGGAATCGCCCTTCTACCAGCGCCTGCGCACCGAGCTGAACCTGGGCTACGCCGTGTTCGCCGGCCTGCGCCACGTGGCCGGCCAGGCCGGGCTGGTGTTCGCCGTGCAGGCCGCCGACACGCCGGTGCCCGAAGTGCTGGTGCAGGTCCAGGCCTTCCTCGACCAGGCGCCACCGCTGCTGGCGCAGGCCGAGCCCCTGCGCGAGGCGCTCCTGCAGGCATGGCGGCAAGCGGCGGAGGACCTGCCCGGCAACGCCAGCCCCCTGCACCTCGGCGCCCGGCCGGCGGACTGGCACCTGCAACTCGCCCTGGCCCTCGCCACCCTCGGCCCCGACGACCTGCACCGCGCCCTGGCGCGGCTGGCGGCCGGGGAGGGCGGCTGGCACCTGCTGGCCAACGCCCCGTCGCCCGGCCTGCCCTGGCGCTGACCCCTCCCTCCGTCCTACTCCTTCCGCAGCGACCCGCCCCCTGTCCAAGGGGGCGGGCCCTTGGTCGTCCGCCGTTCGCGACCTCCGCCCCGGGCCCGTCCCGCGACCTTTCGCCAGGCCCGCCCGCGCCCCGCCAAGGAACCGGCACAACAGCGCCAAGGCCGCATATGGCGGGGGTTCCGGCGTTTCGATAATCGCCTCCGACACGGCCCGGACGGGTCGTCCCACACCGCGGAGAGCGCCATGCACAACAACAAGAACGCCGTCATCGGATTCCTCCCCCTCGCCCTCACCACCGGGCTGGCCCTGGTCGCCATGGAGCAGGCCAAGGCCGAGATCGTCCTCTACGACAGGGACGGCACCACCTTCGCCACCGACGGCTACGTCAACGCCTTCTACGTCAACAGCGACGTCGACCGCGAAGGCGAGCGCTACGACCGCCGCCAGTCCCGCGTGAAGATGGGGTTCCTGCCCAACTGGATCGGTTTCAACATGGGCAAGCAGGTGGATGACCTCACGCTCGGCGGCCGCGCCTCCTTCTGGGTGACCATCAACGACAGCGAGACCAACGGCACCGACACCGCCATCGACGTGCGCCAGTTCTACGGCACCGTCGCCAGCGACTGGGGCGAAGTGCTGGTGGGCAAGGACTTCGGCCTGTTCGCCCGCTCCAACATCCTCCTCGACGAACTGCTCGCCGGGTACGGCCAGGTCAGCGACACACTCGGCCTGGTGGATGGCGGCGGCGTCTCCTTCGGCAACATCGGCAGCGGCTACCCCTATCCCTTCCCCACCTCGCAGATCACCTACCGCACCCCCAAGTCCGACGGCCTGCGCCTGGCGGTCGGCATCATGGACCCGGTGGACACCAACGACAGCAGCGCCACCGGCAAGGCCTACCAGGAGAACCCGCGCTTCGAGTCCGAACTCACCTACGAATTCGAACTGGGCGGCGCGCAGATCTACTCCTGGCTCAACGGCGGCTACCAGACCTCCGACAACACCGACCCGGCCGTGGACAGCGTCACCTCCAAGGGCCTGGGCTACGGCGTGCAGGCCAAGATGGGCGCCTTCTCCGTGGTCGCCTCCGGCTTCCAGGCCAAGGGCATCAACCCCTTCTTCACCAACAACGCCGGCGAAGCCACCCTGCGCGAAGTGGACAGCGACGGCTACCTGCTGCAGGGCTCCTACCGCTTCGGCAAGAACCGCCTGGCGCTGTCCTACGGCAAGACCAAGGACGACGGCAACGGCGCCGTCAACGCCGGCGCCGACTACCAGACCCGCGGCGTCGCCCTGTTCCACGACGTCAACGACAACCTCAAGCTGGTCGCCGAATACAACCAGTTCGAGATCGATGGCCACGCCGGCAGCACCCAGAACGAAGACACCGACACCCTCGCCCTGGGCGTGGTGCTCAACTGGTAAGCCCCACCCCTCGTTGCTCCCTTGGATTGGCGGGACGGCCTCGGCCTCCCGCCTTTTTTTCATGGCACCGTGGCACGTAGCCCGGGCTTCAGCCCGGGAGCCGGTGGCGGATGGAAGTCGAGCCCCGGCATGATGCGCTTCGTGGCCTCAGCGCATCCTACGGACCGGTAGCACCCGTAGGATGGGCTGAGCTGTGCGAAGCCCATCGCGTCCCGGCAGGCGACTCCCGGCGATCCACCTGCGGCGTCAGGCCGGGCGCCTGGGCGGATGGAAAGCACGCCATCCACCCCGAGCCCCGGCGTGATGCGCTTCGTGGCCTCAGCGCATCCTACGAACCGGCGGCACCCGTAGGATGGGCTGAGCTGTGCGAAGCCATCGCGTCCCGGCAGGCGACTCCCGGCGATCCACCTGCGGCGTCAGGCCGGGCGCCTGGGCGGATGGAAAGCACGCCATCCACCCCGAGCCTCGGCGTGATGCGCTTCGTGACCTCAGCACATCCTACGAACCGGTGGCACCCGTAGGATGGGCTGAGCTGTGCGAAGCCCATCGCGTCCCGGCAAGCGACTCCCGGCGATCCACCTGCGGCGTCAGGCCGAGCGCCTGGGCGGATGGAAAGCACGCCATCCACCCCACAACCCCATGCGCCCCGGCGTCTCCTCCCTTCGAACGAGCCCGCCCGCTACCCAAGAAGGATGGGGTCGGCCTCGGGGGCTCCGTAAAATCGCGCCAACTGCTGTTCGACACGCGAGGCGCGTCATGCAAGAGCTACAGGCCGAAGGCGTGGTCACCGCCATGTCCGCCGCCGCCGACGCGGAGGTCGTCGCCCAGGACCTGGCACGCCAGCTGGTGCACCCGCACCTGGGCTTCGTGCTGTTCTTCTGCTCCGCCGAATACGACCTCCAGGCCCTGGGCGACGCCCTGGCCCAGTACTTCGGCGGCATCGAACTGGTGGGCTGCACCAGCGCCGGCGAAATCACCCCCCAGGGCTACGGCCGGGGCTGCGTCAGCGCCGTGGGCTTCGACTACCGCAGCTTCTCCATCGCCAGCGCCCTGGTGGACGAGATGGAGCGCTTCAGCCTGATCGACGCCCAGCAACTGGTGGAGCGCCTGGTGGGGGATTGCCGGGGGCACGACCTCGCCCCGATCAAGGACCACAGCTTCGCCCTGACCCTGCTCGACGGCCTCTCCAGCCGCGAGGAAGTGGTGCTCGCCGCCCTCAGCGCCGCCTTCGGCAGCATCCCCCACTTCGGCGGATCGGCCGGCGACGACAACCACCTCACCCACACCCACGTCTACCACGGCGGCCAGTTCCACACCGGCGCCGCCGTGGTGCTGCTGGTCAACACCGCGCTGGACTTCGAAGTCTTCAGCACCCACCACATCGAGCCCAACGGCCAGAAACTGGTGGTCACCCAGGCCGACAGCCACAGCCGCCGCGTCTACGAACTGGACGCCGAGCCCGCCGCCCTGGCCTACGCCCAGTGGGTCGGCGTACCCGTCTCCGCCCTCGACCACCCGCTGTTCGCCGCCCACCCCCTCGCCGTGCGGGTCAACGACCAGTACTACGTGCGCTCCATCCAGCAGGTCCATGACGACCTCAGCCTCAGCTTCTACTGCGCCGTCGAGACCGGCATCGTCCTCACCGGCATGCGCCCCGGCCCGTTGTTGCCCAACCTCCAGGCCCTGTTCCAGCGCCTGGAAGCGCGCCTCGGCCCGCCACTGCTGACCATCGGCTGCGACTGCTTCCTGCGGCGCCTGGAAGCCGAATGCAACGGCCGCGACGCCGAGATCGGCGACTACCTGCGGCGCCAGCGGGTGATCGGCTTCAACACCTACGGCGAGCAGTACAACGGCATGCATGTCAACCAGACTTTCACCGGCGTCGCCATCGGCCGCCGCAGTCGCCATGGCGGACGCTGAACAGGGCGCCCGGCTCGCCGAGCTGGAGCGGGAGAACGCCAAGCTGCGGCGCATCAACGCCGCCCTGATCGAACGGGTGGAGTCCGGCGGAGCCCGTCGCGAAGGGGCCTATGCCGCCTTCGAGCACTCCGTGGTGCTGGCCGAACAGGTGCGCGAACGCACTGACGCCCTGAACCAGGCCATGTCCGAACTCAAGGCCAGCAACCGCCTGCTCAGCGATGCCCGGCTGCGAGCCGAGACCGCCCACCAGCACCTGGTGGACGCCATCGAGAGCATCTCCGACGCCTTCGTCCTGTTCGACGCCCAGCAGCGCATCGTCCTGTTCAACAGCCGCTTCAAATCCTTCTGGGCCCGCAGCCGCGCCCGCATCATCAGCGGCACCCGCCTGGACGAGATCCGACGCCTGGCCCAGAGCACCGGGCTGATCGTCGAAGAACAGCGCAGCAGCGACAACGAGCACAGCCTCTACCGCCTGCACGACGGGCGCTGGGTGCAGGTCAGCGAACGGCCCACCCGCGAAGGCGGGCTGGTGATCCTCTACACCGACATCACCGAACTGAAGGTCAGCGAAACCATGCGCCGCGAGCAGGCCCTGGCGCAGAAGTCGCGCCTGCTGCAGCGTGCCGTGGACAACCTGTCCCAGGGCATGGCCATGGTCAGCGCCGAAGGCACCCTGGAGCTGTGGAACCACCGCTTCCTCGAACTCTGCGGCCTGGCACCGATCCAAGCCCACCGGCCCTTCGCCGAGGTCATGGCCGACAGCGAGCTGGCGCTGCTCACCCCCGCCAGCCGCGACGCCGAAGGGCGCCCCCAGCGGCAGATGGAGCAGCGCCTGTTCGATGGCCGGATGCTGGAGGTGCGCACCCACCCGTTGCCCACCGGCGGCTTCGTCAACACCTTCACCGACATCACCGAGCGCTACCGCCACGCCGAGACCCTGGCCGAGAGCGAGCGCTGGATCCGCCTGATCACCGACCAGGTGCCCGCGCTGATCGCCTACCTCAATGCCGACCTGGTCTACGAATTCACCAACAAGGTCTACGAAGAGTGGTACCGCTGGCCCCGGGGCGGGCTGCTCGGCCAGCGCCTGCGCGACGTCCACAGCGAAACCCACTGGGAGCGCCTGGAGCCCTACGTCGAGCGCGCCCTGTCCGGCGAGAACGTCACCTTCGAAGTGGCCGAGGTCAACCTCGCCGGGCAGGAGCGCTACATGCTGCGCTCCTACGTGCCCAACCGCCTGCCGGGCGGCGAAGTGGTGGGCATCTTCGTGCTGATCCGCGACATCACCGAACGCCGCCGCACCGCCGAAGCCCTGCACCTGGCCTACCAGAACCTCGAGCAGCGGGTGCGCGAGCGCACCGCCGAACTCACCCAGCTCAACGAACAGCTGCTGCGCGAAGTGGGCGAGCGGCGCCAGGCCGAACAGCGCCTGCGCGAGGCCAAGCGCGAAGCCGAGCAGGCCAACCTGTCCAAGACCAAGTTCCTCGCCGCCGTCAGCCACGACCTGCTGCAACCGCTGAACGCCGCCCGGCTGTTCACCAGCGCCCTGCAGGAGCTGCGCGAACCCGCCCGGGGCGACACCCTGGTGCGCAACATCAGCAACTCGCTGGATGACGTGGAGAACCTGCTCGGCACCCTGGTGGACATCTCCAAGCTGGACGCCGGGGTGATCCGCCCCGAAGTGGCACCCTTCGCCCTCGGCGAACTGCTGGACAACCTCGCCACCGAGTTCCGCCAGCAGGCCGCCAGCGAAGGGCTGGCGCTGCACTACGTGCCCTGCTCGGCGCTGGTGCGGAGCGACGTGCAACTGCTCGCCCGCATCCTGCGCAACCTGCTCAGCAACGCCATCCGCTACACCCCCAGCGGCCGCGTGCTGCTGGGCTGCCGGCGGCGTCGCCGCAGCCTGTCCATCGAGGTCTGGGACAGCGGCATCGGCATCCCGGCGGACAAGCTCAAGGAGATCTTCCAGGAGTTCAAGCGCGGCGACTCCCAGCGCCCGCAGCAGGACCGTGGGCTCGGCCTGGGCCTGGCCATCGTCGAGAAGATCGCCGGCATGCTCGGCCACCGCATCCGCGTCAGCTCCCAGCCGGGGCGTGGCTCCTGCTTCGCCCTGGAAGTGCCCCTGGCCCGCCGCGCCCCCCGTGCCCGACCCGAGGTGGAACTGCCGGTGGCGCCCCTGGAACGGCTGCAGGGCGCGCGGGTCTGGGTGCTGGACAACGACGCCGCCATCTGCGCCGGCATGCGCACCCTGCTGGAAGGCTGGGGCTGCCGCGTGGTCACCGCCCTCTCCGAACAGGACCTGGCCCGCCAGGTGGACGACTACCAGGCCGACGCCGACCTGCTGATCGCCGACTACCACCTGGACAACGACCACAACGGCGTCGACGCCGTCGCCCACATCAACGCCCACCGCGACCACGCCCTCCCGGCGCTGATGATCACCGCCAACTACAGCCACGAACTGCGCCAGCACCTGCGCGAACTTGGCCACACCCTCATGCACAAACCCGTCCGCCCCATGAAGCTCAAGGCCGCCATGAGCCACCTGCTGGGCGGCTAGCTCCCGAACCGCCTCCTGGCACGCGATTGCCGCCGAGCGCCGTGGGTGGATCACGCTTCACCGATCCACCATTCGTGGCCATGCCGAACACCATGGGTGGATGGAAAGAGCGCCATCCGCCCTACGCGGTGGCCAGCCTCGATGCGTTGTGGGTGAGACCGTGCAAGCGCCTGAAGCCCCGGCGTGATGCGCTTCGTGCCTCAGCGCATCCTACGAAGCGAACCTGTAGAGCCGGTGACTCCCGTAGGATGGGCTGAGCTGTGCGAAGCCCATCGCGCCCTGGCACACGATTACCGGCGAGCACCATGGGTGGATCGCGCTTCACCGATCCACCATTCGTGGCCGTGCCGAAGGCCATGGGTGGATGGAAAAAGCGCCATCCGCCCTATGCGATGCACACCCTCGATGCGTTGTGGATGACGCCGTGCAAGTGCCTGACCCCGGCATGATGCGCTTCGTGCCTCAGCGCATCCTACGAACCGGTGGCCCATCGCGGCCTGGTATGCGTTTGCCGGGAGCGCCGCTGGGCGGGGCGCGCTGGCCGTTGCGCGCGAGCTGGAACCGGTGGAATCGTCGCTCCGCGCCACGGCGGTTGTACCGCCTGGCCTTCAGCCGCTTCCCCCGCCAACTTCCGGTTGCCAAGCGCGTTTGCGGCCATTACCGTCCGCCGCTTTGGCACCCAAGCCCAACCGCCCAAGCAAGCAGGACGACCATGATCACCGGGGAACTCAAGAGCAAAGTCGACGCCATCTGGAACGCCTTCTGGTCCGGTGGCATCTCCAACCCCATGGAAGTGATGGAACAGCTCACCTACCTGCTGTTCCTGCGCCGCCTCGACGAGCTGCACACCCTCGAAGAGAACAAGGCCAACCGCCTCAAGCGCGCCATGGAGCACCGCATCTTCCCCGAAGGCCTCGACCCGCGCGGCTGCCAGTACAACGACTACCGCTGGTCCGTGTTCAAGGGCAAAGAGCCGCGGGAGATGTTCGAGATCGTCAGCGAGCACGTCTTCCCCTTCCTCAAGACCCTCGGCAGCGACGACTCCACCTACAGCCACCACATGCGCGACGCCCGCTTCACCATCCCCACGCCCGCCCTGCTGGCCAAGGTGGTGGACATGCTCGACGACATCCCCATGGAAGCCCGCGACACCAAGGGCGACCTCTACGAATACATGCTCGGCAAGATCGCCAGCGCCGGGCAGAACGGCCAGTTCCGCACCCCGCGCCACATCATCGACCTGATGGTGGAAATGACCGAACCGCAGCCCACCGACCTCATCTGCGACCCCGCCTCCGGCACCTGCGGCTTCCTCGTCTCCGCCGGCGAATACCTGCGCCGCGAGCACCCCAAGGCGCTGATGGACGACGCCCTGCGCCAGCACTTCCACCACAACCTGTTCCACGGCTTCGACTTCGACACCACCATGCTGCGCATCGGCAGCATGAACATGCTCCTGCACGGCGTGGAGAACCCCGACATCCGCTACCGCGACTCCCTCGCCGAAAGCGCCGCCGGGGAGGCCGACCGCTACAGCCTTATCCTCGCCAACCCGCCCTTTGCCGGCAGCCTCGACTACGAAGCCACCGCCAAGGACCTGCAACGCATCGTCAAGACCAAGAAGACCGAGCTGCTCTTCCTCGCCCTGTTCCTGCGCCTGCTCAAGCCCGGCGGCCGCGCCGCCGTCATCGTCCCCGACGGCGTCATGTTCGGCTCCACCACCGCCCACAAGGAGCTGCGCCGCCTCATCGTCGACGAGCACAAGCTCGACGGCGTGGTGAAGCTGCCCAGCGGCGTGTTCAAGCCCTATGCCGGCGTCGCCACCTCCATCCTCTTCTTCACCAAGACCAATTCCGGCGGCACCGACCAGGTGTGGTTCTACGAGGTGCAGGCCGACGGCAAGAGTCTGGACGACAAGCGCAGTGATCTTCTGGACGAAGACAAGCTCGGCGTCCGCCCGCACACGCCCCTGCGCGAGGACGAACACGGCAAGAACAACCTGCCCGACGTCCTCGCCCGCTGGCGCCAGCGCACCACCCGCGAACGCGAGCGCCCCCGCACCGCCCAGAGCTTCTGCGTCCCCCGTGAGGAGATCGCCGCCAACGGCTACGACCTCACCTTCAACCGCTACAAGGAGGTGGAGCACGAAGCCGTGGACCACCGCTGCCCGCAGGAAATCCTCGACGAGCTGGAGAAGCTGGAAGAAGAGATTCGAGCGGGGATGGGAGAGTTGCGGGGGATGTTGGGATGAGTTGGCCAGTAGTTTCGCTTGGGGAAATTTTTGATATTGCGCGAGGTGGTTCGCCTCGCCCCATTGATGCTTTTATTACAGAAGAGCCCGATGGCGTTAATTGGGTGATGATTGGTGATGCATCCAGTGGCGGCAAATATATAAGCTCAACGCGAAAGAAAATACGTAAAGAAGGCGTCTCCAAATCAAGAATGGTGCATTCGGGGGATTTTCTATTAACGAACTCAATGAGCTTTGGTCGTCCATATATTATGCGGACTTCAGGCTGCATACATGATGGTTGGCTGGTTTTGAAGAAGAAGAACGCTGGCGTCGATGAAGAGTTTTTTTACCATTTGTTAGGCTCTGATCTCGTCTATCAAGAGTTCTCCCGCAGGGCAGCAGGCGCAATAGTTAAGAATCTGAATATTGATTTGGTTCAGAAAGTTGAGGTTGTTTTTCCACCGTTGGGTGAGCAAAAGCGCATCGCCACCATCCTGGACAAAGCCGACGCCCTGCGCGCCAAGCGCCGCAAAGCCCTTGACCAGCTCGATGCGCTGGCTCAGGCGGTTTTTATTGAGATGTTTGGTGCGGATGAGTGCCCTTTCTTTGAGCTTGGTGAAGCTCTTGAGTTTATTACGAGTGGTGGGCGTGGTTGGGCGAAATACTACAGCGAACAAGGCGCAAGATTTATTCGTTCCTATGACGTTCAAATGAACCACATAAGCGATGCAGAACCTATTTATGTGGCAGCGCCCGATAATGCAGAGGCAAGGCGGACTATTGTTCGTCAGGGTGATGTGCTGCTGACTATCACAGGGTCGAAGATTGGTCGTGTATCTCCCGTTTCTAAAAAATTTGATGGTGCATATGTGAGTCAGCACGTTGCCATATTGCGTGGGGACGCATGTAGGATTGACTCAGATTTTCTTTCCTATTATTTGAGTTTGCCTGCTGGTGGGCAGCGGCAAATCGAAAAGAGCCAGTATGGACAGACCAAGCCAGGCCTCAATTTTGAGCAAATAAAGAAGTTTAGAGTCCCTGATGTATCTATAGAGATTCAGCGTGAATTTACGCGCCGGCTAAAAGCTATTGAGGAGCTGAGGCAGGCCCAAACAAGGCACTTGGTAGCATCTGAATCGCTATTCTCCTCCCTCCAACACCGCGCCTTCCGCGGGGAGCTCTGACCCATGCGCGGCTCCCTGCTGGCGATCTGGTCCCGGACCGGGCGCGAGCTGTGGGGGCCGCTGGCGCGCCAGGCGCCGGGGGATCTGCACTGCGAGCTGTACCGCGCCCTGGCCCCGGCGTTGAAGGCGCCGCCCCAGCTGCCGGCCCTGGTGGCCATCATCGACGACCCGCCGGCCGCGCGCCGGGCCTTCCAGCGGGTACGGGCCGAGCACCTGCAGGGCGAGGCCGCGCTGCTGGGCTTTCTCCAGGGCCTGCCGGAGGTGCTGGCGGAGCTGGGCGGGGAGGCCCTGGCCAACCTCTACTTCAACCGCCTGGATGCCCTGATCCACACCTACAACCTGCACTACGAGCTGCGCCGCCCTTGCCGGCTCTACCCCACCCTGCCGGGCGCTTTCGCCCAACTGCTGCAGCAACTGCGCCACAGCTGCGCCAGCCACGACGCCCTGCACACCCTGCTGCGGGACTTCGACGAAGCCTTCCGCGACCTCCACGACCGCCCCAGCCAGGGCCGCATCAAAACCTGCCTGCAGAAGCAGATGAACCTGCTGGAAGCCCTCGGCCGCGACATGCCCTACGTAAAGGAATACGCCCTGTCGAGCATCTGCGACGAGGTTGCCCACTGGCCCCACCGCAAGGTACGCGACGCGCTGAAGCTGCTCTACGGCTTCACCTGCGACTACCCCGGCGTGCGCCACGGCGGCAAACCCGGCAGCGTGCTGGGCGAACTGGGCATGCGCGACCTGCTGGCGCTGTGCATCCTCTTCATCGGCTTCACCCCCTACCTCAGCGGCCGCATCGATGCCGACGCCATCTTCCCCGGCCTCTGACCGCCCACCCCACCGCACGGCCCCACCCCGTAGCCCGGGCTTCAGCCCGGGAGCTGTTCCTGGCCCCGGACTGAAGCCCGGGCTACCGACGCCCCGGCGCTGCACCCGCGCAGCCGTGCCGAACGCCGTTGGTGGATGGAAAGAGCGCCATCCACCCAACAACCGGGTTCCCGGACTGAAGTCCGGGCTACCAGTGCCCCGACGCTGTACCCCCGTAGGGTGGATCGCGCTTCATCGATCCACCGTTGGCGCGATGCCGGGCGCAATTGGCAAATGCACGGAACTTCCACCCCGCAGCCCGGGAGCTGCTCGGGTCCCCGGACTGAAGTCCGGGCTACCGGCGCCCCGGCGCTGCACCCTCGATGCGCTGCGGATTACACCGTACAAGCGTCCGAAGCCTCGGCGTGATGCGCTTCGTGGCCTCAGCGCATCCTACGAACCGGTGGCGCCCATCGCGTCCTGGCACATGATGGCCGGCGAGCGCCGGAGGGTGGATCGCGCTTCATCGATCCACCACCGAAGTGGCGCCGAGCGCCATTGGTGGAGGGAAAGAGCGCCATCCAACCTACAACCGGGTCCCCGGACTGAAGTCCGGGCTACCGATGGCCTGGCGCGCACCCCCAGGTGGGGCCATTCCCCTTTTCATCCCGGGCCATGGCCCGTTCGACGACGCTGCCCCGGCAGCCACAAGGAGTAGGCAATGAACGAGAAGGCGTTTTTCTGGCAGGTGCAGAACGGCCAGCTACCGGCCCCCAAGGCCGCCGCGACCCTGGGCATCCGGATTCTTGCGGTGGATGGCGAGGCCGGCACCATCGAGGTTTCGTTCGAGGCCGTGGAGGCCTTCACCAACCCGGTGGGCAACGTACAGGGCGGGTTTCTCGCCGCCATGCTGGACGACACCATGGGCCCGGCCCTGGCCTCGACCCTGGGGGAGGGGGAGTTCGCCCCCACGCTGAACCTCAACGTCAGCTTCCACCGGCCCGCCCGGGTCGGCACGCTGCTCGGCCGGGGGCGTGTGGAGCGGCGCGGCGGCCAGGTGTGCTTCCTCTCCGCCGAGCTGGAGCAGGCCGGCAAGGTGGTGGCCACGGCAACCGCCACGGCGTTGGTGAGCCGGGTATGACGCCGCGTAGCCCGGGCTTCAGCCCGGGAGCTGTTCGTGTCCCCGCACTGAAGTCCGGGCTACCAGTGCCCCGGCGTTGCACCCGCGCAGCCGTGTTGGACGCCGTTGGTGGATGGAAAGAGCGCCATCCACCCTACAACCGGGCTACTGGAGCTGGCATGCCCATGTCGCGGGTATCTGACCGTTGTAACCGTCGTCTTGTTGAGCGGCTCGTTGAGATTTAATGTAGCCAGATCGGCTACGAATGAAGCTAAAAAGGCTACAACATGAACCTTCTGGATACGCTTTTCGGCCTGCAACGCCAGCGCGTGCTGAGCTGGCTGCTGCTGCACCCCGAGCAGGCCCTGCATGTGCGCGAGCTGGCGCGCATCACCGATACCCACCCCGGCTCCCTGCACCGGGAGCTGGCACGTTTGGCTGAGGCAGGCCTTTTGCTGCGTTCACAGCAAGGCAACCAGGTGCTTTACCAGGCCAATCGGCAGTGCCCGGTGTTCGAGGAGTTGGCCGGGCTGTTCCGCAAGACGTCGGGTGTTGTCGATGTACTGCGGGCAGCCTTGGCGCCTCTGTCTGCCTCCATCGAGTACGCCTTCGTGTTCGGCTCCGTGGCCCGAGGCGAGGAGCAGGCCCACAGTGATGTGGATGTGATGGTGATAGGCTCGGCGGGCTTCGTCGACCTGGTGCGGGCGTTGAACCCTTGCCAGGAGCAGCTAGGTCGTGAGGTGAACCCGGTGCTGTACGGGGTGCAGGAGTTCCAGCGCAAGCTGGCCGAAGGTGAGCCCTTCATCCGCGAGCTGGTGAGTCGGCCGCGGCTGTTCATACAGGGAGTAGAAGATGACTTTGGAGAATTTGCTGGCCTTGCAGCGTCTGCAGCAAGTAACCCCTGACAAGGCTGCCATTGCTCGGCTGGTCGCCGCCGCCAGCCGCAATCTGGCCGATGCCCAGTTGCAGGCCCTGAGTGCCGACAACCGTTTCGATGCCGCCTACAAGTGCCTGCTGCAATGCGCCATGGTGGGGTTGCAGGCTAACGGTTACCGCACTTCCACCAGCCAGCCGGGCCATCACCAGACCGCTCTGCAGGCGCTGCCCAAGAGCATGGGCATCGAGCCTGAGCGTTTGATGGTGCTCGACACCTTGCGGCGCAAACGCAATCTCAGTGACTACGACGGTGAGCCGGTCTCCGAGGCGATGCTGGCCACCTGCCTGGAAGAGGCCCACAGCTTGCTAGAGCACACCCTGGGCTGGCTACGCGAACACCATCCCGAGCTGGTCGATTGAGGTCGCGGGGTGTTCTCGCATCAGGCTTTGACTCATTGGTGATGCGGGCCGTGCTGGCACTTTGTATGCTTGCGCGGTTCGTTCCCTCTCTCCCTCGGCCACCCGCTGAATGGGTTGGCGAGTCATCAAGGACGTTGAAATGAAGGCATCGGAAGCGCGTTTTCTCGATCTCCTCAAGCAAGCCCCGCAGTTCGTCATCCCCATCTACCAGCGCACCTACTCCTGGACGGAGAAGGAATGCGAGCAACTGTGGAATGACATCCTGCGGGCCGGGCGTGACGAGGAGGTGAGTGCGCATTTCGTGGGCTCGGTGGTGTACGTGGAGAAGGGCCTGTCGAGCCTGACCAGCGTGGAGCCCTACCTGGTGATCGACGGCCAGCAGCGCCTGACCACGGTGACCCTGCTGCTCACGGCTCTGGCCCACCACCTGGCGGGCCTGGACGAGGCGGAGCAGGAGCCGCTGGACGGCTTCTCCCCCGAAAAGCTGCGGGCCTATTACCTGGAGAACCCGCTGGAGCGCGGCGAGCGGCGCTACAAGCTGGTGCTGTCGCAAACCGACAAGGCCTCGCTGATCGCCCTGGTGGCCGGCAAGGAACAGCCTGCGGAGCATTCCCTGCGGGTGTACGAGAACTACCGCTTCTTCGAGCGCTGCATCGCCGAGCAGCATGAGGACCTGGCCGCCCTGTGCCGGGGGCTGGCCAAGCTGGTGCTGGTGGACATCGCGCTGAATCGCTCGCAGGACAACCCGCAGCTGATCTTCGAAAGCATGAACTCCACCGGCCGCAAGCTGAGCCAGGCCGACCTGATCCGCAACTTCATCCTCATGGGGCTGGAAACCGAGCTGCAGAGCCGTCTGTACGAGGACTACTGGCGGCCGATGGAAGTGGCCTTCGGGCAGGAGGCCTACGGGCTCTATTTCGATGCCTTCATGCGCCACTACCTGACACTCAAGACCGGCGAGATTCCGCGCCAGGACGAGGTCTACGAGGCCTTCCGCAGCCACAGCCGCAAGCCGAAGGTCGCCCAGCTCGGGGTGGAGGCGCAGGTGCGCGAGGTGCGTGACTACGCGCGCTACTTCTGCGCCATGGCGCTGAATGCCGAGCCCGACCCGGAGCTGGCCCAGGCCTTCCATGACCTGCGGGAGCTGAAGGTGGAGGTGGCCTATCCCTTCCTGCTGGAGCTGTACCACGACTACGCCACGGGCCAACTGAGCCATGCGGACCTGCTGGCGGCGGTGCGCCTGGTGGAGTCCTACGTGTTCCGCCGCACGGTCTGCGCCATCCCCACCAACTCGATGAACAAGACCTTCGCCACCTTTGGCCGAGCGCTGAAGAAGGACCGCTACCTGGAGAGCATCCAGGCGCACTTCCTGGGCTTGCCGTCGTACCGCCGCTTCCCCTCGGACGAGGAATTCCGCCGGGCGCTGCCGGAGCGCGACCTGTACAACATCCGGGTGCGCAGCTACTGGTTGCGGCGCTTCGAGAACTTCCAGCGCAAGGAGCGGGTGGTGGTGGACGAGTACACCATCGAGCACATCATGCCGCAGAACCCGGCACTCTCCGCCGAGTGGCGCGAGGCCCTGGGGGCCAACTGGGAGGAGGTGCACGGCTACTGGCTGCACACCCTCGGCAACCTGACCCTGACCGGCTACAACGCCGAGTACAGCGACCACCCGTTCCAGGCCAAGCGCGACATGCCAGGCGGCTTCCGCGAGAGCCCGCTGCGCCTGAACGCTGGCCTGGGCAGCGTGGAGCAGTGGAACGAGGCGGCCATCCAGGCACGCGCGGCGCAACTTGCCGAGCGGGCCTTGCAGGTGTGGACGGCGCCGCACCTGGAGGCGCAGGTGCTGGCGGCCTACCAGGAGCCGTCGGAGGAGACGGGCTACGGGCTCAAGGACCATCCCTACCTTCAGGTGGAGCCGGGTGCGTCGCTGTTCGAGGCCTTCCGCAAGGCGGTCAAGGCGCTCGATCCCTGTGTCAGCGAGCAATTTCTGAAGCTGTACGTGGCTTTCAAGGCCGAGACCAATTTCGTCGACGTGGTGCCCCAGGCCGGGCGCCTGCGCCTGTCGCTGAACATGCCCTTCGCCGACATCAACGACCCGCGCGGGCTGTGCCGCGATGTGACCGGGTTGGGGCGCTGGGGCAATGGCGATGTATCCGTGGGGCTGGAGTCGTTGAATGACCTGCCGTACATCCTCGGGCTGGTGCGTCAGTCCCTGGAGCGGCAACTGGGCAGTGGGACGGACGCATGAGCAACTTCGATTTCCTCAAGGCCGAATGGCCGGCCCTGCACGCCGAGGCGCTGAAAGCCGAGGCAGGGGTACTGGCCGACCCGCGTTCGGCGTGCTTCTACGCGCGGCGCACGCTGGAGCTGATGGTGGCCTGGTTGTTCCAGGCCGACCGCAGCCTGCGCCCGCCGTACAAGAGTGACCTGTCGGCCTTCCTCTTCGAGCCCAGCTTCAAGGCTCTGGTGGGGCCGATGCTCCACGCGAAGATGGAGATCATCCGCAAGCGCGGCAACGATGCGGTGCACAGCACGCGGCAGGTGCGCCAGCAGGATGCCCAGGCAGTGCTGAGCGAGCTGTTCCATGTCACCTACTGGCTGGGCCGCACCTACGCCCGCCATGCCAGCAGCAAGCCGGATGCGGCGCTGCGCTTCGACCCCAACCTGCTGCCGCCACCCCCGGCCCAGGCCGTGGCCCGCAGCCTGGCGCAACTGAAGACGCTGGAGCAGGACGCCGCCCAGCGTGACGCCGAGCTGGCCGTGGCCCGCGAGCAGAATGCGGCGCTGGATGAGGAGGTGCGCCGCCTGCGTGCCGAGGTGGAGGCAGCCAAGGCCGCCAACACCCAGGTGGCGGACACCCACGATTACAACGAGGCGCAGACCCGCGACCTGTTCATCGACCAGTTGCTGCACGAGGCCGGCTGGACGCTGGAGGCCGAGCGCGACCGGGAGTTCCCGGTAGAGGGCATGCCCAACGCCAGTGGCCAGGGCTCGGTGGACTACGTGCTGTGGGGCGACGATGGCCTGCCGCTGGCGCTGATCGAGGCCAAGCGCACCCAGAAAGACCCCTACGACGGCCAACGCCAGGCGGAGCTCTACGCCAACTGCCTGGAGGCGCGTTACGGCCGCCGCCCGCTGATCTACTTCACCAACGGCTACGAGCACTGGCTGTGGGATGACCGCCTCTATCCCGCGCGGCTGGTGCAGGGCTTCCACAAGAAGGCAGAGCTGGAGCTGATGCAGCAGCGCCATGCCAGCCGCCGCCCATTGGGCGAGGCGAGCATCGACCCGGCCATCGTCGAACGTCATTACCAGGTGCGCGCCATCCGCCGCATCGGCGAGACCTTCGAGCGTGACCGCCAGCGCAAGGCCCTGGTGGTGATGGCCACCGGCGCCGGCAAGACCCGCACGGTGATCGCGCTGTGCGACCTGCTGATGCGTTGCAACTGGGCCAAGCGGATTCTCTTCCTCGCCGACCGGGTGGCGCTGGTGAACCAGGCCGCCAATGCATTCAAGACCTTCCTGCCCTCGGCATCGCCGGTGAACCTGGTGACGGAGAAGGGCGGCGAGGGGCGGGTGTACGTGTCCACCTACCCGACGATGATGGGGCTGATCGACGAGAAGCAGGCGGGCCAGCGGCGCTTCGGCGTGGGTCACTTCGACCTGATCGTGATCGACGAGGCGCACCGCTCGGTGTACCAGAAGTACCGGGCGATCTTTTCCTACTTCGATGCTCTGCTGGTGGGGCTGACGGCGACACCCAAGGACGAGATCGACCGCAACACCTACAGCCTGTTCAACCTGGAAAGCGGTGTCCCCACCGATGCCTACACCCTGGAAGACGCCATCGCCGAGGGCTATCTGGTGCGCCCGCGAGCCGTTTCCGTGCCGCTGAAGTTCCAGCGCGAGGGCATTCGCTATGACGACCTCAGCGAAGACGAGAAGGACCAGTGGGATGAGTTGGACTGGGGTGATGAGGACGCGGCGCCCAAGGAGGTAGGCGCCGAGGCGGTGAACCGCTGGCTGTTCAACACCGACACCGTGGACAAGATGCTGGAAACCCTGATGACGCGCGGCCACAAGGTGGCCGGAGGCGAGCGCATCGGCAAGACCATCATCTTCGCCAAGAACGACGATCACGCGACCTTCATCGCCAAGCGCTTCGACGCCAACTACCCGGACAAGGCCGGTCACTTCGCGCGGATGGTGACCTACAAGGCCCCCTATGCGCAGACGCTGATCGATGACTTCTCGATCAAGGACAAGGCGCCGCACATCGCCATCTCCGTGGACATGCTGGACACCGGCATCGACGTGCCGGAAGTGGTCAACCTGGTGTTCTTCAAGGTGGTGCGCTCCAAGGCCAAGTTCTGGCAGATGGTGGGGCGCGGCACGCGGCTGTGCACGGACCTGTTCGGGCCGGGGCAGGACAAGGAAGATTTCTTCATCTTCGATTTCTGCCAGAACTTCGAATTCTTCAACGAGAACCCGGAGCCGGCCGAGGGCTCGCTGACCGAGCCCCTGAGCCAGCGTCTGTTCAAGGCCCGGCTGGCGATGCTGGCCGCGCTGGATCGGCGCCGCGCGCAGGCGGGCGTCCGCGAGCCTGCGGGCGCCTATGAAACGAGCTACAGCGATGATGAGCTGCGCGAGGACATCGCCCTGATGCTGCACGAGCGCGTTGCGGCCATGACGCTGGATAACTTCCTGGTACGGCCCAAGCGGCGCTGGGTGGAAACCTACGCCCAGGTGGGCATCTGGAACGACCTGGGGCCCGCGCAGTTGCAGGAGTTGGCGGAGCACCTCTCCGGGTTGCCTTGCACCCTGGCGGAGGAGGACGAGGAGGCCAAGCGTTTCGACCTGCTGATCCTGCGTTTGCAGCTCTGCATCCTCAACGCCGAGCCGGGTTTCGCCCGTTACTCCGAGGCCGTGCAGGAGCTGGCTCAGGCGCTGCTGGAGAAATGTGCGCAGGTGCCGGCCATCGGCGCCCATGCGTTGCTGATCGAGGCCGTGGCGGGACAGGAATGGTGGGAGGACGTGACCGTTTCCATGCTGGAGCAGGCCCGGCGCAAGCTGCGCGGGCTGATCAGGCTGCTGGAGCCGGGACGTGGCCGCACGGTTTACACGAACTTTGCCGATGAGCTGGGCCGGGTCGAGGAAGTGGCGATGCCGACCATGATCAATCCGGCCAGCTTCGAACGCTTCCGTGAGAAGGTGCGGGCCTTCCTGCGCCAGCACCAGGATCACCTCTCTCTGCAGAAACTGAGGCGCAACCAGCCACTGACCGCCCTCGATCTGCAGGCCCTTGAGCAGATGCTGGTGGACAGCGGTGCGGCGGCAGGCGAGATCAACCTGGCCAAGGAGCACGCTCACGGCCTGGGCCTGTTCGTGCGCTCCCTGGTGGGCCTGGACCGTGAGGCCGCGACCGAGGCGCTGGCGGCCTTCCTCGTCGGCAAGACGCTCAGTGCCAACCAGATCGAGTTCGTCGACCTGGTGGTGCAGCACCTCACCGAGTTCGGGGTGATGGAGCCCTACCGCCTGTACGAGTCGCCCTTCACCGACCTGACCCCGGCAGGGCCGGATGGCTTGTTCAGCACCGAGCAGGTCGATGAGCTGTTGGGCGTGCTGGAGCGGGTGAAGTCCTCAGCGATGGTGGCGTAGCGGCGTGATGCTACGACCGAACCGGTAGAACCGGTGGCACCCGTAGGATGGGCTGAGCTGTGCGAAGCCCATCGCGTTCTGGCACGCGATTGCCGGCGAGCACCGTGGGTGGATCATGCTTCACCGATCCACCATTCGCGGCCATGCCGAGCGTCATTGGTGGATGGAAAAAGCGCCATCCACCCTACGCGGTGACTCCCCTCGATGTGCTCTGGATGACGCCGTGCAAGCGCATGAAGCCCCGGCGTGATGCGCTTCGTGCCTCAGCGCATCCTACGAACCGAACCGGTAGAACCGGTGGCACTCGTAGGATGGGCTGAGCTGTGCGAAGCCCATCGCACCCTGGCACACGATTACCGCCGAGCGCCGTAGGTGGATCGCGCTTCACCGATCCACCATTCGTGGCCATGCCGAACAAGAGCGCCATACACCCAATGCGATGCTCACCCTCGATACGTTGTGGATGACGCCGTGCAAGTGCCTGAACCCCCGGCGTGATGCGCTTCGTGCCTCAGCGCATCCTACGGACCGGTGGGCCTATCGCGGCCTGGTACGTGATTGACGGCGAGCGCCTCCGCCACCCTGCACTAGCGTTCGCGCATGGCTTCGGAGCGGGCCTTGAGGACGGGTTTGAGGAGGTAGTCGAGCACGCTTTTCTCGCCGGTGATGATGTCCACGGTGGCGACCATGCCGGGGATGATCAGCAGCGGTTTGGCGTCGCTGCCGAGGTGGCTTTTGTCGGTGCGGACCTGGATCAGGTAGAAGCTGTTGCCCTTGTCGTCGGTGATGGTGTCGGCGCCGATCAGTTCCAGCTTGGCCTTGAGCCCGCCGTAGATGGTGTAGTCGTACGCGCTGAACTTCACCATGGCCTTCTGCCCGGGGTGGAGGAAGGCGACGTCCTGCGGGCGGATGCGCGCTTCGATCAGCAGGTTGTCCTCCAGCGGCACCACTTCCACCATGTCGCTGCCCGGCTGGACCACGCCGCCGATGGTGTTGACCTTGAGCTGCTTGACGATGCCGTGCACCGGCGAGAGCACGGTGGTGCGCGAGACGCGGTCGTCGATGGCGCGGCCGGTGGAGGTGATCTTCTGCAGCTCGGTGCGGGCTTCGTTGAGTTCCTTGAAGGCGTCGGAACGGAACGACAGCTGGCTCTCCTCCATCTTCCGTTCGATCTCCTTCACCGCTGCCTCGGCCCGGGGGATGGCCAGGTTGGTGCCGTTCAGCTCGCCGCGCATCTCCACCGCGCTGCGCCGCAGGCGGAGGATCTCCACCTCGGAAATGGCGCCGGTGCCCACCAGCGGCTGGGACATGTTCAGCTCCTGCTGCAGCAGCGCCAGGCTGGAGGCGTACTGCTGGGACTTGGAGCGGAACTCGGCCAGTTCCTGCTCCTTCTGCCGCAGCTGTTCCTTGAGGATGTGCTGCTCGCTTTCCAGCCGCTGCAGGCGCGTGCGGTTCAGCGCGCGTTCGTCCTCGGCCAGCTGCGGCGCGCCCTTGGCGATTTCGTCGGGCACCTCGAAGGGGCGGCCCTCGGCCTCGGCGGCCAGGCGTTCGACCCGCGCCATCAGCGCCAGGCGGTCGGCCTCGGTCTCGCCCTTGTTGGAGAGGAAGCGGGTGTCGTCCAGGCGCAGCAGCACATCGCCCTTGTTCACCACCTGGCCCTCGCGGACGAAGATCTCCGAGACGATGCCGCCCTCCAGGTTCTGGATCACCTGCACCTTGCTGGAGGGGATGGCCTTGCCTTCCCCGGTGGTGACTTCCTCCAGCACGGCGAGCTTGGCCCACACCAGGGCGACGATCAGCAGGCTGCAGGCCACCCACACGGTGATGCGGGTGCCGGTGGGGGAGTCTTCGAGGATGGCGCCGTCCACCTCGGGCATGAACTCGGTGTCGGCACGGGCCGGGGCGCGGCCGCCGAAGTACTGGGCGGGGGTTTGAGCGTTGGCCATGGAGCCCTCCTAGACAGCCGCCGGGCCGACACGGCCCTTGCGCAAGGCATCGATGACGGCCTCTTTCGGCCCGTCGGCGACGATGTGCCCGGCGTCCAGCACCACCAGGCGTTCCACCAGGCTGAGCATGGAGGCGCGGTGGGTGATGAGCACCACCGTCTTGCCCTGGGCCCAGGCGTGCAGGCGGTTGCGCAGCAGGTCTTCGCTGGTGTTGTCCATGGCGCTGGTGGGCTCGTCCAGCAGCAGGATGGGCGGGTCCAGCAGCAGCGCGCGGGCCAGCAGCACGGCCTGGCGCTGGCCGCCGGAAAGCAGCTGGCCGCGCTCGCCCACCGGGCGGTCGAAGCCCTGGGGGTGTTGCCGGGCCAGTTCGGTGACGCCGGTCAGCTCGGCCACCTCCAGCATCCGCGCGTCGTTCACGTAGCGGGCGCCGAGGGTGAGGTTGTCGCGCAGGCTGCCGGAGATCAGCGGCATGTCATGGGTGACGAAGCCGATCTGGTGGCGCAGGTCGGCCACGTCCAGCTGGCGCAGGTCGATGCCGTCCAGCAGCACCTGGCCTTCCTCGGGGCTGTAGAAGTTCATCAGCAGCCGCGCCAGGGTGCTCTTGCCCGAGCCGCTGCGGCCGATGATGCCGACCCGCTCGCCGGCGGCCATGCGCAGGCTGACGTTGTGCAGCGCCGGGGCGTTCTGCTCGGGGTAGCGGAAGCTCACCCCGCGCACGTCGATGGCGCCGCGGATGTGGGTGCGTTCCAGCGGCTGCTGGGTGTTCTCCCGCTCCTGGGGCAGGCCCATCAGCGAGTCGGTGCTCTTCATCGTCAGCTGGGCCTGCTGGTAGCGGGTGATGAGCCCGGCGATCTGCCCGAGCGGCCCGAGCACGCGGCCGTTGAGCATGTAGCTGGCCACCAGGGCGCCGACGCTGAGGTTGCCGCCGATGATGCTGTAGACCCCGGCGACGATCATCGCCAACCCGGCGAACTGCTGCAGGAACAGGGTGCCGTTGGTGACCAGCGCGGAGAGGAAGCGGGCGTGGCTGTCCAGGCGGGTGAGGGCGCCGTGGGTGCGCTCCCAGCGGTGCTGGCGCTCGCTCTCGGCGCCGCAGGCCTTGAGGGTTTCCAGGCCGGAGAGGGTTTCGATCAGCAGTGCCTGGCGTTCCGCGCCCAGGGCCAGGCTGCGCTGCACGGTGTCGCGCAGGCGGGCCTGGATGATCCAGGCGAAGATCGCGGTGATGGGGAAGGCGAGGATCGGGATCACCACCAGCCAGCCGCCGAGCAGCCCGATCACCACCAGCATGAGGACGGAGAAGGGCAGGTCGATGAGGCTGGTGAGGGTGACGGCGGTGAGGAATTCCCGCAGGCCCTGGAAGTCATGGATGCTCTGGGCGAAGCCGCCGATGGTGGCCGGCTTGGCCTTCATCGACATGCCGGTGATGCGCTCGAAGAGGGTGGCCGAGAGCACCACATCGGTCTTCTTCCCGGCGGTGTCCAGCAGGTGCGCCCGCAGCACCCGCAGCAGCAGGTCGAAGCCGGTGCCGATGAGCAGGCCGATGGTCAGCACCCAGAGGGTGGAGGTGGCCTGGTTGGGCACCACGCGGTCGTAGGTCTGCATCACGAACAGCGGCACCAGCATGCCCAACAGGTTGATCAGCAGACTGGCGAGCACCGCGTCGGTGTAGAGCCAGCGCGACAGCCGCAAGGTGTCGCGGAACCAGGACTTGACCCGGGGCATCAGCGGCTTGCGGGTCTCCTCCAGCTCGTGGCGGGGGCGGGCGAACAGCGCCTGGCCGCTGTACTCGGCGGCCAGGGCCTCGCGGTCGATCCATTGCTGACCACCGTCGGACTCGCTGGGCAGGATCAGCGCGCGACCATCCTTGCCCCACTGGTGCAGCACCGCGCTGCGGCCGTTGCGCAGCAGCAGCAGCACCGGCAGGTTGAGCGGCGAGATGGCGTGCAGCTCGCGGCGCAGCAGGCGGCTCTGCAACCCGGCCCGGGCGGCTGCACGGGGCAGCAGCTCCGGGGTCAGGCGCTGTTCGGCCAGCGGCAGGCCGGCGGTGAGGCTGCCCCGGCTGGCGGGGCTCTCGTGCAGCCTGCAGAGGATCAGCAGGCCGTCGAGCAAGGGGTCATCGTGGCTCTGCCGCGGGTCGACTGCGGGGCCCGCCAGTTCCATGGTGGTCATCGACTGCTCCCGATCCGGGTTACTTCAGGTCCGGCAGGTGGGCCTCGCTCTTCACCTCGGTGGCGGCCACGGCTTCGGCCGGTACCACCACCCGCTGGCGCTGCAGCAGGCTGCCCATGGCCGCGAACACGCGGTACATGGCGAACTCCTCGGTGTAGCGGACTTCGACGTAGCGGCGGTTGGCGGTGAACAGCTCGTTGTCGCTGTCCAGCAGGTCCAGCAGGGTGCGCTGGCCGAGGCCGAACTGCTGCTGGTACGCCTCGCGCACGCGCTGGGTGTAGTCGGCGTATTCACGCGCCTTGGGGGTTTGCAGGCGGGCGTTCTCCATGGCGTTCCAGGCCAGGGCGAGGTTCTCGTTGAGGGTGCGCAGGGCGTTGTTGCGGATGTCCATCGACTGGTTGATGGAGTGGGCGGCGGCCTGCAGGCGGGCCTTGTCGCGCATGCCGTTGAACAGGTTGTAGTTCATCACCACGGCGGCGCGCCAACCCTTCACGTGGCCCTCGTCACCCTGCACGTCGTTGTCGGCGTTGGTGGCCAGCTCGCCGTCGAAGCGCGGGTAGAACGGCGACTTGGCCGACTCGTACTGGCTCTCGGCGGCCTGCACGTCGGCCTGGGCGGATTTCAGGTAGGGGTTGTTCTCCATCATGGTCTGGCGGGCCGCCAGCAGGTCGGCAGGCATCTCGCCACGGACGCTGGAGGGGGCTTCCAGTTCGTCCGCCGGGCGGCCGACGGCGCTGAAGAAGTTGGCCTCGGCATCGGCCAGGTTCACTTCCTCGGTGTAGAGGTTGTTCTCGGCCAGGGCCAGGCGGGCGGCGGACTGGTCGGAGTCGGCGGTGCTGCCCACGCCGCGCTGGCTGCGCAGGTTGATCTGGTCACCGACGCGCTGGTGCGACTGCAGGTTGTTGCGGGCCAGGGCCACCATTTCACGGCGCTTGAGCACTTCCAGGTACACCTCGATGGTGCGCAGCGCCAGGCTCTCGGCGGTGGCCAGGGTGTAGTAGGCGCGGGAGTTCACCACCGATTGGGTACGGCCCACCTCGTTGGGGGTGTTGAAGCCGTCGAACAGCATCTGCCGCAGGCGCAGCTCGGCGTTGCTGTAGTTGAGGGTCTCGGTGTTGTGGTTGCCCTGGGCGCGGGTGCTGGGGTTGTCGGTCATCTGCCGGCCGTAGCCGGCGATCAGGTCGACGGTCGGCAGGTAGCCGCCCTTGGCCACCTTCACCTGCTCGTCGGCGACCAGCCGGGCGTTGGAGGCGGCGCGCAGTTCGGGGTGGGTGTCGAGGGTGCTCTGAATCGCATCCGTGAGATTCATCGCCTGGACCTGGGTGCTGGCGAAGGCCAGCAACATGGCGCTCCAGAGTGGGGTGAGTGCTCGCATGAGGGGTGTCTCCTTGTCCGATGCTTCTTGCTGCTTTCTTCTGGGTCGCCATTTTTTTGGCGAAATTGCCTGTTCAACCGTTTCAGGCTTGTAACATCAGAGCTAAGAACAACTTTTGACGGAGCTAAGAAATTTTTTTCACAACGGATATGCCGAAAAAATCTTATGCAGGTGCGGCAAACCGGCACATCTTGTTTTCCTGTCAGCCGCGGAATTCGGGCCTTTCAGGCATTCGCGGTCTGGTTTCAGGTGGTCAGTTGCGCGATTCGAGCCCTGGGGAGACGCGGTTTTTGCTGGAGCAGTTCGACACGGAAAATAAGTGACGTTTTTCTGTCGCGAATTTTTTGACCAAAAAATTGTCGCCCCGCCCCACGCATTTTTTCCCCCTTGAGCACCGCTCCTACGCAGCGCTGGCCCTATTCGAGAAGGGTTGTCGGCAGTGGTCGGCAGATGTGCGCTGGAGGAAGGATTCATGGCTACGGTAATCGGTGTCGTCAGGCAGGTCGTAGGCGAGGTGTTCGCGGTAGCAGGCGATGGAACGCGCCGGCCGTTGGTGGAAGGGGACCGGGTGTTTGCCGGTGAACAACTGGTTACCGGCGCCGAAGGCGCGGTGGCCATCAACCTGGCCAGCGGCGGCGAGCTGACCCTGGGGCGCGACAGCAGCACCACCCTGAGTACCCAGATGCTCAGTGCTGGAGGCGACAACGCGGCGCCGGTCGATCCCACTGCCGACGCCCAGCCGCAGCCCCCGAGCCAGCAGGAGCTGACCGACGTCGAGCAGCTGCAGGCCGCCATCGAGGCCGGCGTGGACCCGACCCTGGCCGCCGAGGCCACCGCAGCCGGCCCGGGCGCTGGCGGTGCCGGTGGCGCGGGCGGTGTGGGCGGCGGCCACTCCTTCGTGCTGCTGTCGGAAACCGGCGGTGCGGTGGACCCGACCATCGGCTTCCCCACCGGGCCGATCGACTTCACCCCGCTGTTCCCCGAGGGCGACATCCCCCCGCTGCCGGCCGATTCCACCCCCTCGCTGACGGTGGTGTTCCTCGACCAGTCCGGCACCGTGGTGACCGGCCCCGGCGTGGTGGATGAAGAGGCCCTCAACGGCGGCGAAGGCGGGGGCGGCAAGGCCGGCAGCAATGCCGGCAGCACTGCCGAGAGCACCTCCGGCAGCCTGGTGATCACCTCGCCAGACGGCATCGACCGCGTCGAGGTGCTGGACGTCAACGGCAACTGGATCAACGTCACCGGCGGCGGCACCGTGCAGGGCGCCTTTGGCGTGCTGGTGTTCGATGGCGCCGGCAATTGGACCTACACCCTCACCGACAACAGCCTCGACCACGGCAACCCCAACGCCACCGGCGCCGACGACCAGATCTTCGACAACTTCAGCGTGCGGGTCTTCGACCTGGACGGCGACGTGTCGCCCACCGTGCCCCTGACCGTGGCCATCAACGACGACGGCCCCACGGCCGGGCTGCAATTCAACCAGGAAGGCGGCTTCGTGGTGCTGGACGAGACCGCCGGCCTGCAGCCGGACAGCCAGGAAGTGCCCGGCCCGCTGGCGGTGTTCGCCTCGGTGGCCAATGCCTCTGCTGACATGCTGGCCTTCGCCCAGGGCAG
>Ga0247725_1000476_pt1 | contig 29560 bp, 28 predicted proteins | sample OKSTACKMCFT3sol_FD_183021 | JGI IMG/M metagenome (GOLD analysis project Ga0247725, IMG submission 183021) | Subsurface sediment microbial communities from gas well in Oklahoma, United States - OK STACK MC-FT3-sol | ecosystem: Environmental > Terrestrial > Deep subsurface > Rock core/Sediment...
GACGTAGGCGGCGGCTCGCACCTTTCCCTAAATCAGAGCGGACTTCTGCATTTAACGTGTAAATGGCGTTTGACATGGTATTCTCCAAAAATTAATAGACCCTGAGTTCCGCGACCTGACCCCAGGAGGAAGCCTTTTTACCCGGCGAAGTGAAATTCAGCCGACGCAAAAAAGCGCGCTATGGTATCACTGGAGCTTTAAGGCTGCAAATGAAAAGCAAAAAATAAGGGCACCTTGTGGTGCCCTTAGTGACAGACATTTTATGCTTAATCAAACATTGAAGAGATAGATTCTTCGTTGCTGATACGACGGATACATTCGGCCAGCATATCGCTTAAGGTCAGTTGTTTTACTTTGCTGACAGCGCGCATTTCTGCACTCAATGGAATAGTATCGGTGATGATCAGCTCGTCGATCACTGAGTTTCTGATGTTCTCAGCTGCAGAGCCGGAGAAAATAGGGTGAGTGGCATAAGCAAAAACCCGTTTGGCGCCTTGTTCTTTTAAGGCTTCAGCGGCTTTGCATAAGGTGCCGCCTGTATCAATCATGTCATCGACAATAATACAGTCACGATCTTTGACATCACCAATGATATGCATCACCTGAGACACGTTGGCCTTAGGACGACGTTTATCGATAATGGCTAAGTCAGCATCGTTCAGAAGCTTAGCGATAGCACGGGCACGCACTACACCACCTATATCCGGAGATACCACTACTGGTGCCACGAACTCACGTTTGCGCATATCTTCCAGCAATACCGGGCTACCAAAAACGTTATCTACAGGAACGTCGAAGAAACCCTGAATTTGTTCAGCGTGTAAGTCCACCGTTAATACCCGGTCTACACCAACGCTGGATAAAAAGTCGGCTACTACCTTTGCAGTGATTGGCACACGGGCAGAACGCACGCGTCTGTCCTGGCGGGCATAACCAAAGTAAGGGATAACAGCAGTAATACGACCGGCAGAAGCGCGGCGTAAGGCGTCTACCATCACAATGAGTTCCATCAGGTTGTCATTGGTTGGTGCACAGGTAGACTGGATAATAAAAACGTCAGATCCCCTGACGTTTTCATTGATTTGTACACAGACTTCACCGTCACTAAAACGGCCGACTTCGGCATCGCCCAGCTTGATATATAAACGGCTGGCTATCTTCTTGGCGAGTTCTGGTATGGCGTTACCAGCGAAAATCTTCATGTCGGGCACGGTAGGATCCTCAGGGCAGTTTGTGAGTCCGGTTAATAATGCAGCAGGCCTTTTGTGTCGCCTGCTGTGCGTCATACGGCTTGTTCCAATTCAGTCAAAACAGCAGACTGATTGACCCCTTTAGCAACAAAACCACGCCATGGTGGCGGTAGTTTTGCAAGGGTTTGACGGGCACTTAATTCATCCTGGAACTCGGCAAACACACTGGCGCCGGTACCTGTCATTCGGGACGGCGCGTATTCTATCAACCAGTTCAGTACCATTGCAACCTCGGGGTAGAGCCGTTTCACCAGAGTTTCACAGTCATTTTTCCAGTCACAGTCTAGTAGATCTTTGACGGACATGACGGGCGTATTGCGGATTAAATCAGGGTTGCCGAAGACTTCAGCCGTGCTTACATGCACATCAGGCGTCACAATAAGGTAATAATTTTCCGGCAAACTAACGGGTTGTAATTTTTCTCCAACCCCTTCTGCAAAGGCTGTTTTTCCGAAGACAAAGACAGGTACATCGGCCCCTAACTTTAAGCCCAGTTCACAAAGCTCTGCGTTTGATAGCTTTAATTGCCATAACTTGTTCAAAGCCAGCAGCGTGGTCGCTGCATCAGAGGAGCCGCCACCTAAACCGCCCCCCATAGGTACTCTTTTATCCAGATAAATTCGTACACCGGCATTTTGGGGCGCTAATGGTTGCAATAGTCTGGCAGCGCGAACCACCAGATTACTGTCGTTTTCTATGCTTTTATCTGAACAACTAAACTGGATTTCACCGTCCGTGGTGAGTGTGAAACTCAATTGGTCGCCACAATCGAGCATCTGAAACAAGGTTTGCAGATTGTGATAACCATCGGCCCTGCGGCCTGTGATATGTAAAAATAAATTTAGTTTGGCCGGCGCTGATAAAGTTAAAGTTGCCATTTACGCACCACCAGCTTAATACTGCTGCCATCGGCCTGAGCTTTTAATCGGATCTCTTTGGGTAAGGCTAAGGCGTCGGGGAAAAACGCCACATAACTGACTTGCCAGTCCCGCTCTTGGCTGTCTTTTAGCGTAAAACTGGTTAAACGCCCCAGCGCATCCCATTGATGGTTAAAACTTTCCGGGCTTGCCACACCTTTAAGCCAGAGCGGCATTTCTTCAATAGGTAAACTCCAGCCGGATAAATAATCCAGCAGAGCACTGGCCGATTGAGCCTGATGAGTTTCGCCATCTGCTTTGACTGTCGCGCCACGGGCATCGGTTTCCAGCTCAAAAATATTGATTCCCACAAAGTTGGTCATATTGGCCTGAAAATAAGGCCCTTGTTGTTGCCAGTTTAAACTGCCGCTGACACTCTCTTGAGGTGCTTTTACACCTAAGGCTCCGGTCAAAGTAAACTCCTGCAATTGTTCTAATTGCAGTTGTCGTTGTTGGGCTGATAGGGGAATAACTGGTTTTAGCTGGCTGCTTTGGCTGGCACAACCTGTCAAAATCAGACTGAAAACTACAAAACAACCAGTTTTTATCGCTGCAAACACACTAATTCCTTCTCTACGCTTTTTTTAGTTTGGGCTTTTTCGTACAATTCGCCCTCTTTTTGACGAACGCCGGTTTTTTCGAAACGGGCCAAACAGGTGAATGACCATTTTTGCTTTAGGTATTAATCATAAAACTGCACCTGTCTCCTTACGTGAGCAGGTCGCTTTTGCGCCTGAACAAATTTTGGACGCCTTACGGGATCTGACGACGACGACCCAGGTGTCCGACGCAGTGATTTTGTCTACCTGCAACAGAACTGAGCTGTATTTTAGCGGCAGCGCCGAGCAATCGAAACAAGTAATTGACTGGTTGAGCAAATTTCATCAGCTGGACCTGGCCGAACTGCAGCATCATTTATACCTGCATCAGGATCAGCAGGCCAGCAGTCATTTAATGCGGGTGGCCTGTGGCCTGGATTCTTTAGTACTGGGCGAGCCACAAATTCTCGGGCAAGTGAAGCAGGCCTATAGCCATTCGCGTCAGGCCGGTACTATTAACCCGGCTTTTGAACGTTTGTTTCAAAAAACTTTTTCAGTCGCCAAGCAGGTTCGTACTGAAACAGATATTGGCGCCAGTGCCGTATCTGTTGCTTTTGCGGCGGTAAGTTTAGCCCGGCAAATCTTCGGCCAGCTTGGTAAAGTCAAAGTGCTGTTGATTGGCGCCGGAGAGACCATAGAGCTGGTGGCCAAACATTTACTGGAGCAGGGCGCAGAAAAAATTACCGTTGCCAATCGCTCTTATGACAAAGCTGCGGCACTCGCCAGTCAGTTTAACGGTGAAGCCGTCAGCCTGGCTCAAGTGCCACAAGCCTTGGCCAATGCCGATGTGGTGATTAGTTCAACCGCCAGTACTCTGCCTATTGTCGGTAAAGGTATGGTGGAACAGGCACTGAAAAAACGCCGCCATAAGCCTATGTTTTTTGTCGATTTAGCTGTGCCCCGTGATATTGAAGAGCAAGTGGCAGAGCTGGAAGACGCCTATTTGTATACAGTGGATGACTTGCAGTCCATAGTGCTGCAAAACCTGCAGAACCGTCAGGAAGCGGCGGCTGAAGCTGAGCAAATGATTTTGCAGGGCGTCAATGAGTTCAATTCGTGGCTGAGTTTGCATGGCCAGCTGGACGTAGTGCGCGATTACCGCGACAAAGGCGAAGCCATACGTGACGAATTGCTGGCTAAAGCGGGCAAACAAATTGCAGCAGGGCAGGACCCGGAAAAAGTATTAGCTGAACTTGCGACTAAACTCAGTAACAGGTTGATGCATGCACCAACTAAGGCGCTGCGGCAGTTACTGCAGGACGAGCAACCTCAACAACAATCTTTGATCAACACTTTGTTAGATCTGTAATCAGGTAAATAGAAACAACATGAAAGAATCGGTGTACCGCAAACTCGAAGCTCTGGTCGAACGTTATGAAGAAGTTCAGGCGTTACTCAGTGACGCTGGCGTAATTTCTGACCAAAGTCGTTTTCGCGAGTTGTCTAAAGAGTACAGCCAACTGGAAGAACTGAGCCATGCCTTTGGTTTGTATCGTCAGGCGCAGGAAGATTTAGCCAGCGCTGAGGAGATGATGAAAGACTCAGACCCTGATATGCGTGATATGGCGCAGGATGAATACAAAGCGGCCAAGGAGCGTATCGAACAGCTGGATCAGGACTTACAAATTCTGTTGTTACCTAAAGATCCAAACGACAGCAACAGCTGCTTCCTTGAGATTCGTGCCGGTGCTGGTGGTGACGAAGCCGCTATTTTTGCTGGTGACGTTTTCCGTATGTACAGCCGTTTTTGTGAACGCAAACGCTGGAAAGTTGAAATTATCAGCTGTAACGACGGCGAACACGGTGGCTACAAAGAAGTGATCGCCAGCATTCAGGGCGAGGGCGCTTACGGTATTCTGAAATTTGAGTCCGGTGGTCACCGCGTACAACGTGTACCAGCTACTGAATCTCAGGGCCGAGTGCATACCTCAGCTTGTACTGTGGCTATTATGCCGGAAGTACCAGAAAGCGAAGCCATTGAAATTAACCCTGCTGATTTAAAAGTTGATACTTACCGCGCCTCTGGTGCCGGTGGTCAGCACGTCAACAGAACAGACTCTGCTATTCGTATCACTCACTTACCGACTGGTATAGTGGTGGAGTGTCAGGACGAAAGGTCGCAGCATAAAAACCGTGCCCGCGCTATGAGCGTGTTACAGTCGCGTATTCAGGCGGCTGAAGATGAAAAACGCCGCTTACAGGAAGAATCGACCCGCCGCTCTTTAGTCGGCAGTGGTGATCGTTCTGAACGTATCCGTACTTACAACTTCCCACAAGGCCGTTTAACGGATCACCGTATTAACCTGACTATCTACCGTTTATTAGATGTGATGGAAGGGGATTTAGATCTGGTGATTGGCCCATTAAGCCATGAACATCAGGCCGATCTGTTAGCTGCTTTGGCTGATGAAAACCGTTAACAATCCGACCTTAACGCAGTGGCTGCAACAGGCTACTGCGTTACTCACTCCCTTGCTTGAAACCGGCCCTGTGCCTGCAGATGCAAAACAGGAAGCCCGGCGTATTCTGCTGGAAGTGCTGGATATTAATGCTACCACTTTGATGTTGTATCCAGAGCGTGAGCTGACTGAAGCTCAATTGTTATTAGTAGAACCTGTGCTGACCCGTCGGCTAACCGGCGAGCCTTTGGCGCATATTCTGGGCCATTGGTATTTCTGGGATTTTAAACTCGCTGTAGCCCCTTGCACCTTAATACCAAGACCAGATACCGAACTGTTAGTCGAACAGTCGTTAGCTTTGGCCTTGCCTGTTCAAGCCAAAGTGTTGGATTTAGGTACTGGCACAGGAGCTATAGCTTTGGCTTTAGCCAAAGAAAAACCCAACTGGATTGTGACGGGCGTTGATTTACAGCCCGATGCTGTGGCTTTGGCAAGGCAGAATGTTGAGCTTCTGGCATTAACCAATTGCCAGATTAAACAAAGCAGCTGGTTTGAAGCTGTGGCGGGTGAGCAGTTTGATTTAATCGTCAGCAACCCACCTTATATAGATGCAGAAGACCCGCATTTAGTTTTAGGCGATGTACGTTTCGAACCCGACTCCGCTTTAGTAGCACCAGAGCAAGGCCTGGCTGATATCCGCCATATTTGTAGCCAGGCGCCACATTATTTAACGCCATCAGGCTGGTTATGGCTGGAACACGGTTACCAGCAAAGCGAGGCAGTACAACAGATTTTAACTGAAGCTGGTTTTACACAAGTGCAATCGGTGAAAGACTACGGCGACCAATGGCGTATTAGCGGTGGGCTATTTCCCGGGTAAGTTGGGTTTAAGCTTCCACTTGCGCTACTTTTCCAGTGTTTCAGGCGTCGCCTGTCTCGACCTGTTCCAGTTGTTGTACAAGTTAGGGCTTTGAGCTTATACTTGTCCTGTAAGTTGTACATGTGGAGGTTTTATGAGAATTGTGTCTTTTACAGAAGCAAGAAATAGCTTAAAAGCGGTGTTAGATTCAGTGGTCAATGATGCTGATACCGCGGTAATAACTCGTCGTGATGCAGAAGATGCCGTTGTGATGTCACTGGATTATTACAATAGCCTAATGGAAACAGTGCATTTATTGCGTTCCCCTGCAAATGCTGAGCATTTGAATCGTTCAATTGCACAATACAAAGCTGGTCAAGTGACTCAACGGGATTTGATTGATGAGTAGTCGTCTGCTCTCATGGACGGACGAGTCATGGAATGACTATTTGTATTGGCAAACTCAGGATAAGAAAACGCTTAAACGTATAAACAAACTGATCAGTGATGTAAAGCGTTCACCTTTTGAAGGTATTGGTAAGCCAGAACCACTCAAAGAAAACTTAGCTGGTTTTTGGTCTCGTCGTATAGATGATACAAATAGACTGGTCTTCGCAGTTGATGATCATGCAATTACGATTATTTCGTGTCGTTACCACTATTAAATTTAATCTTTTATCTAATTAGACTTGCTGACACTTTATCACTGACCCAGAGTGATCCTTAAGACTCAGTAAAGCTTCCTTCAAGACTGCACTCCAAAATATTTATATTTTCAACGACTTTGCTTTGACCCAACCTTGTTTAGCGCATATAAATAAACACAAAGCGATAAAAACGCGGCAAGCTAAAGGAGTGTGGCATGGCAAATGATTTTTTATTTGCTGAGGAACCTGAGGAAACAGTGTCTGTTTCCCGTGGCAGCTGGAAAGTACTGATAGTGGACGATGAGCCTGAAGTTCATGCAGTGACTAAACTGGCATTAAGTGATTTCTCTTTTCAGGGTAAAAACCTCGAATTTATTAGTGCTTACTCGGGCCGTGAAGCCAAAGAAATGCTGGCCAAACACACTGACGCCGCCATAGTACTTTTGGATGTGGTGATGGAAACCGACGATGCTGGTTTGCTGGTGGCCCGCTATATTCGCGAAGAGCTGCACAATCATTATGTGCGTATTATTTTGCGTACCGGCCAGCCAGGCCAGGCGCCTGAGCGTCAGGTGATCGTCAATTACGATATCAACGACTACAAATCTAAAACTGAGTTGACGGCTCAAAAGCTTTTTACCGTAGTGATGTCGAGCTTACGTTCTTACCGCGATATTCTGGCCATTGATCACAGCCGTCAGGGCCTTGAGAAAATTATTACCGCCTCAGCTGATTTGTTTTCCGCTCATTCGATGGAGCAATTTATTGATGGCGTCTTACAGCAACTGACCTCTATTTTAGGCTGTAACGACAATGCGCTGCTGGTGACCTCATCATTGGTGGCCGGTAATATCAATGAAGAAGCTGACCCTGAGCGTTTAGTCGTTTTTGCTGGTTTAGGCCAATTTGAAAAACAAGAGGGTAAGCAGATCAGTGAAGTGCTGGATGCGCCATTACTCGATGCATTCCATCAGGCACTGCATAGCCGAAGTATTGTCTATCGTGACAATTATCTGGTGGCTTATTGCACCAGTAAATTCACTTCCGGCTCTTTGTTGTATGTATCAGGTTTACCAAGCCAAATGACAGACACGCAAAAACGTTTAATAGAGCTGTTTTCACAAAACGTGCAAATAGCCTATGAAAACGTGCAGCTGCAAAGTGAAATTGAAGATACCCAACGTGAAATTGTCTATCGCTTAAGTGAAGCGGTAGAGCACAGGTCTATCGAAACCGGTAATCACGTTAAGCGTGTGGCTTTTATTTGTTACGATCTGGCCAAAGCCTACGGTTTACCTGAAGAAGAAGCTGAAAAACTAATGTTTGCTTCGCCTTTACATGATGTCGGCAAAGTCGGTATACCGGATGGCATTTTGAATAAGCCAATGAAATTACATGGTCAGGAATGGGAAGTGATGAAAACCCATGCCAGCATAGGTTATGAAATTTTAAAGAATTCCAAGCGCACTATTATTCAGGCGGGCGCAGTGATAGCTCAGGACCATCATGAAAAATGGGACGGTTCAGGTTATCCCAGTGGCAAAAAAGGCGAAGAAATTCACATTTATGGCCGTATTGCCGCTTTGGCTGATGTTTATGATGCATTACGACACAGACGCTGTTATAAGTCGGCCTGGACTTTGGAGCAGGTGCTGGAGAAGATCAGTAGTGAGTCGGGCAAACATTTTGATCCTAAACTGGTCGAAATTTTTAAAACCCGGGTCGACAAACTGGAAGCAATACTGCAAAAATACCCAGACGAAGAATGAGTATGACTCATCGGTGAATCAAGCCACCTGCGGGTGGCTTTGTTATTCTGCAGACATTCAATCAAGCTAAGGATTATTTCTTATGTATATGGCACTAAAACACTCGCACATGCTGTTTATTGCACTCAGTGTGTCTTTTCTGGCAGTGCGGTTTTTATTGAGTTTAAGAGCGCCGGCTTTGCTGCAAAAAAAGTTCTTTAAAATTACGCCTCACGTGGTTGATACCTTTTTGCTGCTCACAGCTATTGGTCTGATGCTGACTATCCAGCAATACCCATTTCAAACCCCATGGCTGACTGAGAAACTTTTTGGTTTATTTGCTTACATTGGTTTAGCTGTGATGGCGCTCAAAGGTCGTACTCTGCTGATGCGCTGGGTTGGTTTTGTCGGGGCTTTAAGCTGGCTTGCTGTAGTTGCAAAAATAGCTGTGACTAAAACTCCGTTATTTTTGGGTTAAATCGATTTTGTGTTTTCAGATGATGACACTCTTTTGTGTGATGTCCTTTTGAGTTGTATTGGGTAGTACATGAAATTTGAGTTGAAACAGCAGGGCTCAGCCCTGCTTGAGTTATTGTTAGCTATAGAGCAGCAGTGGACGGATGCCGAGCAAATACAGCAGGCAAAAGAAAGCTGGTTGGCTATGGCTCCAGCCTGTGCTGAAAAAACGCTGACGATGAATGTGCTGGCTCGCCATGTAGACAATTTTTATCGCGACGCCTTTTTTACGCCCCCGATCAAACCCTTGCTGATTGAAGAGATGCATCAGCCTACCTTATTGAGTTACGCTATTAATCAGCGTGAAGCCGACCCTCTGGTGTTGGTATTATTGCTGTTATGTTGGTTGCAACAAGCTGGGTTTGAAAGCGATATAGTGTGCTACAAAGGTGAATATCTGGTGCAGGTGCATTTATCCACAGTGGAGAAAGTATGGGTCGACCCATACACTGGCGCCTGGCAATGTTTATTAAGCCCTGAAAATGGTTTAGCGCTGAGTCTTACGCAGGAACTCGCGACACAGGCTGTAGATTTTCCAGCCTTTTGTGCCAGCCTTTGGCAGTTGCAAAAGCAACTGTTGCTGGCGCTGGGCAAACGTGAACAAGCTATGGCTGTAGTGCAGCATTTGCTGGAGCAAAAACCTGGAGATCCTTATTTACACCGCGAGCGGGGCTTATTGTCTGAACTCTTGGATCATTGGTCTCTGGCGATCAGCGATTATCAGTATTTTGTCGAGCAAAAGCCTGACGACCCGTCGAATGATCATATGAAACAACAAATCCGCCAGCTGTCGTCCTACCCACAGTGGCTGCATTGAGAGTATTATTGCCGAAGTATCCGGTATTTCTTCTGAGGAATTTTAAGTGACAAACCAACATACCATTCAGGTTGGCGCTATTGAAGTCGCCAATAACAAACCTTTTGTGCTTTTTGGTGGCATGAATGTTTTAGAGTCGCGTGATTTAGCCATGCAAGTGGCGGAATACTACGTCAAAGTCACAGAAAAGCTTGGCATTCCTTATGTCTTTAAAGCCTCTTTTGACAAAGCCAACCGCTCTTCGGTGCATTCCTACCGTGGTCCTGGCATGGAAGAAGGCTTAAAGATTTTTGAAGAAATTAAAAAAACCTTTAATGTACCACTGATCACCGACGTGCACGAGCCTTACCAGGCCGCTATTGTGGCGGAAGTCGTGGATGTGATTCAGTTGCCGGCCTTTTTAGCCCGTCAAACTGATTTAGTCATAGCGATGGCGCAAACCGGTGCTGTGATTAACGTGAAAAAACCACAGTTTTTAGCACCGCACGAAATGCGTCATATCATCACCAAGTTTCAGGAAGCGGGTAACGATAAAATTATCCTCTGTGAACGTGGCTCCAGCTTTGGTTATAACAACCTGGTGGTCGACATGTTGGGCATGGACGATATGAAGCACTATGCTCCGGTGATTTTTGATGCGACCCATGCCTTACAACGCCCAGGTGGTCGTGCTGATTCTGCTGATGGTCGTCGTGCTCAGGCTGCTCAGTTAGCCCGCTCTGGTATGGCATTAGGTTTAGCTGGCTTGTTTATCGAAGCGCATCCAAATCCAAATGAAGCTAAATGTGATGGTCCTTGTGCTTTACCTTTAGCGAAGCTGGAACCTTATCTGCAGCAAATGAAAGAATTGGATCAGTTAGTCAAATCTTTTGCACCTTTGGATACATCGGCGAATTGATGGAAAAAGGCGGGCAAAACTCTTAAAATATGTCCGCTTTGTTCAAGTATTAAGCTAACGATTCAGGCAATTAAAAAATAAGTTGACTTGGGTAGCCGAAATCCGTTTAATACCCCCCGTTGCCCAGATAGCTCAGTCGGTAGAGCAGCGGATTGAAAATCCGCGTGTCGGTGGTTCGATTCCGCCTCTGGGCACCATAAATTTTTGTGATGTGATTCCTTACAAATCCTGTCACCCGGTTTAGGTTGCCGCTTTAGCTCAGTTGGTAGAGCAACTGACTTGTAATCAGTAGGTCATCCGTTCGACTCGGATAAGCGGCACCATTCACGTTACGCCCAGATAGCTCAGTCGGTAGAGCAGCGGATTGAAAATCCGCGTGTCGGTGGTTCGATTCCGCCTCTGGGCACCATAAAAATAAAAAAGCCAGTCTCACAAGACTGGCTTTTTTATTTCATGCCCAAAGGCTCCATCTTAGAGTACGAACTACATCCATGTAGTTCGCCCTTCGGGCCAGCTGAAGCTGTTCCGGTTTGCTCCTGGCAAACCTTGATCCAATTACCTCTGCTCAAATCCCCAGGCCTGAAAATGCTCTGGCTGAATGTCGCTAAAACATGTTAAGCGGCTTTCGGCTTGCTCATATTCAGCCCTGTGCCAATGATGTGGCGCGGGCAGCGCTACTACTTTCATGCCTGCGGCTTTGGCCGCTGTTAAGCCTGTGACTGAGTCTTCAAAGACCAGACAATGTTCTGAAGCTACACCTAACTTGCTGGCGGCTAAATGGTAAATTTCTGGTTTGGGCTTGCCTTGTGTAACCAGCTCAATGGAGCATAAAGCCTGAAAGTAAGGGCGAATTTGCAACTTATCCAGCACAGTATTCATCAGTGAGCCTGGTGAGTTAGTGGCCAAAGCGACCGGAATTTGCCAGCTTTGCAATTGTTGCAACAGCTCTAATACACCCTTTTTCACCACGCCGCGTTTCAGCACTGCTTCAGCGACATAGTCAATCACAGCTTGTTCTGCCTGTTCAACGCTTAAACCCTGCCATGGCGAATGTTTAAACCAAAGTTCAGTCACAGCTCTGGTGGTCATGCCACTGGTTTGCGAGGTAATGGCCGGATCCAATGTCACGCCTAACTGGCGAAACACATGCTGCTCGGCTTCAGCCCAATAAGGTTCAGAATCAATCAGTACCCCATCCATATCAAAAATAACTGCCTGAACCACCTGACTGCTCCTTCTGTGCTGTATCTGGCCTTATTATTCAACAGCTACCAGCTTCGTACCATAGCTTTATTGGTCTTTACCCGCGAAATTCCGTACATGGCCGTGTTTTTGCGATGAAGTCGTATGCGACAGATTGGACTTAGTCGCTATTTGCTCTATGGTAGTTCTCTGGATTGCTAAAAAGGATTATACAGTGCGTCTGCTTTTTGCCTTGTCTTCGCTCACTTTAGTGAGTTTCAGCTTGATAGCCACAGAAACTCCGTTGAAACCTGCAGTTAGTTATCAGTTGTCTTTTAGCAACAGAGCACACCATGAGGCTGCTATTCAGGCGCGATTTGAAGGGGTCAGCTCAGCTAACTTATTGCTAAGTATGAGTAACGCCTCTCCGGGCCGTTATGCACCTCATGCTTTTGCAAAAAATATCTATGGATTAACAGCGACAGACAGCGCAGGTAAAGTTTTACCCTTGCAGCGTATTAGTCCAAGCCAATGGTCCGTCGGGCAACATGATGGCACAGTTGTTATTCGTTACCGTCTCTATGGCGACAGAGCGGATGGCACTTATAACCAGATAGACCGCACTCACGCACATCTTAATATGCCTGCTACATTACTGTTTGCAGAGGATTATGCGCAGCGACCCGCCTCTTTGCGTTTTGATTTACCAGATCCCAACTGGAAAGTAGCCACTCAGCTTCAGTTACACTCTGATGGCAGTTATATGGCGCCTGACTTGCAGTATCTGATGGATAGCCCGGTTGAACTAAGCGCCTATAGCCAGCGCAGCTGGAAAGTGGCGGATCAGCAGTCTGAAGCCACTATTCATCTGATGTTGCATCATCAGGGGACAGAGCAGCACTTCGATACCTTTGTCGAAAAAGCCAAAGCTGTGGTGGCTGAACAACAGAAAATTTTTGGTGAATACCCGAAGTTTGATTATGGCCAGTATCTGTTTATTGCCGACTATTTGCCTTATGTGGATGGCGATGGTATGGAGCATCGCAACTCGACCATTCTGACCGACGAGCGCTCGCTGAAAGAGGCAAATTACGCTCAGATAGAAACGTTATCGCACGAATTTTTTCATGCCTGGAACGTGGAGCGGTTGCGTCCGGCCGATTTAGAACCTTTTGATTTTCATCGTGCCAATATGAGCCGTCATTTATGGTTTGCCGAAGGGGTGACCAACTATTACGGCAAACTGGTATTAAGCCGCACCGGCCATTTTGATTTGGCTACTTATCTGGATAAAACAGTAACAGCGCTAAATAAAGTGCGGCTGTCGCCGGGCAGACAGTTTTTTCCAGCTACGGGCATGAGCGAGATGGCACCTTTTGTTGATGCCGCCGTATCTGTTGACCCTACTAATTATGCGAACAGTTATATCTCCTACTACACCTATGGTGAAGTGTTGGGGCTGGCTTTGGATTTAACCTTAAGGAGCCAATTTGAAGGTTTAAGCCTGGATCTGTTGATGAGAAAGTTATGGCAGGAGTACGGCAAAGTGGGGCGTCCTTATACTGAGCAGGATCTGCAGCAGGCCTTGGCTGAACTGACGGCCAATCCTGACTTTGCAAAGAACTTCTTTAACCGTTATATCAACGGTCAGCAGTTACCTGATTTCGAAGCTTTATTTACTGCTATGGGGTTAGAGTTAGCAGTGGCTAAACCGACTCAGGCTTTTGTAACAGCAGCCACGCTGGTGGAACAGGATAAAACGCTTAAAGTCGATAGCAATACCCTGATTGGTACACCTTTGTATCAGGCAGGGGTGGACAAAGGTGATGTGCTATTAACCTTGGGGCGTTACAAATTAAGCTCTAAAGCTCAGTGGGACAAAGCGCTGTCTCGTCATCAAGCTGGGGAGAGTGTAGAGTTGAGTTTTCGCAGTCGCGGTAAAACTTATACGACACAAGTAACTTTTAGCGCGGATCCAAGCTGGGTTTTAACAGAAAACAAAGAGGCGACTACGGCGCAGTTAGCGAGAAGGGCTTTATGGTTAAAAGCCCAGCGGTAGCTGGGCTCTGTCCAGAGTTATTTGCTACTCAGTGATTGAGCTAATTTAACAACAGCTTGAATTTGCTGACCTTTACGGTTGGCATAATTAGCATCAGTGTATCCCCACCAGTCCCAACAGGCTTGTGGATTCATTGGCATTAGTTTGGAAGCACGGGTTTGTGGATAAAGCACCACTATATTGTTGCTGTCGGCGTAACGATTAAAGCCCGCTTTTTCGACATAAGCCATCCCAACTGCGTCTGCATGCTGGTTGCAGCCATGAAAGCTGATATGCAAAGTACAGCTCTGTCCTTGCTCACAACTTTTTGGTACATAGACATATCCTTGCTCCGCCATAGTGGCGGCCAGCTGACCAGCTATTTTTTGCTGTTGAATGGGATAGACAGTGCCGCTGCTCTGAGTGGCGGGCGCTTTTAAGTCGGCTTGAATAAACTTCAGCGCTTCACCTGCTGCATCATAATTACAGTTGCCTAAAAACGGTGCTTCGGAGCTATTGCACGCGCTGCCCTCGCTGAGCGTAGGCATATGATGGGCGAAGTTTTTATCCTGCACATAACTGAGTTGTGTTGCAGGTAACCACTCTTGGTACTGCTGATAGAGTGTGTCAGCCACTTGTTTGGTAATTTTTTGATCGGCAGTGCCATGCAATAACCAAATTTTGCTTTGTTTGATCTCTGCCTCAGACGCCAACAAGCCTTGAGCCGACCAATCTTTTAACTGTCTGGTAAGCTCAGCCAAAGGGATGGGACTGGTGATTTTATTAATGCAATGATCCAAGGCTGTCAGTAAATTATTCTGCGCACAATACACAGGTCCGGCCGCTACTATGGCGGCTCCTTTTACCCAATCGGCATGAGCAAATTGAAATTGGGCTGCCATATAACCACCGCTGGATAAACCCGACACTGTGGTTTGTTTTAAATTCAGTGTTAGTAAAGGCACATCAGCTGAGGCAGTGCTACTTAAAGCAAAAGCGAGGCAACCTAATAAGGTTAAAGGAAAGATTTTCATCTGAATTGTCCTTGAGAAAACTAAAGCCAGTGCCTCATTCTGATCACTTTACGTCGCTGATGCTATAGCACTAAGGTACAGTCACTGGTCAGGTGTGCTTTGGTAAAAAGATCTGCTTATGCAGTGATACAATTCATTGTAAAAGTCGTAGTATAAAAGCCTCCCGTATTCAGGTAGAAATCCACCATGTTGTCCAATTCCAATGAACTGTTAATTCTCGGCTGTGGTCACTCAGAAGCTGATACATTGTTTAATAACAATGCATTGGTCACCAATTCACAAGGCAATATGTTGATTGATTGTGGCTACACCATCAAGCCCGCTCTGGCGGCTCAGGGGTTAAAATTACAAGACATTGATGCAGTTTTTATTACACACGTGCATGCGGATCATATGTTCGGCCTGGAACGACTGGCGAATGAAGGCCGTTACAAATATAAGAAAAAAGCACGGTTGATTTTGCATCATGAACTGTATGACGAGTTGTGGCATCAGTGCTTAAAAGGTGTTCTGGCAAGAAATGGCGAAGGCGAAAATGAGCTTTCCGATTACTTTGAGCTCGAGCTATTACAAGGTGATGAGTTCGAGTTGTTCGGTAATTTTTATCAGTTACACCGGGTCTCTCATACACCAGGCAAGGTTTGTTTTGGTTTGATGATCAATCAGAGTATTTTTTACTCAGGCGATACCGTAGCTATACCGCAACTACTCATGCAGCTAAAACCTGATCTGGTTTTGCACGATGTCACCTTAACCGAATACAACCCTGTGCATGCTTCTGTACATTCGCTACTGAGTTTGTACCCGGCGGAGCTATGTAAAAAAATCTATTTAATGAGCTATGAAGACCACTGGCCGGATTATCAACAGATGGTAGAGCAGCATTTTGCTGGTTTCGCCAGGCAAGGACAACGTGTGCAGTTGAGTAAAACGCCTCAAACAGTCAGAGCTATGTACTAAATCAAAAGGAGTTTTATGTTTTACGTGATTTCGATAGGCTCAAATATTCAACCTGAGCAGCATGTGGCCGAAGCAATCAGCATTTTAGCTAAAACCTTTGGTTCACTGTATTTGTATCCACGCGTTTATACTCAGGCAGAGTTGGTTGAGTCCAGCAATGTATTTATCAATTCGGTATTCGTATTGAGAACACAGCTGTCGGCCTCTGCATTAAAGGCGGAGCTTTGTCGTATTGAAGAGTCGCTCGGACGCGACAGAAGCGATCCGCAACGAAGTGTTAAAGATCGCAGCTGCGATTTAGACATTATTTGTAGTCAGCCACTTTGGTCTGAAGCATGGAAAACTGAACTGACTGAGTCTTACATTCAACAAGTGTTTAACCCAGCCAGTAAACCCGCGCCTATTCAATTCGATAGTCAGTTATTTTCCGAGCGACCTGCCGCCATCTATTTTCAGGCTCAAACCGGTGACAAATTTATTGTCGACCAAAAACCGGACGCCCTGATAAATTGGCTCGAAACCCGCTTCCTCTGCGATTAAGGTTTGTTGCATCACCTGCTGTTTTTCACTCTTGCTATGCTCTGGTAAAAACATAATAGGACCGGGTTGAATGCTGTTGACCCTGATGTGCGGAGCATAAGCTTTGGCTGCTGATTTCATTAAATTTTCAAGTCCAGCTTTGGTGCTGCAATAGAGTGAAAAAGCCGGATTTGGATTTTCACTGTAAATGTCAGTAACGTGGACTATTAAACCACCACCAGGCGTTTTTGCTATCTGTGGCGCTAACTGCTGGTTTAATAGCGCCGGTAACTGCATATGCACAGCAAATAAAGCCTGATAAAAAGCCACTGTACCTTCGGTGTGTAATTCATCTTTCTCAAACAAAGAAGCGTTGTGGATCAACAGATCAATACCGGAGCATTGTTGCTTTAGCTGTTCTACTGCACAAAGAATGGAGTTTGCCGACTGATAGTCCACAACGAGTTGTGTCAGATACTGCTGCTCTGGGTTGAGCTGCCTGGTGAAACCAAATACCCGATAACCCTCCGCACTGAGCTTTTCTGCCAGATAGGCACCAAGGCGACGACTTGTGCCTGTAATTACTGCTGTCTTCATTCCAAACCCCATCTATTTATTCGCAGTCATATACGTAGAGCTGCTACTTTAGTTCATTACAAAGTAATAGTGCCGCTTCACGATAGTACAGAACTATTTTTCGAAAAATTTGGCAAAAGTCATTCTGTTATCAATACTTAGTGCAGTCTCATACCTTTGCAAGGACCCACTATGAATCTGCACAGTATCAGAGTTAAAAGCAGTTTACCTATGCTTATTCTGGCTCTCACTTTATTGATTGTCGTCTCCATGTTCAGCTATTTATCCGGCTTGCAAAAGAATGCATTAGCGATACAGGCTGATAATTTTCTACAGGCTATTTCTGTGGTTTTAAATGCTGACCGGGATTTATACCAGGCAAAACTAGCGACCACTATGCATCTGAGTAAACAAGGTGACAGTGCCGCACTGGAAACTGAAGTGGAGGATAATGCTCAGCAAGTGAAGCAAAGGTTTGCTGATTATTTAAATTTTTTAAAGAGCTATCCGGATGTTCAGCAGCAATTTGCAGAGTTTGAACAGGATTATCAGTTATGGTATCAAAGCGTAAATGCGTTGCTTGCAGCCAGCAGAGCAGGTAATGCAGGTGCTGATCTTGTGGCTGAGGAGCAGACTCAATTTGCCGCACTTCGCAGTGTTCTGGATAAAGCAGGCGAAGCGGCGTTAAATAAATCCATTAGTGAGCAACAAGTTCTGACATCCGAAATCAGTTTTTTTCAGAACACAACTTATAGTATTACCGCTGTGATCTTGTTGATTGCAGGCTGGTTTAGCTACAGTGTGCCTAAATCTTTGACTACACAAATCAATGCCTTGACGGCTCGTTTATCTGAAATTGCTTCCGGTGATGGTGATTTAACTGCTCGGCTGGATACCAGCTCACAAGACGAATTTTCCGCGCTGGCAGAACAGTTTAATGGTTTTGTTGCCAATTTATGTCATTTGATAGCGTCAGTGCTGCAACAGGCAGCTCAGCTAAGTAAGTTAACTCAGGTACTGTCTGAATCTGCTGTAAAAACCAATGATATTACCCGCTCCCTGAATGTAGCCTCTGATTCTATTGTCAGTGCAGTGCACGAAATGACCTTAGCAAACAAAGAAATGGCGCAAGTTGCCACAGATTCGGCGCATGAAGCCGACGAAGCCAAAATCAGTGCTGAGCGTGGCTTAGTGGTGGTCAACAGTGTGACTCAAAGTATGGCCAATTTAACCAAAGATGTGGATAAAGCTCTGGCCTGTTCAGGCGAGCTGGAAAACAGCTCTGAAAATATAGCTTCGGTGTTGGATGTAATTCGGGGCATAGCTGAACAAACTAACTTATTGGCATTAAATGCAGCTATTGAAGCGGCTCGTGCCGGAGAGCAGGGACGTGGTTTTGCAGTGGTGGCAGATGAAGTCCGTACTTTAGCCTCCAGAACTCAGCAAAGTACCAATCATATTCAGGAAATGATACAAGCCCTGCAAAGTAGGGTAAATGAGGCTGCAACTGCCATCAACAGCGGTAAAACTAACGCAGATTTAACCGTCAGTAGTTTTTCTCAGGCCGAACAAGTATTTCGCCAGTTACAACAATCATCCATTAAGGTGAATGATATGGCGACCCAAACCGCTTCCGCGACTGAAGAGCAAGCTATAGTGTCGGAGGAAATTACTAAGAACCTTTATGCGTTGCATGATCAGGCCAGTGCAGCAGGAAATATAGCCAAAGATAATGATCGGCTGTCGAATGAGATCCGCCAGTTGTCAGATACCTTATTTGGCTTAGTAGGAAAATTCAAAATCAGTTAGCAGAATGTAAAAAGATGGGATTGCCAAAGGGCACGTTTTTGCATAAGCTGCGTGCCCTTTTTAATTTTGCCACTTGTGGCTGGCTGTACCGAACCTCATCATATGTTTATGATGGGGGACGTAATAGGTAGGTAAGTATGTCAAAAGCAGTAATTCTAGTGATGGACAGTTTCGGTATCGGCAGTGCTCCCGATGCAGATAAGTTCGGTGACGTCGGCGCTAATACCTTTGCCAGCATCAGCAAAGCCTTTTTTCAAGCCAAAGGCCGCCAGTTAAAGTTGCCTCATTTGGCTAGCTTAGGTTTGGTTAAAGCTGGTTTTGCTGCCAGTGGTGAAATGGCTTTAGTTGACGACAGTCCAACTTTAGTTGGCAGCTATGGTTATGCCCGTGAACTCTCCAGTGGGAAAGATACGCCTAGCGGTCATTGGGAAATTGCCGGTGTGCCTGTGTTGTTTGATTGGGGGTATTTCCATGATAAACAAAGCAGCTTCCCGACTGAATTGATTGACGAATTAGTGCGTCGCACTGGTGTGCCTGGCATTTTGGGTAATTGCCATGCATCAGGCACTGATATTCTGGTGAAGCTGGGTGATGAGCACATCAAAACCGGCAAACCTATTTGTTACACCTCGGCTGATAGCGTATTTCAGGTAGCAGCTCATGAAGAGCATTTTGGCTTGGACAAGCTGTATCAGTTCTGCGAAATAGCCAGGGAACTGCTGGATAGTTATAACATTGGCCGGGTGATTGCCCGTCCTTTTTTAGGCACCGAAGCAACAAACTATGCCCGAACTGGTAACAGAAAAGATTATTCGGTCTTACCTCCTGCTCCTACAGTGCTGGATACTCTGACTCAGTCGGGTGGTACTGTGGTCAGCATTGGTAAAATTGCCGATATTTATGCACATCAGGGCATCAGTAAAGAGGTAAAAGCTACAGGTTTAGCAGCTTTAGTGGATAAAACTCTGGCCGAAATGGCGATAGCACCAGAACGTAGCCTGGTGTTTACCAATCTGGTCGACTTTGATCAGAACTATGGCCATCGCCGTGATCCTATTGGTTATGGTGAAGCGCTGGAGTATTTTGATACCCGATTACCGGAGATTATGGCTGCGCTGGATGAAGATGCTGTGCTGCTATTAACCGCCGACCATGGTTGTGACCCTACCTGGGTAGGAACAGAACACACCCGTGAATATGTACCAGTGCTGTTTTACGGTAAAAACCGCGCTGCGAAAGATTTAGGCGAAAGAGCAAGTTTCGCTGATATGGGCCAGAGTCTGGCCGACTATTTTGATTTAGCGGCCATGCCTTATGGCCAATCCTTTTTAGCTTCTTAATTTAGAGTAAATCATGGCAACTCCTCATATTCATGCGCCTGAAGGCGCTTTTGCAGAAACCGTGTTAATGCCTGGCGACCCACTGCGCGCTAAACATATCGCCGACACCTTTTTACAGGACGTGGTGTGTGTCAACACAGTGCGTAATATGTTTGGTTATACCGGTACTTATCAGGGTAAAAAAGTCAGCGTGTTAGGCTCGGGCATGGGCATTCCTTCTATGTCTATTTATGCCACTGAGCTGGTGAAGTTTTATGGCGTAAAAAATATTATCCGTATCGGTTCCTGTGGTGGTTTACCGCTGGATGTTAAAGTGCGTGACGTGGTCATTGCTATGGGGGCCAGTACAGATTCAAACGTCAACCGTAATCGTTTAGGTGGCAATCTGGATTTCGCCGCTTTAGCAGATTATGGTTTACTGGAACGTGCTGTCGCTGCTGCCCGTGCCAAAAATATTGATGTCAAAGTGGGTAACTTATTTACCTCAGATTTGTTTTACAACCCTGATCCAACCTTGTTTGACCGTTTGGAAAAGTATGGTGTATTAGGTGTCGAAATGGAAGCCGCAGGGTTATATGGCGTAGCAGCTGAGTTCGGTATCAAAGCTCTGGCTATTATGACGGTGAGCGACCATATCCGTACCGGCGAAGCTTTGAGTGCTGAATTGCGTCAGACCTCGTTTAACGAGATGGTTGAAATCGCTCTGGCGCTGGTTTAAGGATGTGAGGAACTGTTATGTCACTGACCACCAATAAAATGTTTTATGTGTCATGGGAAGCTTTTCACAGAGCGACCAAAGAGTTAGCGAAAGGGCTGTTAAACCGCGATTTTGACAGCATAGTCGCAGTCAGCCGTGGTGGTTTAGTGCCAGCAGCTATTCTGGCGCGAGAGCTGAATATCCGGGTGGTGGACAGCATTTGTGTCTCCAGCTACGACCATGATCAACAACGTGAGTTAAAAGTGTTGAAAGATGCTGCTTTAGCGGACAGCCCACGTTTATTGATAGTGGATGATTTGGTGGATACGGGCGAGACCGCCAAAGCACTGCGGGAGCATTTTCCTACCGCTTGTTTTGTCACTGTGTACGCCAAACCTCAGGGTAAGCCACTGGTTGATCATTATGTGACAGATATAGAACAAGACACTTGGATCCAACTGCCATGGGATATGGAGCTGGCTTACAGCGCGCCTTTGGCTGAGCAGAAGTAATCATCTTGCTAGTAAGAATAAAAAAAACGGAGCTAATAGGCTCCGTTTTTTGTTGACGGCCTATTGAGCCGTCAGTTTTAGTTTTACCCAGACCAGACGGTGATCTGAGCTTGCAGCACGATCCGCCACCAGTTCATAAAAAGGCTCGCCTTTTTTTGGCCAGAACACTCCACTGGATAGCACTTTAAAACCTTGCTTGGACGGCAGTACATAATCGGCTCTCATCCGCCAACCTGCGGTATGAGTAGAAGCATAGGGGCTGTCTGGGCTATGGGCTTTGGCGCCGGCACTTTGTGGCGTAAAACTGCTATCTACTCTTGGGTGCATTAATAAATTACCAATACCTTCTTTGTAGGCATTCCCCTCAACAGGTGAGGAATTTAAGTCGCCAAGGATCACAAAGATTTTATCTTCACCAAGGCCCCCTTTCTGGCCTCGGTCATCGTAAATATAAGTGGCTTTTGTCGGAGTTAAATAATCGGTCCAGAATCTTACTTCATCGTGGTTACGTTTACCGTTTCTGTCCTCTTCACCGTCAAACACAGGCGGAGTAGGGTGGCTGATCAGCACATGTACAGACTTCTTATTCACCAGCACAGGCACATCCCAATGCGCTTTCGATGACAGTGGCATTAGCTGCCAGGCTTCAGAGCTGTACCAGGGGGAACCATCGGCTTTTTTGGTTTGCAAAACGCCAGGCATATCTTTCCATTTAAAATGCTGGAAGGTTCTGACCTTGCTGGTGTTTATCGGATATTTTGACAACAGCATCATGCCGTATTGACCCGGATACTGGCCAAAGCCCCAAGCGTCAGCACCTTTATTGGTCAGTTGGCCATCATTGTCTAAATCAAAACCGCTGGGTTGACCTGTGTTGACTGTGCTGTAATAGAAGTAGGGGTAATCTATGGGGTTGCCACCAGCGCTTTGCGCCTTATTCAAATAATTACGTATGAACAGCTGCACTCCTGCTGCGGGGTCTTCAATGTAATCAAACTCGTTCAGCAGCAGAATATCGGGCTGAGTTTGCTGCACAATAGCGGCAATGTTTTTTATCTGTGGATGATTTCCATCAGCGAGCAGAGTACTCAAAACCTGTGGATTTCCAGCAACACCTTTGGGCAGATAGTTTTCGGATTCCATACTGACGTTAAATGTGGCAATAGTCAGAGTTTGCTCTTTAGCCATTACAATTCCGCTGAAAGAAAAAAAAGAAGTTACTAAAATAGATGAAAAAATATAATTCATAAGTGCCACGCTAATTAAATAGTTGCGTAAGCATATCCTTAATCAGTTGCAAAACCCAGTTTCCGCGATGATTTTGCATTAAAGCAGGTTGAGCAACCTCAGGTAGAAAATGGCGCTGATTGAGCGCAGCAAATGTACGATTTTCACAGTTCATATGTTACACTTGCGTGACAAATCGGACCTGACAACCAAAGTTGATCTTAGTTCAACGCTAATCTGGTCCGATGTAAGAAAAGCGTAATAAAAGTTCGATATAGTTGTCGCCCAAATTGGAAGCAGGACGTTTTCAGCTTGGCTGAAACATAAAAATTTACAACTACCAGGTGAAAAACCATATGAAAATTAAACATATTGCGCTGGCTGTGGCATTAGCCATGGGCTCAGGCGCTGTACTCGCTGATACATCCTCTGCTATTCGTGGTCGTATAACCACTCCTGAGGGTGGAGCTGCTGCAGGTACTAAGATTATTATTACTCACGTTCCATCAGGTACGACCCGGGAAGTGATCACAAACGAATCAGGTAGTTTTATCGCGTCTGGTTTACGTGTAGGTGGTCCTTATACCGTTGTTGTGGACTCAGATACTTATTCTGATGAAACCTTAAACAACATTTTCCTGCAGTTAGGCCAGAATTATCAGATTAACGAAGCTTTAAAATCTGAATCAGTTGAGCGTATTGCTGTAACTGGTGCTGTGATTGCATCTAACAACGGTGGCAGCGATAGCTATTTTGGTGCTAATGATATTCAAAATGCACCTAGCTTTAACCGTGATTTAAAAGATATTATTCGCAATAACCCTTTGGCTGTTTTATCTTCCAAAGATGGTGAATTGAGCGTAGCTGGTACTAACCCTCGTTTTAACAGCATCAGCGTTGACGGTATCGCTCAGAATGATGATTTTGGTTTGAACTCAAATGGTTATCCAACAACACGTTCCCCAATATCTTTAGAAGCTATCGATCAGATTTCTATCAATACCTCTCCTTTTAATGCCAAAGCCAGCGGTTTCCAGGGCGCGCAGATTAACGCTGTGACTAAGTCTGGTACCAATGAGTTTAGTGGTGGTTTCTTCTATGAAACTCAGAATGATGGCATGGCTGGTACGCCGAAAGATAGTGGTCGTGAAGTTCCGTTAAAATTCGATGAAACAACTTATGGTGGTACTTTAGGTGGTGCCATAGTTGAAGATAAGTTGTTCTATTTTATTTCTTACGAATACTATGAAGCCGATACTCCAATTGAGTGGGGGCCTGTTGGAAGTGGCGCTGCCAATGAGAGCTTGGTTACTAATGCTGATTATCTGGCCGTACAGCGTATTGCTCAGGACGTTTATGGCGTAAATGCTGGTGACTGGAATTTATCGCCTGTCACAGATGATGAAAAATTGCTGATGAAATTGGACTGGAACCTTAACGATCAACATCGTGCTGCGTTTACATACCAACATACTAAAGGCAACCGTACTTCAAACGTATCGGATGCTGAAACTGAGTTACGTTTGTCGTCTCATTGGTACAACCGTATCGAAGAGCTGAATAACTACGCTTTCAAACTATACTCTGATTGGAACCCTGACTTTTCTACACAGTTTAGTGTTACTTACATGGATAACCCCACGACCCAGGCTTCTTTTGGGAACTTTGGTGATGTAACTATTGAAACCGCTTCAGGTCGGATTGCTCTGGGTTCAGACTTCTCCCGTCATTCAAATGAGCTGGATAAGAGCACATTTATAATGGCGCTAGATGCTGATTACCTGTACGACGACCACAGCATCAGTTTCGGTTATCAGTATAAGAGTTTAGATATTTTTAACTTGTTCCTGCAAAACACGAAAGGTTCTTATACTTTTGATAGTATTGCAGATTTTGAAAATCGTCAGGCTTCACGTTTGATTTATCAAAACTCAACCAGCTTAAACCCAGCAGCAGCAGCAGCAGACTTTGTTCGCAAAGAGCATGCGGTTTATGTCCATGATGAGTGGGCATTTAACGACGAAATTACTTTCGATATGGGCGTTCGTTATGAGCGTTTAGCTTCTAGCGATGTGCCTGCTGCAAATCCTAATGTGTTTGGTCGTACTGGTTATAACAATACTGAAAACCTGGATGGCTTAGGTATTGTATTACCACGTTTAGGCTTTAAGTGGGATGCAACTTTAGACACCACAGTACGTGGTGGTATCGGTCGTTTTTCTGGTGGTCAGCCAACGGTATGGGTGTCTAATGCATACTCAAACACTGGTGTAAATGTCGGTTTCCTGGATATTGAAACAGGCGATGGTGGTGCATTAGAAGCAGCATTAGCTGGTGTGAGCATTTCTGAGGTTCCGCAGGCTTATCAGGATGCTGTTGCAAGTGCTACTACAGTATCAGGTACTAACTTTACAGATCCAAATTTCAAGCTGCCTTCTGACTGGCGTTTACAGTTAGCGGTAGACCACAGCTTTGAGATCCCAGGTTTAGGTGAAGATTATATCTGGACCACTGAGTACCTGTATAAGCGTGAAAAAGATACCGCGTTTTGGGTTGACGCCAGCTTAACTGAAGAAGACAAAAATGGTACTACTTCAGATGGTGGCCGTATTGTATATAACGACAGAGACGGTACTACCCGTGATTTGATGTTAACTAATGCAGATGAAGAAGGCCGTGCCCGTGTAATTAGCACAGCGTTAAGTAAAGCCTATGATAACGGTATCCGTTTCACTGCTTCTTACACGAATCAGGATATTACTGATGCTCACACTAGCACCAGTTCTACAGCTTCAAGTAACTATGGTAACAACACAGTCATTAACCGTAATGAAGCTCTGGTTGGTCGTTCTACGTTTGAAACTGAACACCGTTTCGTATTAAATCTGGGTTATGAGACCGAGGTTTTTGCTGGTTACGCAACTAACATCAACTTGTTTTTTGAGCGTCGCTCTGGTAAACCAATTACTTACTTCCTGGATGGTAACGATCTGGATGGACGTACTGGTTCTGGTCGTGACCCTTATGGCTTGTTAAGTCCAGGTACAACAAATGATGCGTTCCTGCCGTATATTCCGACAGAAAATGACCCTAACGTTGTGTTTGTAAGTGACGCGGCTCGTACTACATTCTTTAATACGATCAATGAATTAGGTTTGGATAACTATGCGGGTGGTTACTTGCCTAAAGGTGTGAGCACTACACCTTGGGTAAATACCCTTGATTTAAGTATCCGTCAGCAAATTCCAGGTTTCCTGCCAGAGCACAAAGGTACTGTTTATCTGACAGTAGATAACTTGTTGAACTTGATTGATAGCAGTCAAGGTAAAGTGTACGGAAGTGACTTCGGTACTATAGAGTTAGCTGAGTTCACTATCGATCCAGTTACCAAGCAGTACATTTATGCCACCCCAACAACAAACACCAATAACTACAGAACTTTCTATACTCAAGATTCTGTATGGCGTTTGAAAGTGGGTGTGAACTACCGCTTCTAATCTGAAGGTTTTAAACCTTAAACTTAAAAATGCCGGTGTAATACCGGCATTTTTTATTTATCCAGAAGCTAAAATCCGCGATAATAGGCTAAGTTAAGTTTTGAATTAGAAGTGACACTGTGCCTAAAAGTACCATTATTGCTATTGCCGGCGCCTCGGCCTCTGGCAAAAGTTTGTTTGCATCCACTGTTTACCAGGAACTGGTAGCGGAGTTAGGTGGTGAGCGTATCGCTGTGTTGGCTGAAGACGCGTACTATCGTGATCAGGCGCATTTGTCTTTTGACCAGCGTACTCTGACCAATTACGACCATCCTGCTGCTTTTGAACACGAGCTGCTGGCGTCCCATTTACAGCAGTTAAAAGATGGCAAAGCTGTCTCTATGCCGCAGTATTGTTACAAAACGCATACCCGTAAAGCAGAAACTATCACTGTGCACCCGGCCAAAGTGGTACTGGTGGAGGGAATTTTATTACTGACCGACGATAAATTGCGTCAGCAATTTAATATCACGGTGTTTATGGATACACCTTTGGATGTCTGCTTACTACGCCGTATTAAACGGGATATGGAAGACAGAGGCCGCAGTCTAAGTTCCATTACTGAGCAATACGAAAACTACGTGCGTCCCGCGTTTTTTGAGTTTATTAACCCGTCCAAGCAATATGCCGATTTAGTAGTGACCCGTGGTGGCAAAAACGAAATTGCCATCGACATCATTAAAACCAAAATTCGCCAGTTATTGCAGGAATAAACCTACTCCTGTTCAGTTGAAACAACAGCCAGAACTGCATTTTGGCTGTTGTTTTGCGGCTGCTCTTTGATGCAACATTTGCTTTGCAAGCTTTTCATCTCTGCTGTTATAATCGCGCAGCAAAACGTCAAGTTTAGACAACCCCTGAACAGCAACTACAAGTGTTAAAAACCAGAAACGGTGGTTAACGCTCCCGCTCGGAAACTGTAACTACTTGATCTTTTGATGCTATTCTGGGATTTGGCATCACAAGAACAAAAATATCTGCGCCTACACTGGCCAGACCCTATACCCAAGGAATAACTATGATGAGTTTGGTTGGCATTCTTGCCATCTTAGTAACAGCGTATTTAGCTTCTGCGAACAGAAGCCGCATCAAGTGGCGCACTGTTGGTGGTGCATTCGCTATCCAATTAGCCATAGGTGCTTTTGTGCTTTATGTGCCTTTTGGTAAGGATGTGCTGTTAAGCATTTCTGCCTTTGTTGGCAACATTATTTCTTACGCCCAATCCGGTATCATTTTCTTATTTGGTGATGCTGGTGCACAGAAATATGGTTTTGTCTTTGCCATTCATGTGCTGACGGTGATCATCTTTTTCTCATCTTTAATAGCAGTGCTGTACCACATTGGCGTGATGCGCATCATCATTACGGTGTTAGGTGGTGGTTTACAAAAACTGCTCGGTACCAGCCGCCCTGAATCTATGAGTGCTGCGGCCAATATCTTCGTAGGACAGACTGAAGCTCCACTGGTTGTTCGTCCTTTTATTCCCACTATGACCCGCTCAGAATTATTTGCGGTAATGGTAGGGGGCTTGTCTTCAGTAGCGGGTTCTGTGTTGGCAGGTTATGCCGGTATGGGAATTGAACTGAAATACCTGATCGCCGCCAGCTTTATGGCTGCTCCAGGCGGCCTACTGATGGCAAAACTTTTATTGCCAGAAACTGAAACACCAAAAAATGATTTAGCTGATATTGGCGTGGTTGAGAAAAATACCAACGTGATTGATGCAGCAGCTTCAGGTGCAGCCAGCGGTTTGCAATTGGCATTAAATGTCGGAGCTATGTTGTTGGCTTTTGTCGGTTTAATCGCGTTAGTGAACGGTTTAATCGGCTGGGTCGGTACTTTAGTTGGTTTTGAAGGTTTAACGCTGCAGTTGATCTTTGGCTATATTTTCCAGCCACTGGCATTCATTTTAGGTGTGTCGTGGGAAGAAGCCCGTTTGGCGGGAAGCTTTATCGGCCAGAAATTAGTGATCAACGAGTTTGTGGCTTACCTGGACTTTATTCAGTATGTCAAAGCCGGACAGCTGAGTGAGCACACACAAATTATCGTGACTATCGCGTTATGTGGTTTTGCAAATTTCTCATCGATTGCCATTCTGTTAGGTGGCTTAGGAGTGATGGCTCCGAATCGTCGGTCAGATATTGCAGAGCTGGGTTTAAAAGCTCTATTAGCTGCTACTCTGGCTAACCTGATGAGTGCGGCAATAGCAGGCTTTTTCTTTTCGTTAAGTTAAATAGGTTACAACTATGACTCAACAACAAGTCCCTACGTTGGACATCAGACGGTTTGCCACCGACAAAGACAACTTTGTTGCCGAAATTGGCAAAGCCTACACTGAGTTTGGATTCTGTGGCATTAGCGGCCACGGTATCCCGGATGAAGTTGTGGACAATACCTACAAAGCAATTAAGCAGTTTTTTGCTTTACCGACTGAAGTAAAACAAAAATATCATGTGCCTGGCCAGGGCGGCGCACGTGGTTATACGGGATTTGGTGTTGAAAAAGCCAAAGACAGTAATCATCCGGATTTAAAAGAGTTCTTCCACGTTGGCCGTGAATTATCGGGCCCGGCGCCACATCCAAGTTTGTATCCAAACTTGTGGCCGTCTGAAGTGGCGGAATTCAAGGACGCAACTTACGGTTTGTACTCTGCGCTGGAACAGTTAGGTAATACGGTACTGGAAGCTTTGGCTTTATTCTTAAAACAGGATCAGACCTATTTCGCCGACAAAGTGAATTACGGCAATTCGATTTTACGCCCAATTCACTATCCACCTATTCAGGATACTTCGACTCAGTCGATTCGTGCAGGTCAACATGAAGATATCAACCTGATCACTTTGTTGGTTGGTTCACACGAGTCGGGTCTTGAAATTCTGCGCCGTGATGGTAGCTGGTTACCTGTCACTACTATTGAGGGCACTATAGTGGTCAATATCGGTGATATGCTGCAGCGTTTGACCAACCATGTATTGCCTTCAACTACGCACAGAGTCGTGAATCCGGCCGGAGCTGCTGCAGGCCAGCCACGTTATTCTATTCCGTTTTTTATGCATCCAAATCCGGATTATGTAATAGAAACTCTGGATAGCTGTATCAGCGAAGATCGACCTAACCGTTATCCTGAACCGATCAATTCCAACGATTACCTGATGCAACGTTTGGAAGAAATTGGTTTAATCAAAAAAGCCAAGTACTGATCACTCGAGCTTTAGTCTGATGTAAAGGCGAACACAGGTTCGCCTTTTGCTTTTTAATAGGCCGCCTGACGCAAAAGCCAACACTTTGTTGAATATTTCAGCAGTGCTGGTAAAAACCATTGAAAATTTGCATCAGACAGTTGACGACTAGCGACTTGACGCATAACATGCACGCCGTCGACGACGCTTTGCGCCGCGGTGGTGGAATTGGTAGACACACTAGCTTCAGGTGTTAGCGCTTCACGGCGTGGGGGTTCGAGTCCCCCCCCCGGCACCAAAA
>Ga0247725_1000477_pt1 | contig 29516 bp, 18 predicted proteins | sample OKSTACKMCFT3sol_FD_183021 | JGI IMG/M metagenome (GOLD analysis project Ga0247725, IMG submission 183021) | Subsurface sediment microbial communities from gas well in Oklahoma, United States - OK STACK MC-FT3-sol | ecosystem: Environmental > Terrestrial > Deep subsurface > Rock core/Sediment...
GCGCCTTGCGCCAGGTGGTGCTCGACCACGTCAAGCGCTTCGAGCTGATGGATGACGCTTACCTGCGCGAACGCGCCTCCGATGTGCGCGACCTCGGTCGGCGCCTGCTCGCCTACCTGCAGGAAGAACGCAAGACCACGCTGGTCTATCCGGATAACACCATCCTGGTCAGCGAGGAGCTGTCGCCGGCGATGCTCGGCGAGGTGCCGGAAGGCAAACTGGCCGGTCTGATCTCGGTGACCGGTTCGGGCAACTCCCACGTGGCGATTTTCGCCCGCGCCATGGGTATTCCCACGGTCATGGGTGTGCTCGACCTGCCGTACTCGAAGATCGACGGCATCAAGCTGATCGTCGACGGCTATCACGGCGAAGTCTTCACCAACCCCAGCGAGCTGCTGAGCAAGCAGTACGCCGAGGTGCTCGAGGAGGAGCGCCAGCTCACCGAAGGGCTCGACGCTCTGCGCGCGCTGCCCTGCGAGACCCTCGACGGCCACCGTATGCCGCTGTGGGTCAACACCGGCCTGCTCGCCGATGTTGCTCGTGCCCAGCAGCGCGGCGCCGAGGGCGTCGGCCTGTACCGTACCGAAGTGCCGTTCATGGTCAACGAGCGCTTTCCCAGCGAGAAGGAACAGTTGGCCACCTATCGCGAGCAGTTGCAGGCCTTCCACCCGCTGCCGGTGACCATGCGCACCCTGGATATCGGCGGCGACAAGTCGCTGTCCTACTTCCCGATCAAGGAAGAGAATCCCTCCCTGGGCTGGCGCGGCATTCGTGTGACCCTCGATCACCCGGAAATCTTCCTGGTGCAGACCCGCGCCATGCTCAAGGCCAGCGAGGGGTTGAACAACCTGCGCATCCTGCTGCCGATGATTTCCGGCACGCAGGAGCTGGAAGAGGCGCTGCACCTGATCCACCGTGCCTGGGGTGAGGTGCGTGACGAGGGTACCGATGTTCCACTGCCGCCTATCGGCGTGATGATCGAGATTCCGGCAGCCGTTTATCAGACTCGCGAACTGGCGCGCCAGGTCGATTTCCTCTCGGTCGGCTCCAACGACCTGACCCAATACCTGCTGGCGGTCGACCGCAACAACCCGCGCGTGGCGGATCTCTACGATTTCCTCCACCCGGCGGTGCTGCAGGCCTTGCAGAAAGTGGTCAACGACGCTCACCTCGAAGGCAAACCGGTGAGTATCTGTGGCGAGATGGCCGGCGATCCGGCGGCTGCCGTGTTGTTGCTGGCGATGGGCTTCGATTCGCTGTCGATGAACGCCACCAACCTGCCCAAGGTGAAATGGTTGCTGCGGCAGGTCACCCAGAGCAAGGCCACGGAACTGCTGGGGCAGGTGATGACCATGGACAACCCGCACCTGATCTACAGCACCCTGCACCTGGCGCTGCGCAACCTGGGGCTGGGCCGAGTGATCAACCCGGCGTCGAATATCCAGGCCTGATTCGCCTACCGCGCATGCTGGTACGTCCAGCATGAGCTTGGTGAAGCCCGGGGCCGGCTGACGGGTTTCGCCTGGCTCTAACCATCCCACGATGCCGAATAAACGCCGCAACCTGACCTGTAGGAGCCGGCTTGCCGGCGATCACGTCAGCCGCCATCGCCCGCAAGCGGGCTCCTGCCTCAGGGGATTTATCTCGCCATCGCCTTCCCCGGATTGCATCCGGGCTACCGACGTAACGCGACCTCGTCGAGTACGGTGCTATGTGGGCCGAAGCTGCGCTCGGTGATGCTCCAGCCGCCATTCTGTTTGAGGTTCAGCACCGTGCTGGCGCGAGTGCCGTAGGTGGCGCTGGCGATAAACACGCTCGACAGCAGGCGCTCCGTGGCCAGTCCTACGCCAGTGTCCGGCAGCAGGTGGTCGGCTGGCTGGCTGCTGTCGCTCAGCATCTCAAGCAAGTCCTCATCCACCCCATCGATGCGCTCACTCAACGCATCTCTGGCGCGCAGCAGCTTCGGCCAGGGCGTGTCGAGGCTGGCGTTGGACAGGCCATATATGCCGCTCTCTAGTTGCCTGGGCTGCCCTTCCTGAGAATTGAAATGCCAGAGCTGTTGAGCATCGCCAACCAGCAGATTGAAGCCGGCATATTCGGTGGCATCGCGCATGATCCTGTCGAGATAGGCCGGCGCCGACTCCTGACCCAGCAAGTAGTCGGCTGTCAGCGCGCCGCGTGAACGCGGGCCGGCTTTCTGCCTGGGATCGCGGATATTGGTCAGCGCCGCGAAGCGGCCTTGCGCGGTAACGCCGAGCCAGGTACCCCCAGCTTGCAGATCGCGACCGGCGAATACGCCAGGTGCATCCGGCCATTCACTCAATGCGGCGCTGGGGCGTGAGTAGAACTCGTCGCGATTGGCCGCCAGGCGCAGCACCGTCGGGCTTTCGGGCTGCCAGGCGAAGACGATCAGGCACATGCGCATTCCTCCTATGGCGGAATCTGCCAGGCTAGCGAGCGGAGCCTGGGGCGGCAACCATTGCGTCGCCCCGTGTGCCGTTGCGAGGGAATTTCCGCTACCATGCGCCTTTGCTTGTGGGGGTGTCGATGGAGCTGCTGCTCTACCTGGTACTGGGCTCGGCTGCCGGTGTGCTGGCCGGTCTGTTTGGCGTGGGCGGTGGTCTGATCATCGTGCCGGTGCTGGTGTTGAGTTTTACCGCTCAGGGCATGGCCCCGGAAATCCTCACGCACATGGCCGTGGGCACGTCTCTGGCGACCATCGTCTTCACCTCGATCAACTCGCTGCTCGAGCATCACCGCAAGGGGGCGGTACGCTGGCCGCTGTTTCGCTGGCTGACGCTGGGTATCCTGCTGGGTGCAGCGCTGGGTGCACTGACCGCAGCGCTGATCCAGGGGCCTTGGTTGCAGAAGATCATCGGTACCTTCGCCATCGTCGTGGCGGTGCAGATGGCGCTGGATCTGAAACCCAAGGCCAGCCGTGGTGTCCCAGGCAAGCCGACATTGACGGTAGCCGGCGGGGTGATCGGTTGGGCTTCGGCGATCTTCGGCATTGGCGGTGGTTCGCTGACCGTGCCCTTTCTGGTCTGGCGCAGCGTGCCGATCCAGCAGGCGGTGGCCACTTCGGCGGCCTGTGGCTTGCCGATCGCCATTGCCGGTGCGCTGAGTTTCATGTTTACCGGTTGGGGGAATCCGAATCTGCCGCCATGGAGCGTCGGTTTCGTGTATCTCCCGGCAGTACTGGGGATCGCCATGACCAGCATGTTCTTTGCCCGTTTGGGGGCGCGTCTGGCTCATCGCCTGTCGCCCCTGTTGCTCAAGCGTCTGTTCGCCCTGCTGCTGCTGAGCGTGGGCCTGAGTTTTTTCATTTAAGGAGTCCTGGATGCTGCCTTATCCGCAGATCGACCCGGTGGCCATCGCCCTTGGTCCCCTGAAAATCCACTGGTACGGCCTGATGTACCTGGTTGGTATTGGCGGTGCCTGGTGGCTGGCCTCGCGCCGGCTGGAGCGTTTCGATGCGACCTGGAGCAAGGACAAGCTGTCCGATCTGGTGTTCTGGGTGGCCATGGGGGTGATTCTCGGCGGCCGTCTGGGTTACGTGTTCTTCTATGACTTTGCTGCCTATATCGCCGAACCGGCAAAGATTCTGCGGGTCTGGGAAGGCGGCATGTCCTTCCACGGCGGGCTGATCGGGGTGATGCTGGCGACCTGGTGGTTCGGCAAGCGCAACGGCAAGAGCTTCTTCGAACTGATGGACTTCATCGCACCACTGGTGCCGATTGGCCTGGGTGCCGGACGCATTGGCAACTTCATCAACGCCGAGCTGTGGGGCAAGGCCACCGATGTGCCCTGGGCGATGGTCTTTCCCACCGACCCCGAGCAACTGGCGCGGCATCCGTCGCAGCTGTATCAGTTCGCCCTGGAAGGCGTGGCGCTGTTCACCATCCTCTGGTTCTATTCGCGTAAACCACGTCCGACCATGGCGGTATCCGGCATGTTCGCCGCCTGCTACGGGGTGTTCCGCTTCATCGTCGAGTTCGTCCGTGTGCCGGACGCCCAGCTGGGCTACCTGGCCTGGGACTGGCTGACCATGGGGCAGGTTCTCTGCCTGCCGATGATCCTCGGTGGCATCGGCTTGATCGCCTACGCCTACAAGCGCCAGGCCGTACAACGAGCCGCCTGATGAAACAGTATCTCGACCTGATGCGCCACGTGCGCGAGCACGGCACCTTCAAGGAAGACCGTACCGGTACCGGCACCTACAGCGTGTTCGGCTACCAGATGCGCTTCGACCTGGCCGCTGGCTTCCCCATCGTCACCACCAAGAAGTGTCACCTGCGCTCGATCATCCACGAGCTGCTGTGGTTCCTGCAGGGCGACACCAATATCCGTTATTTGAAGGAAAACGGCGTCAGCATCTGGGACGAGTGGGCCGACGAGAACGGTAATCTCGGCCCGGTCTACGGCTACCAGTGGCGCAGCTGGCCGGCGCCCAATGGCGAGTCCATCGACCAGATCGCCAAGCTGATCGAAATGATCAGGAAGAACCCGGATTCGCGCCGCCTGATCGTCTCGGCCTGGAACCCGGCGCTGGTCGAGCAGATGGCCCTGCCGCCATGCCACGCGCTGTTCCAGTTCTACGTGGCAGACGGCAAGCTGTCCTGCCAGCTCTATCAGCGTTCGGCAGACATCTTCCTCGGCGTGCCCTTCAACATCGCCAGCTACGCGCTGCTGACGCTGATGGTGGCGCAGGTGTGCGATCTGCAGCCGGGTGAGTTCATCTGGACCGGCGGTGACTGCCACCTGTACGCCAACCATATCGAGCAGACCGACCTGCAACTGACCCGCCAACCGCTGCCGCTGCCGACCATGAAGCTCAATCCGGAAGTGAAGGATCTGCTGGCCTTTAAGTTCGAGGACTTCGAACTGGTCGGCTACGAAGCGCACCCGCATATCAAGGCGCCAGTGGCCGTCTGAGATGGAAATGCGTGGGCTCTGGTGGGCTAAAGCCCACCCTACGGTCTGTAAGTTCTACTAGGATGTAGGGTGGGCTTCAGCCCACCGCAAACACCGCTCCGCATCATTCCCAATGGACAAAGGATTGCCCATGCCCAACTACCGCCGCGAATGGATTGCCGGTGCTACCTATTTCTTCACGGTCACTCTCGCTGATCGTCGTTCCCGCACACTGGTGGAAGAAATCGCGCTGCTGCGCCAGGTCTACGTCGAGGCCAACAAGCGCATGCCGTTCAAGACCATCGCCATCTGCGTCTTGCCCGATCATCTGCATGCCATATGGGAGCTGCCTGAGGATGATCAGGACTATTCCCTGCGTTGGGCATCGATCAAAAGCCAGTTTTCCCGCGCGCTACCCGCCAGGCCCAACGTCAGCGCCAGCAAATCCAGAAAGCGTGAGAAGGGAATCTGGCAAAGGCGCTTCTGGGAGCACCGTATCCGTGATGAGGAGGATCTCGCGAGGCATGTCGACTACATCCATTTCAACCCGGTGAAGCATGACCTGGTGAGTCAGGTTGGTGACTGGCCATATTCGAGCTTCCATCGATATGTCGCGCGTGGGCTCCTGCCGGCAGATTGGGGTGGGCGGGGCGGTGACGATGGGGAGTTTGGGGAGTAGCGGGGAGGTGTGGGCGGTGAGGTGGTGGGCTAAAGCCCACCCTACGCGAGGTTTCGATACGCTCCTGTAGGGTGGGCTTCAGCCCGCCAATTGCATGGCGATTTCACTGCACAAACGCTCTACCTGTTCGGCGCGCTCGGCCTCTTCCAGGCGCGCGCCGGGGTTGAGTGATGACCATTCGGGATGCGCCCGTGCCACGTTAAGTGGCGCCGGTAGCTTGCCCTGGCGCCACAGGGTTTCCTGAGGTGCGTTGAGGGTGATGGCGTCCATCGCGGCGTGTCCACGTACGTTCAGTGCAGCCAGCAGTTGCTGCTGACGCAGGGCGAGCAGGCGCAGCACGGCGTCGTCGACGGTCAGCTCGCGCTGGCCCTTGAGTTTTCCCTTCAGTCGTTCCCCGTAGTTGCGCAGGGTCTGCGCACTGCCGCCGATCACCGCGCCCAGCGCTGCGGCAGCGCCCAGGGTGATGCCGCCGACCAGCAGGTCGACGCCGACGCCCGTGGCGGCGCCGGCCGCCATGCCGCCACCGACCTTGATGCCGAGCTGCTTCAGCGTTTCCGGGTTGAACAGGTCGTCGCCCCAGCGGCCGTGGAGCAGCGGCAGGTCGGCCGCCTTGGCATCGCTGCTGCGGAAGGCATACAGGCGCAATAGAGCCTCGACGCAGCGCTGCTCGCGTTGGCGAATCGCATCGCGCAGCTCAGAAATGGCGCCCTGTTCCAGCGCCGGCTGGGCGGCGACGCTGCGGCGGCAGGCGGCGCAGTCGATCAGCAGTTCGGCGATCAGTCGGTTGCCTGCCTGACGACGGGCCTGGCGCTGCGCTTCGTGATCCTCGATCAGGCGTTGCAACTGGGAACGCGAACGCTCCAGCAGCAGGGCCAGGCTTTCGTACAGGCGTCGTTCGCCATCTTCCGGTGGCGCCACGCTGTCGAAGGCCACCAGGGCATGCAGGCCGAGGCGAGCCAGGGCTTCGCGCCATTCACCTTCGCGATGGCTGGCGCTGGCGACGAAATTGAGCACCGGCAGCAGCGGCCGGCCGCACATGGTCAGCACCGCCAGTTCGTCGCGGTACTTGGCCAGCACCGGCTCACGCACATCAATCACATACAGGCCGGCGTCGGAGGCCATGAGCTGGCGCAGCACCTTGGCTTCCTGCTCGTAACGCTGGCGCGCTTCGCTGCTTTCGAGAAAGCGGGCCAGGCGTGCCGGGCCGTCCAGGCGCTCGCCGGGGCGGTCGAGGCGTTCCAGGTAGTCGAGCAGGGTGATGGCGTCTTCCAGGCCGGGGGTGTCGTACAGCTCCAGCAACGCCTGGCCGTCCACCGACAGGCGCGCACCCTCGACATGGCGGGTGGTGCTGGCGCGCGGTGAGACTTCGCCGAACTCCACGTCGCGGGTCAGGGTGCGCAGCAGCGAGGTCTTGCCGACATTGGTGTGGCCGACCAGGGCCAGTTTCAGTGGTGGGCTCATGGCGTGGTCTCGGCCGGGTAGCCCGGAAGCAGAGCGTGCATTGAGTTAGGAGCGAGCTCTGCTCGCGAACCATGGCAAACGGCAAAAGCTTCGCGAGCAGAGCTCGCTCCTACATGAAGCCCGTGTGCCTGCGGCTCTCTAGTCATGTCCGCTCTCCAGCCAGTTCAGCGGCGCCGTATCACCGTGGGTCAGCCCTAGGGTGTCGAGGGCCTGGTGCCAGTCCGTCAGGCGCGCGCTGTCCAGGCTCTCACCGGGCCTCGGCGGTAGCAGCCAGATGCGCGTGGCGCTCGCGCAACGCGCTAGTTCGCCGAGCAGCGCCAGGGTGCCGCGATCCGGTGAGCGCTGCGGGTCGCAAGCGATGGCCAGGCGTTCGGGCGGGAAGCGGGTCAGTTGTTCGAGCAACTGGCGGCGCTGTTCGCGGCTGTCGATCACCCCGGCATCGGCCACGCCCTTGGGTAGCGGCGCGGGCGGCCAGGGGCGGCGCTCGTCCAGTTCGATGCCGAGCAGCAGCGCGCCGCTGCCGGCTTGGGCACTGGCGCCGCCTTGCGGCTGATGCAGAGCTGCTGGCGCCAGATCGCAGACGCCGAGACGTTCGCTGTCCGGTTGCAGGCGCTGGCGCAGCAGGCTGTAGCCCGGCAGGTCGAGATCCAGGCGCAGCGCGCCTTTTCCGGATTGCCAGCGCCACAGGCACAGCAGCGCCAGCAGCAGGCGCGGCAGCAGGCCGTAGACCAACACCACGCCGACCAGCCAGCCGGCCCAGCTCTGCCGGGCCGTTTCACTGGCGATAGCGGCATCGCCGCTGGCACGAATGACCTCGATGTCCGGCAGGCTGAAGCCGAGCAGCGCGGGCAGGGCGCCTATGGCTTGGGTCAGGGCGATGAAGGTGTCGCCACCAAGGATGGTGGTTTCCCAGACGAAGCCGTAGCGGCGCGTGGCGAGCAGCAGCAGCAAGGTGGCCAATGCCGCGAGCATGGCCAGCGTCCACAGGCCGTTGACCATCAGGCCGAGCCCCCAGCGGGTCAGGCGTTGGCGTTGCAGCATCAGCAGCAGGGCCGGGGCCAACTGCGCGGCGCTGGCGTCGCGTGCCAGCTTCTCGCTAAGCCACAGCCACAGGCGACCGAGCGCGCCAGGGTGGTCGCGGGTCAGCAGCAGGCCCAGCAGCCAGCCAAGCAACATCAGCAGATTGAGCCCGAGCAGGCTGCCCAGCGCCCAGAACACATTGACGGGTTGGCGCCCGTCACCCAACGCGGCCAGAGCCAGACCGAAGCCGCTGAGCAGGGCCAACAGCGCCAGCAGCAGACCGGCCAGGCGTGCGCCCTGCAGCCAGTGCAGCAGCGCCTGCCACTGACCATCACGACGGGCGAGCAGCAGGGCGCGGTGCTGGATGCGCTCGGTCAGTTCAGCCTGCTCGGCACGGGCCAGGCGATTGGCTTCGGCGTCCTCGAGTGGGCCGGCATGTTCCTCGCGCAGGCGAATGGTCTCGCTGAGCCAGAGGCGTTGGAAAACCGTGGGGGAGGAGGCGTCTGTCACGCGGCGTCTCGTTGTCCAGTTCAGCTGTCAGGATAACCCTTTGTTGCGAATAGCAAAGGGTGAACTTCGCTGCAATCTTCGTGATAATCCACGCTTACGCTTAGCCCGGATGAGCCGTCTCATGGAACTGATCGACAACATCAACACGTTGCTTGGCGAAAATCTCAAGGGGCAGATCAAGCCAGGTGCCAAGCTGAAAATTGCGGCCTCCTGCTTTTCGATCTACGCCTACGTTGCGCTGAAGAAAGAGCTGGAAAAGATCGACTCGCTGGAGTTCATCTTCACCGCGCCGACCTTCGTGCCCAGCGAGGCCAGCGACAAGTTGAAGAAGGAGCGTCGAGAGTTTCTCATCCCGAAAACCGAGCGCGAACGCAGCCTGACCGGCAGCGAGTTCGAGATTCACCTCAAGAACAAGCTCAGCCAGAAGGCCATCGCCCGCGAATGTGCGGACTGGATTCGGCGCAAAGCTGTCTTCCGATCCAACCGAGGCCAGGCGCCGATGCAGCCGTTCGTCGGCGTGAAAGGGGAGCGCGATGCTTCCGTTTACATGCCGGTGCAGGGCTTCACGGCGGTAGACCTTGGCTACCAGAAGGGCAACGCGCTCTCCAATATCGTCACGCGCATCGACGAGCCAGCACACACCGGTCTGTTCCTCGAACTGTTCGAGCAAATCTGGAACGACCCCGAAAAGCTCGAGGATGTCACCGAGCAATTGTGCGAGCACATCGCCTCTGTCTACCGGGAAAATGCTCCCGAGCGCATCTACTTCCTGATGCTCTACAACATCTTCCGCGAGTTTCTCGAAGACCTGAGTGAAGACGTTCTGCCCAATGATCGCACCGGCTATCAGGACACCCTGATCTGGCAGAAGCTGTTCAACTTCCAGCGCGATGCCGCGACGGGGCTGATCAACAAGCTGGAAACCTACAACGGCTGCATCCTGGCCGACAGCGTCGGTTTGGGGAAAACCTTCACCGCCCTGGCGGTGATCAAGTACTACGAGCTGCGCAACAAGTCCGTGCTGGTGCTCTGCCCGAAGAAGCTGGCCGACAACTGGCTGACCTACAACCAGAACCTCAAGACCAACCTCTTCGCGCGTGACCGCTTCGCCTACGATGTGCTCTGCCACACCGACCTCAGCCGCACGCGTGGTACTTCTCTGGGCATGCCGTTAGAGCGGGTCAACTGGGGCAACTACGACCTGGTGGTGATCGACGAGTCGCACAACTTCCGCAATAACGATGCCTACAAGGACAAGGAAACCCGCTACCAGCGCCTGATGAATCAGGTCATCCGCCAGGGCGTGAAGACCAAGGTGCTGATGCTCTCGGCCACTCCGGTCAACAACCGCTTCAACGACCTGAAGAATCAACTTGCCCTGGCCTATGAAGGCGACAGCGAAGGCCTGAGCCAGCGCCTGCGCGGTGACAAGGACATCGAGTTGATCTTCCGCCGCGCCCAGGCCGCCTTCAATGCCTGGTCTGTGCTGCCAGCGGAACAGCGCACCGCAGCGGCGATTCTGAATAGCCTCGATTTCGATTTCTTCGAGCTGCTCGACAGCGTGACCATCGCCCGCTCGCGCCGACATATCGAAACCTTCTACAACACCGCCGACATCGGGCGCTTCCCCGAGCGGCGCAAGCCGCTGTCCTTTCACTGCCCGCTGACTCAGCGTGAGGATGTGATCGGCTTCAACAAGATCTTCGAGTTGCTCTCCCAGCTCAAGCTCGCGGTCTATGCGCCGGTCAGCTACATCCTGCCCAGCCGCCTGAAGAAGTACGAAGAGCTGTACGACACCCTGACCGAGGGTGGGCGCGGCACGTTACGCCAGGCCGACCGCGAGAAGAGCCTGCAGGCGTTGATGACCACCAACCTGCTCAAGCGTCTGGAAAGCTCGGTACACGCCTTCCGCCTGACCCTGCAAAGCCTGCAGGCCAGCCACCGCAGCGCCCTGGATAAAATCGCCGACTACCGCAAGAGCGGCCTGGAAGTCGGCTTTGCCGACGTATCGAGCGCTTACGAAGAGGTGGACTTCGACGATGACGAGCTGCCGCAACCGGGCGACTTCAGCATCGGCAAGAAAATCACCATCAGCCTGGCGGACATGGACTTGCCCTCCTGGGAGCAAGAGCTGCAAGTCGACCTGCTGTTGATCGACGAATTGCTCGGCGAGATGAACAAGGTCACCCCGGCGGACGATGCCAAGCTGCAGCACCTGAAAACCCAGATTGCCAGCAAGATTGCCTCACCGATCAACCCCGGCAACCGCAAGGTGCTGATCTTCACCGCCTTCGCCGACACCGCCGACTACCTCTACGAGCACCTGGCTGACTACCTGCAACGCAGCTTCCAGGTACACAGTGCCAAGGTCACCGGCAGCGACGCGCCGAAATCCACCCTGGGCGCCCAGCCGGGCAGCCGCCAGAACTACGACTTCCAGGGCTTGCTGACGCTGTTCTCGCCGCGCTCCAAGGACAAGGCCGCCATCTACCCGGACGAGCCGCGCGAGATCGACGTGCTCATCGGCACCGACTGCATCTCCGAAGGGCAGAACCTGCAGGACTGCGACTACCTGATCAACTACGACATCCACTGGAACCCGGTGCGCATCATCCAGCGCTTCGGCCGGGTGGATCGTATCGGCTCGCCGAACGCCAGCATCCAGTTGGTCAACTATTGGCCGGCCATCGACCTTGACGAATACATCAACCTCAAGGAACGGGTCGAGAACCGCATGATCATCGCCGACGTCGCCGCCACCGGCGACGACAACGTGCTCAGCGCCCAGGCCAACGACGTTGCCTACCGCAAGGAGCAACTGCGCCGCCTGCAGGACGAAGTGATCGAGATGGAAGACCTGAAGACCGGCGTGTCGATCACCGACCTTGGCCTCAACGACTTCCGTATGGATCTGCTCAATTATGTCAAGGAACATGGCGACCTCGGCCATCTGCCCAACGGCCTGCACGCCGTGGTGCCGGCTCGCCCCGAGCTGGGCTTGTTGCCGGGGGTGATCTTCACCCTGCGCAACCGCAACCACGGTTTGCGGGTCAACCAGCAGAACCGCCTGCATCCCTATTACCTCGTCTATATCGGCAACGACGGCCAGGTCATCAGCGACCACGGCGAGGCCAAGCGCCTGCTCGACCTGGCTCGCAGCGCCTGCAAGGGCCACAGCCAGCCTATCGCCCAGGCCTACCAGCCGTTCAACCAGGCCACCGACGACGGGCGGCAGATGCAGGCCTATTCCGACTTGCTCGACCAGGCCATCCGCGCCCTGATCGACGTGAAGCAGGAACGTGATCTGGACAGCCTGTTCAGTGGCGGGCGCACCACGGCCCTGCTCGATCGCATCGACGGCCTGGACGACTTCGAACTGATCAGCTTCCTGGTCATCCAGGCGCCGCACGCGTGACCCTCTACGCCTGGCCAGCGGCCACCGCCTATGGGCGGGTGGTGCCGAAGAACCGCATTCTCCAGCTCGCCAAGGCTGGGGCTGCGCTCAAGGCGCATTTCGTGCGTGACGTGGAGCAGATCGTCTGGGCCTGCAAGCTGGCGCCGGAAACCCTCAACCTGGCCGCGACCCCGGCCGTCGCGGAAATCCAGGTGCTGCGTATCAGCCAAAAGCACGCTGAAGTGCATGCCGACGTTCTGCAATGCATCGAACGGGTGATACCCTTCCCGCTGATTTTCGAGCTGGCCCATGACGGCCACGTGCGTAGCGTGGCCGCCTACAAAAGGCCGAGTGAAGCCGACCGCACGCGCTGGGTGGTGAGCCGACATTTCTACGGCGGTTGGCAGGCAGAAACAGCGCCGCGCACGCCCTTGCCCCTGGCACTGGATCTGGCGGCGCTGTACGAGCACCTGCTACGCCCGTTGCTCGATGAACAGTTCGATGCCCTGACCGGCGCCTTGCCCAGCCGCGAAATGCCCGCTGCCTACGCCGTCGGCGCCCCCGCGGCGAGGCGGCTGAGCCTGGAACAACGTATCGCCCTGGCCGATGCCATCGCCGCTGGCGTGAAAGCCGTCGAGCGCATCGAAGCGCGCCTGGCGCGCGAAAAGCAATTCAACAAACGCGTGGCCATCAACGCCGAGCTGCGCGATGCCAAACAGCAACTGCAGCGGCTGATCGCCCAACAGGCCGCTGCGGCGAACCCTTGAGAGAACCAGCATGGACAAACTGAAGATGCACAGCCCCGACCTGAGCCAGGACAATATCGCCAAGATCCGCGAACTGTTCCCCGGCTGCGTGACCGAGGCGCGTGACGACAAAACGGGCAAGCTGCGCCTGGCGGTGGACTTCGACCAACTGCGCCAGGAGCTCAGTGACCAGATCGTGGAGGGGCCACAGGAGCGCTATCGACTGGACTGGCCAGGTAAGCGCGAAGCCTTGCTGGCGGCGAATGCGCCGATTGCGAAGACGTTAAGGCCTTGTGTTGAAGAAAGTGTGGATTTCGATACCACGAAAAATCTTTTTATAGAAGGCGATAATCTTGATGCTTTGAAATTGCTTCAGGAAAGTTATCTTGGAAAGGTGAAGATTATATATATAGATCCTCCATATAATACTGGGAATGATTTTATATATGAGGATGATTTTGCTGAAAGTGTAGATTCTTATCTTTATAGCTCCGGGCAACGGGGTGAGTCGGGTGGTCGGTTGGTTGCTAATTTAGAATCAAACGGACGATTTCATTCTGTTTGGCTCACTATGATGTATGCTCGCCTGAGATTGGCTAGGAATCTTCTCTCTGATGATGGTGTGATTTTTGTTTCCATTGATGGAAATGAAGATGCAAATCTGCAGCTCATGTGTAATGAGGTTTTTGGGGGAGATAATTTTCTAGGTAAAATTGCTGTTGTTAGTAATCTCAAAGGGAGGAGTGATGATAGTTTCTTTGCGACGGCCCATAATTACTTGCTTGTTTATACAAAGGGTGGCTTTGTAACGAATGGTGTTCCTCTTCCTGAAGAGTATTTGGCAGAGTATGTCGAACGAGATTCTGTCGGGAGGCGATATAGGCTCCAAGGACTAAGAAAGCGTGGTTCAGGAGCGCGCAGGGAAGATCGCCCAAATATGTATTATCCATTTTATGTTGATCCGACATCTGGCAATATTTCTCTTGAGAATTTGTCATCGTTGCATGTCGAAATATTTCCAAAACTTTCTGATGGTAGTGATGGGCGATGGCGTTGGGGGAAGGAAACGGCACGTGATAGGTTGGATGAGTTAACTGCCAGGCCTGTAGGTGTGGAGCGGCGTTGGGATATCTTTCAAATAGATTATGCCGATAATGCTGATGGAGAAAAGAGAGTCAGGCCAAAGTCTGTTTGGATGGGATCTGAGTTCTCTAATGAAGCAGGTACTTTGGAGGTTAAAAGCTTACTGGGTAAGGGCGTATTCGATACTCCAAAGCCTGTGGGGTTGTTGAACTACATACTTGAGCAATCTGCTGGTGCTGGAGATGTGGTTCTTGATTTCTTTTCAGGCTCTGGGACGACAGCTCATGCTGTGTACGAGTTTAATAAGGCTAATGCTAAGAATTTAAGGTTTATCTGTGTTCAGTTGCCTGAGCAACTAGGTGAGGATGATGCTGCTCGCTCGTTAGGCTATAAGACAATAGCTGATATTGGGAAAGAACGAATTAGGAGGGTGGCTAAGTTGCTCTCGGAGGAAATAAATTGTTCTACAGAGAAGCATTTACTTGATACTGGCTTCCGCGTCCTAAAAATCGACACCTCCAATATGAAGGATATCTACTACCGCCCGGATCAGCTTTCCCAGGCCGATCTGTTTGGCGCGGTGGACAATATCAAGCCTGACCGTAGCGGCGAAGACCTGTTGTTCCAGGTGCTGATCGACTGGGGCGTCGACCTGAGCCTGCCGATTCGCCGTGAAACCCTGCTGGGCAAGACGGTGTTCTTCGTCGACGGCAATGCCCTGGTCGCCTGCTTCGAGCAGGGCATCAGCGAGGAGCTGGTCAAGGAACTGGCCAAGGCCGAGCCGCTGCGCGTGGTGTTCCGTGACAACGGCTTCGCCTCCGATGCGCTGAAGATCAATGTCGAGCAGATTTTCCGTCAGCTCTCGCCGAGCACCGAGATCAGGACGCTCTGAAGGAGGCGATGATGGATCGTCAGGCGTTGCAGGCCTTGCTGGAAACCCTGCTCGAACGCTGGGAAGGCGAGGTGGTGGAGTTCAAGCGCGCGGGTAACGATTACTCCAGCGACAAGATCGGCCGCTATTTCTCCGCCCTGGCCAACGAGGCGAACCTGCGCAACCAGGAACGTGCCTGGCTGGTGTTCGGTGTGGACAATAGCACCCGGCAGGTGGCCGAGTGCGGCACCGACTACCGCCCGCAGCCCGAGCGTCTGCATCACCTGAAGATGGAAATTTCCGACTGCACGGAACCGAGCGTGACCCTGCGCGATATCCATGAGCTGAAGCTGGATACCGGTCGGGTACTGCTGTTCGAGATTCCCGCCGCGCCGCTGGGCCTGCCGATTGCCTGGAAGGGCCATTACTACGCCCGCTCCGGTGAAAGCCTGACCCATCTCGGGCTCGACAAGCTCGACGAGATTCGCGGCCAGGTGGGGGCTGCCGACTGGTCGGCCCGTGTGGTGCCGGGGGCGACGCTGGAGCATCTGGATCAACAGGCCCTGAGCGCTGCGCGGGAGTCCTTCGCCAAGAAGTACGCCAACCGCTTCGAGCTGGAGACGGTGCTGGGCTGGCCGCTGACGACCTTTCTCGACCGCGCCAAGTTGACCCGCGACGGGCAACTCACCCGTACCACTTTGTTGCTGCTGGGCAAGGCCGAGGCCGCGCACCTGCTGTCACCCCACCCGGCGCAACTGACCTGGCGGCTCGAAGGGCCGGAGCGTGCTTACGAGCACTTCAGCCCGCCGTTCCTGTTGGCCAGCAGCGAGTTGTACCGGCGGATTCGCAATATCCAGATCCGCATCCTGCCGGATGACCAGTTGCTGGCGGTGGAGCTGGCCAAGTACGACCAGAAGATCGTGCTCGAAGCCCTGCATAATTGCATTGCCCATCAGGATTACAGCCGCAATGGCCGGGTGGTGGTCAGTGAGTTTCCCGATCGCCTGGTGTTGGAGAGCGAGGGCGCATTCTTCGAGGGACAACCTGGCGACTATATCGCCGGTACGCGTACGCCACGGCGCTACCGCAATCCTTTCCTAGCGCAGGCGATGGCCGAGCTGAACATGATCGACACCATGGGCTATGGCATCCACGACATGCATGCACGCCAGGCTCGGCGCTTTTTCCCGATGCCGGACTACGATCTGGGCGAGCCGCAGGCCGTGCGCCTGACCATCCATGGTCAGGTGGTGGATCCGGCCTACAGCCGGCTGTTGATCCAGAATACCGATCTGCCGCTGGCCGACGTGCTGGCTCTGGATCGTGTGCAGAAGAAGCTGCCGATTGCCGACGATGCCGTGGTGCGGCTCAGGCGAGCAGGCTTGATCGAGGGGCGCAAACCACACTTCCATGTCTCCGCCCATGTAGCCAAGGCAACCGCCAGCAAGGCCGAATACATTCGTACCCGTGCCCAGGACGATGAGTTCTACGCCAAGCTGCTGACCGATTATCTGGAGCGCTTCGAGCAGGCCAGCCGCGCCGATATCAACCACTTGCTGCTGGACAAGCTCAGCGATGCCCTGGATGACAAGCAGAAGTACAACAAGATCAGTGGGTTGCTGACCAAGCTGCGCCGCCGTGGGGTGATAGTGAACACCGGCTCGGACACCGCACCGTGCTGGCGCATTGCACAGAGCTTGCACAGAGAAAAGTAGTGGCTCTCAAAGAACGGCTCAATAAAATCAATGGATTACGTCTCTCTGCAGGTTTGCTTTGCAGAGAGCTTGCAGAGAAGGTCAGTGGTAACAGATGAAACTCAGATTCAAGGTTCAGCCCTACCAGACCCATGCCGTCGATGCCGTGGCCGATTGTTTCGCCGGGCAGCCGCTCAGTGCCGGCCTGAGCTATCGCATCGACCCTGGCCAGCGCAATCAGGCGAGCGCCTTCGATGAGGATGGCTTTCGCAATGCCGAGCTGGCCCTGAGCGAAAGCCAGTTGCTGGAAAATGTGCAGAAGGTGCAGCGCTTGCAGAACCTGCCGCTGTCGCAGTCGCTCAGCGAGTTCACCACCTTCGATGCCAAGGGGGCGCGGGTGCCGGTCAAGGCCACCTACCGCAAGGAGGCGCTGGCCGCCACGCGCGTTCATCTGGACGTGGAGATGGAAACCGGTACGGGCAAGACCTACTGCTACATCAAGACTATTTTCGAGCTGAACAAGCGTTACGGCTGGTCGAAGTTCATCATCATGGTGCCGTCCATCGCCATTCGCGAGGGGGTGCAGAAGTCCTTGCAGATCACGGCGGATCATTTCACCGAGGGCTACGGCAAGAAGGCGCGCTTCTTCGTCTACAACTCCAAGCGGCTGCACGAGCTGGAGAGCTTTTCTTCGGATGCCGGCATCAACGTGATGGTGATGAACATTCAGGCGTTCAATGCCCGGGGTGCCGATAACCGGCGTATCTATGACGAGCTGGACGACTTCCAGTCGCGACGGCCCATCGACGTGATCGCCGCCAACCGACCGATCCTGATTCTCGATGAGCCGCAGAAGATGGAAGGCGCCGCCACCATGGAGGCGTTGCCCAAGTTCAAGCCGTTGATGATCCTGCGTTACTCGGCCACGCACCGAACCCTGCACAACCGCATTCACCGCCTGGATGCGCTGGATGCCTACAACCAGAAGCTGGTGAAGAAGATCGCCGTGCGCGGTATCCAGACACGCGGCCTGGCGGGCACCAATGCCTACCTGTATCTGGAGGGCATCGAGCTTTCCAGCAAGGCGCCCGTCGCTCGTATCGAGCTGGAGGTCAAGCTCAAGTCCGGCGAGATCAAGCGTCAGCTACGCCGCCTGAAGTTCCGCGATGACCTGTTCGCCGAATCGGGGGAGCTGGATCAGTACCGCGATGGCTTCGTCATCAGCCAGATCGACGCCAACAACGACACCGTCGAGTTCGTCAACGGCCTGGTGCTCAAGGCGGGCGAGGCCAACGGTGACGTGTCCGAGGGCGATATCCGCCGCATCCAGATTCGCGAAACCATCAAGGCGCATCTCGACCGCGAGAAGCAGCTCTTCGCTCAGGGGATCAAGGTGCTGTCGCTGTTCTTCATCGATGAGGTGGCGAAGTATCGCGATTACAGCCAGGCGGATGAAAAAGGTGAGTACGCGCGCATCTTCGAGCAGGAATACCAGCGCTTGCGTGACGAATACCTGGGTGAGCTGGATCTGGAGAATCACGCCTATCGCCAGTACCTGGCCGGGATCGACGGCGAAGCCACCCATGCCGGTTACTTCTCCATCGACAAGAAGACCAACCGTCTCAAGGATCCGGCGGTCGGCGCGCGCGCCGTGGACTCCGATGACGTGGATGCCTACGACCTGATCCTCAAGGACAAGGAAAGCCTATTGGCCTTGCATCAGCCGAACGATGGAGCCGAGGTACGCGCCAAGCGCATGGTGCGTTTCATCTTCTCCCACTCGGCCTTGCGTGAGGGCTGGGACAACCCGAACGTGTTCGTCATGTGCATGCTCAAGCACAGCGACAACAGCATCTCCCGCCGCCAGGAGGTGGGGCGTGGCTTGCGTCTGTGCGTCAATCAGCACGGCGAGCGCGTCGACCATCCGGCGCTGGTGCATGAGATCAATGTGCTGACGGTGATCGCCAGCGAGAGTTACAGCGCCTTCGTCACCGGCCTGCAGCAGGAAATTGCCGAAACCCTCAGCGCGCGACCGCGCCAGGCAGACGAAGAATATTTCACCGGCAAGGTGTTGAGTACCGAGCAAGGCCCGCTGGAAGTTACCAGCGCCATGGCCAAGCAGATTTACCGCTACCTGGTGAAGCACGATTACACCGACGACGCCGATCACATCGCCGAGGCCTATCACCAGGCCAAGGCCAGTGGCGCCTTGGCGCTACTGCCGGCCGAGTTGCAGCCCTATGCCGAGCAGGTGTTCGAGCTGATCGACAATGTTTTCAGCGAGGCCCAGCTACCCAAACCCGACAATGGCCGTACGCCGAAAACCAACCCGCGCAATGCCAACTTCGACCGCAAGGAGTTCCAGGAGCTGTGGAGCCGGATCAACCGCAAGGCGGTGTACCGGGTGGACTTCGAGTCGGCGGAGCTGGTGCGCAAATGCATCGCCGAGCTGGACGGCCATTTGCGTGTGACGCCCTTGCAGTACAAGGTGCAGAAGGGAATTCAGCAAACTGATCTGACTGACGAGCAACTGCGCGCCGGTGAGGGCTTCAAGGTTCAGGAAACGGAAACCGAGTACGGCGGCTCCATTCACTCCGTGGTGCGCTACGACTTGCTGGGCAAGATCGCCGAGGCCACGCAACTGACGCGCAAGACCATTGCCGAGATCCTGCAGGGTATTCAGGCGGTGGTGTTTGATCAGTTCAAGCACAACCCCGAGCATTTCATTGCCGAGGCATCAAGGCTGATCATCGAGCAGAAAGCCGCCATGGTGATCCAGCGACTGCTGTATGACGAGGTGGATCAGCGCTATGACACGGCCATTTTCACCGTCAATCAGGTCGGGCAAGACTTCAGCCGTGCGACGGGCAAGCTGGCAAAGCATGTCTACGATTACGCCATCGTCGACTCCAAGGTCGAGCGTGACTTCGTGCATGACCTCGACACCAACGGCGAAGTGGTGGTGTACGCCAAGTTGCCACGCGGTTTCCTGATTCCCACGCCGGTCGGGGATTACAACCCGGACTGGGCTATTTCCTTCCGCGCAGGCTCCGTTCGGCACATCTACTTCGTGGCGGAAACCAAGGGCAGCATGTCCTCGATCAAGCTGCGAGAGGTCGAGAAGACCAAGATCGAGTGTGCCCGTAAGTTCTTCGCTGAAATCAGCGAGAAGATCACCGAGGACAAGGTCAAGTATGACGTGGTGACCGACTATGCCACGCTGCGCGATATCGTGGCGCCGGCCAAGGCCTGAGCCTGCTTCGCGCAGGCTCAGGCCTTGGCCTCACGGCTTGGTTTGGCGCAACCGCACGGCGATGTCCGGTTGGTCGATGAAGAGGCCGTCGATGCCGGTGGCGAGGAAGGCACGCAGCTCGGCGTCGATGTCGCCGCGATTACTTGGTACGTCGCCACTGCGCAGGCTGGTGGGCAGGAAGGCGTTCTCGGCGCGGAAGGTATAGGGGTGCACCTTGAGCCCGGCAGCATGGGCGTCACGTACCAGGCTGGTCGGCGCGGTCAGGTTACCGGCGGCATCACGCGGGATGATCATGCCTTTCTCCGGACCGATGCCGGCGGCGTAACTCGCGATGTTTTTCAGGCCTTCTGGCGTGATCATCTGTTGATAGCCAAGGTCACTGCCCAGTACCTGCTGATCGTAGGGCTGGCCCGCTATCCACAGCAGCTGGACCAGGCGGATTGGGGTCAGTTTGCTCAGCGTCTTGAGGTTATCCACTTCGAAGGACTGGATGAAAACGGGCGCGTTGGCGCTGTCATAGCCGTTGCGTTCGAGCACCGCCAGCAGCGGTTTCTCCATGGCCAGGTCGAGGTGCTGGAAGTGGGTGGGGTGCTTGGTTTCCGGGTACAAACCCAGGGTCCGTTGTTGGAGGGCTTCCAGCCGTTTCACCAGATCGATGATCTCCTGCAGCGTGGGAATCTCGAACTGGCCATCGAAGCGGGTATTGCCCGGCCGCTGCTGCGGGATGCGTTCGATGGCGCGCAGGGTTTTCAGCTCGGCCAGGGTGAAGTCCTCACTGAACCAGCCTTCCAGGCTGCGCCCGTCGACGCTCTGGGTGCGTTTGCGGTCAGCGAACTCGGGGCGCTGCGCCACGTCGGTGGTCAGCCCCAGTTCGTTGTCATGGCGGGCGACCAGTTGGCCGTCGCGGGTCATTACCAGGTCCGGCTCGATGTAGTCGGCGCCTTGAAAGGCTGCCAGCGCGTAGGCGGCCAGGGTGTGCTCGGGCGCGTAACCGCTGGCGCCCCGGTGGGCGATCACCAGTGGAGCCTTGGTGTCCCAGGTCTGGGGTTGCTTGGCGCTGGGTTGCTGCTGGGCCCAGTCGATGGCGGCCTGGACGTTATCCTGAGTAGGGCTGGCGAAGACCGACAGTGGCAGCAGTGTGACGCCCAATATCCAGGCAGAGAGTGATTTAGACATGACGCTAGCTCCTTGCTCGTGGATGTAGCCGCTAGCCTGCTACGGCGAAGGTGACGATACGACGACAGCGTTGCTTCGGCCACAGGTGGGCTGCGAGGCCGCTGGGTGCTCTGCTATGCTCGCGGCCATGAAAATGACTCTACCCCTTTCCCTGATCGCCGCGCTCGCGCACAACCGTGTGATCGGTCGCGACAACCAGCTGCCCTGGCACCTGCCGGCGGACCTCAAGCATTTCAAGGCGCTGACGCTCGGCAAGCCGATCATCATGGGGCGCAAGACCTGGGATTCGCTCGGTCGGCCATTGCCCGGCAGGCTCAACATCGTGGTCAGTCGCCAGGCGGGCCTGACCCTGGAAGGTGCCGAGGTATTCGCGACGCTGGAAGAGGCCATCGAACGAGCCGACGCCTGGGCGCGCGAAGAGGATGCCGAGGAACTGATGCTGATCGGCGGCGCGCAGCTTTATGAGCTGGGCCTGGCCCAGGCTGATCGTCTTTACTTGACGCGTGTCGGCCTGGATCCCGAGGGTGATGCCTTCTTTCCCGAGGTCGATGAGGCCATCTGGCGCATGACCTCCAGCGTCGAGCACCCGGCTTCGGCCGAGACACCGTTTTACGCCTTCGAAGTGTGGGAGCGCCGCGGCGCATAACCCTGCCGAGCTTTCCGGCCATCTCTGCCGCCAGATTTCCCTGCGCGCGGTGATGGCCACTGCCTTGCCTCTGCCGTCATTTTCTTTCGTGCATCCTGATGCAGGTCTTTATATGTCTGAGCAATCGCCCGACGACGAGCAACTGAACGCCGTCGCTGCACTCTTCGTGCGCCATCCACTCTGGGAAGATGCGCTGGCCCTGCTGTTCGGCACCGCTCTGGTGGCGCTAGGCATCGCCTTCTACACCCATGCCGGGTTGCTGACGGGCGGCACCGTCGGCATCGCCTTTCTGGCCAACTACCAGGCCGGCTGGTCGTTCGGTCTGGTGTTCTGCCTGGTCAACCTGCCGTTCTATTTGCTGGGTATCTGGTGCATGGGCTGGGGTTTCACCTTGCGTACAGGCTGCGCGGTATTGCTGGTTTCGCTACTGGCCGAGCTGACGCCGCAGTGGGTCGCCTTTGCCCATCTCAGCGCCGTGTATGCCGCGCTGTTCGGTGGTGCCGCCATGGGGCTGGGTTTGCTGATGCTGTTCCGCCACCGCGCCAGCCTGGGCGGGGTGAACATCCTCGCGCTGTACATGCAGGAGCGCTTCGGTCTGCGCGCGGGCGCGGTGCAGATGGCCATCGACGCGAGCATCGTGCTGGCGGCGATCTTCGTGGTGTCGCCAGACAAGGTGTTGCTCTCGGTACTGGGGGCGGTGATGCTCAACCTGGTGCTGGCGATCAATCACCGGGCGGACCGCTACGTCGGCGTCAGCTGAACCCCGCAACGAACGAGGGGCTGCCTCGCTGGAGGCAGCCCCTCGTTGTTTCGTTTTTCGCGGAGGCGAGAATCAGATCACTTCGGTGAATTGGATGATCTCCACCCAGTAACCGTCCGGATCCTTGATGAAGGCGATGTCGCGCATGCGGCCGTCGGTCAGGCGTTTCTGGAAGTCCACGCCGAGGTCTTCGAAACGCTGGCAGGCCGCCTTGATATCCGGCACCGATACGCACAGGTGGCCGAAGCCGCGCGGGTCGCTGTTGCCGCTGTGGTAGGAGAATTCCGGGTCCTTCTCGGTGCCGTAGTTGTAGGTCAGCTCCAGTATGCCGGGGATGGACTTGCGCCACTGATGGCGAGCTGCCGGGTCGGTCGGGATCTGCGACTTGTCATTGATCAGCGCGAGGAAGTACAGGCTGAACTCGGCGTCGGGGAAGTCCTTCTTCTCCAGCAGGGTGAAGCCCAGCACGCGGGTGTAGAAATCCAGCGACTTCTGCAGATTCTTCACACGGATCATGGTGTGGTTGTAGACGAAGTCGGCGGTGGCTGCGTCGGGTTTGGCGGTCACGCCGGGGATGGCGTTGAGCTCGTCGAGGGTCATGGGGTTCTCCATCAGGCGGGAAAAGGGGGCACGGAATGGTCGTGTCTACCTATATGGCTTCGTCCATGGCGTTTTTCAAGGTCGAATGTCACAGCAGGGTGGATGAGACTCTTTCATCTGCCTTGCTAGCGTGGTGTCTTGATTGGTGGGCTGAAGCCCACCCTACAGCCATGCCCGATCGAGCAGGGTGGGCCGGGCAGCGATCCGCTTCAGCCCACCAATTCCAGCACCCGCATTACACCTCCAGCGTGATCAGCTTGGCCCGTGCCCGGCCATCCTCGATATGCACAATGCCCACGCTGATGGGTAGCTTGAAACGTCGCGGCCCGGCGCTGCCAGGGTTGAGGTAGAGCACGCCGTTACGTTCCTCGTGCAGCGGCTTGTGTGAGTGGCCGGTGATCACCACGTCGATGCCTTGCTCAGCCGGGTCGATATCCAGTTGCTTGAGATCGTGCAGTACATGCAGTGTGACGCCGCCAAGCGTCAGCGTCAGGCGCTCGGGGATGGCGTCGGCCCAGCTGTCCTGATCATTGTTGCCGCGCACCACCGACAGCGGTGCGATGCGTTCCAGATCGGCCAGAATGTGCGGCCCGCCGATATCGCCGGCATGGATCAGGTGATCGACGCCTTGCAACGCTGCTAGCGCTTCGGGGCGCAGCAGGTTGTGGGTGTCGGCGATCAGGCCGATGCGCATCACTGCCCCTTGAGCAGTGCCAGCAAGGCATCGGCATCGAGCTTGCCGCTCATCTCACCGCCTTCGAGCAGGCTGCTGGCAAGGTCGCGTTTGCGGGCGTGCAGGCTGACGATTTGTTCCTCGATGGTGTTTTCCGTAACCAGTCGGTAGATGGTCACCGGGCGTTGTTGGCCCATGCGGTGAGCGCGGTCGCTGGCCTGGTCTTCCACTGCCGGATTCCACCAGGGGTCGAGGTGGATGACGTAGTCGGCGGCGGTCAGGTTGAGGCCGCTGCCACCGGCCTTGAGGCTGATCAGGAATATCTCGCCTTCGCCGGCCTGGAAGGCGTTGACCCGCTTCTGGCGCTCCTTGGCTGGGGTGGCGCCGTCGAGGTACTGATAGTGGATGCCGCGCTTATCCAGCCAGGCGCGAACGATGTTCAGGTGGTCGACGAATTGGCTGAAGACCAGCGCCTTGTGACGGTTTTCCAACAGCTCTTCGACGATTTCCGCGAAGGCCTGGAGTTTGCTGCTGCTCAGGGGGCTACCCGGAATCACCAGTGAGGGATGGCAGCAGAAGCGGCGCAGGCGGGTGATCTCGGTCAGCACCTGAAGCGGGCTGCGCTCTTCGTCGGGTGCGCTGAGGTTGTCTACGGCCTGCTGGCGCAGGGCTTCGTACTGATGGGCTTCGGCCTCGGACAGCGGCACCTTGTAGGTAATCTCGGTACGCGCGGGCAGCTCATCGAGTACCTGGCTTTTCAGGCGACGCAGGATGAAGGGTTGGATCAGGTTCTTCAGAGCTCGCCGCGCCGAGGCATCGCCCTGTTCGATGGGGGTGGCGAAGCGTTGGCTAAAGCTGTCCTGGCTGCCGAGCAAGCTGGGGTTGATGAAGCGGAACAGGTTCCACAACTCGCCCAGGTGGTTTTCCAGTGGGGTGCCGGTGGCGATCAGGCGGAAGTCGGCCTGCAGGGCCATGGCAGCCTGCGAACGTTTGGTCTGGGCGTTCTTGATCGCTTGCGCCTCATCGAGCACCACGCTGATCCAGGGTTGTTTGCTGAATGCGTCGGCATCCTGTTGCAGCAGGCCGTAACTGACGATGACCAGATCCCGTGGGCCTAGACCTTCCAGGGTGCGCGTGCGTTGGTAGTCGCGGATGTTGAGGGTCGGGGCGAAGCGATTGCTTTCCGCCTGCCAGTTAAGGGTTACCGAGGTCGGCGCCACCACCAACTGTGGGCCTTGTGCGGCGCGCAACAGCAGCAGGGCCAGGGTTTGTACGGTTTTACCGAGGCCCATGTCGTCGGCCAGGCAGGCGCCCACGCCCCACTGTGCCAGGCGTGCCAGCCAGGCAAAGCCTTCTTGCTGGTAATCACGCAGCTCGGCCTGCAAGGTGCTTGGCACCGCTGGCTGATAATCACGCAGGGACTGCAGGCGTTGCAGGTGGGCCTGCCAGTCCTGACCGGCCTTGAATTCGCCAGCTTCCTCGGCCAGTTCGGCGAGCAGCGGGGTGGTCAGCGGGCTCAGGCGCAGGCCATCGTCGTTGATCCGTTCGGCCAGGTGGCTCAGTTCGTCCAGGCGCTTGCGCAGGCTGTTGCCGATGGCCAGCCAGTCATTGCTGCCCAGTGTGATGAAGCGGCCAGGGCTGGCCTTGAGCAGCTCCAGCAATTGGCGTAGCTGCAGCACCCGGCCGTCATCCAGGGTCAGCTCGCCTTGAAGCTGGAACCAGTCGCCTTGTTGCTTGAGGCCAAGCTTGAGGTGCTGGATCTCGCTGCGGCCCTTGATGCGCATGCGCTCGCCTTCCGGCCATACGCATTCGAGTAGCTGGCCGTCGATGGCCTGCAGCTCGCTGAGCACCTGCAGGGCGTCCTGCGGGTTTTCCAGTTGCCACTCCTGACCGTCGCTGTCGGCATTGGCCAGGGCTGGGCAGGTGTCGAGGATCTGTTGCAGGGCTTGGCGTTCGTGCTTGAGATTACGCGCCACTTGCACGGTTTTGCCGTCGCGCTCACCCAGCAGGCGCTCGCTGCCATGCCCTGGCCGGAACCAGCCACCTTCGGCCAGCGGCCGCACCAGCAATTGCAAGCGCAGCCCCTCGGCCAACGGCAGCAGGTGGGCGTAGAGGCGGGTATCGGCGGTTATCTCTTCGACGTGCGCGGTCAGTTCCGGGATATCCGAGTGGATGGGCAGCAACGGGGCGATACTGCCAATGGCTTCGACCAGTTGCGCCTTGGCCGACAGCGGCACGTTGAGGCCGTCACCGATGATATCGGCGATCTGCCGCAGCTCCTTGCTGGCCGGGTAGATCTTCAGCCGCGTGGGGGTTTCCTTCTCCAGCAGCAGCTCACCGTCGGCGATGCCCTCGGGCTGAAGCCGCAGGCTGATCTGGCCTTTGTCTTCCTTGAGCTGCAGGCCGGGCTCGCCCAGGCTGACGTCGACTCTTACCTCCGGTGCGTCCTGCCAGAACAGATGGGGATGGCCCACCAGGCGCTGCAGTGCAAGGGAAGCCGGCAGGCTGTACTGGCGACCACCGTAATAGCTGTTCTCGACCTGGATCAGACGACTGGCCTCACGGTCTTGATCGCAGAGAAAGTCCAGGCTGCCGCCGTCCTCGAGCAGACGCTTGAGGGCAACCGGGCGGCCCTTGCTCCATTGCCCCTTGGCGTTGCGTTTTTGCTCGCGGGGCTCGAGCATCAGACCGCTGTAGCGGTCCATGTGGAGCAGCCAGGCCAGGCGCGTTTGTTGCTCGGCGCTCTTGACCGGGTTGGCCGGTGAGCGGATCAGGCTCAGTGCGTTGAGTGCCAGTTGCCAGCTTTCCTGACGCTGATACAGGTCTACCAGGGGCAGCGCACCATCAGGCAGTGGCGCGCTGCCGCCGAATTGGCGGCTGATCAGCGCTTCGTATTCATCGGCGAGCCAACGATAGCCATTTTCACATAGCTGCTGCGCCTGTTCCTGCAAGGCGTTACGCCAAGCCTTTTGCCTGGCCAGCGGCTCATCCAGCCAGTACAGCGCCAGGCCGAGCAGCAACCCATCCAGGCCCGGAGCCAGTGGCGGCAGTTTGTGCAACTGCGGCGGTCGACTGCCTTGGCGCAGGTCGAGAAAACTCAGCAGCAGCTGATAGGCGATGCCATACCCCTGTTTGCTGCCCAGTTGTAGGGCTTGTTTGAGCGTCGGTAACTGCTTGGGATCGTTTTCCTGAATCAGCGCCAGGCAGTACAGCGCGTTGAGTGTCGGCGGGAGGTCGATCTTGCGCTTTTTGGTCTGCTTGCGCAGATCGGCCATCCACTCACGTAGCACGGCCAGCATGTCGCGTAAGGCGCCCTTGGCGAACAGGCTGATGATCACATGCATCAGGCTGCGCGTCTCAAGGGCCATCTGCTTGAGGGTTGCCTGATCGCCGCGCCACAGGGCGTGCAGCAGTACCTGCAAGCCAAGCTCCATATCGTTGTGCTGTTGCAGGCTCTGCAGGGCCATTCGATAGCTCTGCTCGGCCGGTGAGCAGGCTATCGCGGCCAGTTGCAGGTGGTCGTCGAGCAGTAGCTGGCGAACCGGCAGGGACAGTCTGGCCAAGAGGGTCTGCCCGGCTTCGTCGTTGAGCATCTGCCGGATCGGGTGCCATTCCAGCGATTCATGGATGGGGACCACATCGTCCAGTTGCTCCAGCGCCTGTGCCAGGTAATCGGCATCGTCAGCGATGATCGCCAGCCAGACTTCCTCCATGAGCCGTTTGCTGGACGGTGATGACCAGGTGTCGAGCGGGGTTAGCTGTTGCACATGTGCCTTGAGCAATGCGACGCGATCCTCTGACTTGAACAGACGCAGCAGTACTTCGTTGCGTAGATTCGGCGTGATGCCAAACAAGGTGTGCCTGTCGCTTTGCCCCTGGGTTAGCCAGCCGGTTGCGATGAGTTCCTTGGCCACCTCGCTGAAGCATGTGTGATCAAGCTGCCGTGAGCTGGAGAGGCGCACGTTGAGCGCGCGCAGGTGTTTGAGCAATGCGGTTTTGTTCTGCCCCATGACACAGGGCGCCAGGTTGAATAGCACCGATTGCAAGTGATACGGCAAGGCTTCAAACGCGACGGGTGACTTGGGCATAAGAACGGGGCTCTGGCAACCTGACGGAGGGCAAATGGTAGTGGCTATCGATAAAACGACCAAGCCCGGCACATGGCCGGGCTTAGTTTAGGCAGGGGGCGGGTATCAGCCGTCCAGCATGGCCTTGTTGCGCACCGCACCCTTGTCGGCGCTGGTGGCGAGCAGGGCGTAGGCCTTGAGTGCGGTGGTTACCTTGCGCGCGCGTGGTGCGGCCGGCTTCCAGCCTTTCTTGTCCTGTTCGGCACGGCGGGCGGCCAGTTCTTCATCGCTGACCAGCAGGTTGATGCTGCGATTGGGGATGTCGATGAGGATCTTGTCGCCGTCGTTGACCAGGCCGATGGCGCCACCTGCTGCCGCTTCCGGCGAGGCGTGGCCGATGGACAGGCCGCTGGTGCCACCGGAGAAGCGGCCGTCGGTGAGCAGGGCGCAGGCCTTGCCCAGACCCTTGGACTTCAGGTAGCTGGTCGGATACAGCATCTCCTGCATGCCAGGGCCACCTTTCGGACCTTCGTAACGGATGATGACGATGTCACCTTCCTTCACTTCGTCATTGAGGATGCCCTTGACCGCGCTGTCCTGGCTCTCGAACACCTTGGCGGTGCCTTCGAACACATGGATGGACTCGTCGACACCGGCGGTCTTCACCACGCAGCCATCGAGGGCGATGTTGCCGTACAGCACCGCAAGTCCGCCTTCCTGGGAGTACGCGTGCTCGACGCTGCGAATGCAGCCTTCGGCACGGTCGTCGTCGAGGGTTTCCCAGCGGGTGCTCTGGCTGAATGCGGTCTGGGTCGGGATACCGGCCGGGCCGGCCTTGAAGAAGTGGTGCACGGCTTCGTCGCGGGTCTGGGTGATGTCCCACTGGGCGATGGCGTCGGCCATGCTCGGGCTGTGCACGGTGGGCACATCGGTGTGCAGCAGGCCGCCACGGGCCAGCTCGCCGAGGATGGAGAAAATGCCGCCAGCGCGGTGCACGTCTTCCATGTGGTACTTCTGGATGTTCGGCGCCACCTTGCACAGCTGCGGCACCTTGCGCGACAGGCGATCGATGTCGCGCAGGTCGAACTCGATCTCGGCTTCCTGGGCGGCGGCCAGCAGGTGCAGGATGGTGTTGGTCGAACCGCCCATGGCGATGTCCAGCATCATGGCGTTTTCGAACGCCTTGAAGTTGGCGATGTTGCGCGGCAGTACCGACTCGTCGCCTTCGCCGTAGTAGCGCTGGCACAGCTCGACGGCCAGGCGGCCGGCGCGCAGGAACAGCTGCTCGCGGTCGCTGTGGGTGGCCAGGGTCGAGCCGTTGCCCGGCAGGGACAGGCCGAGGGCTTCGGTCAGGCAGTTCATTGAGTTGGCGGTGAACATGCCGGAGCAGCTGCCGCAGGTCGGGCAGGCGCTGCGCTCGTACTCGGCGACTTTCTCGTCGGAGGCGGTCGAGTCGGCGGCGATGACCATGGCATCGACCAGATCCAGGCCGTGGCTGGCCAGCTTGGTCTTGCCGGCTTCCATCGGGCCGCCGGAGACGAACACCACCGGGATGTTCAGGCGCAGGGCGGCCATCAGCATGCCGGGGGTGATCTTGTCGCAGTTGCTGATGCAGACGATGGCATCGGCGCAGTGGGCGTTGACCATGTATTCCACGGAGTCGGCGATGATCTCGCGGCTCGGCAGCGAATAGAGCATGCCGTCGTGGCCCATGGCGATGCCGTCATCGACGGCGATGGTATTGAATTCCTTGGCCACGCCGCCGTGCTTCTCGATCTCGCGGGCGACCAGTTGGCCGAGATCCTTCAGGTGCACGTGGCCGGGCACGAACTGGGTGAAGGAGTTGGCGATGGCGATGATCGGTTTCTTGAAGTCTTCGTCCTTCATCCCGGTGGCGCGCCACAGGGCGCGGGCGCCGGCCATGTTGCGGCCGTGGGTGGAGGTTTTCGAGCGGTAATCGGGCATGACG